>Ga0068869_100000692_pt1 | contig 19068 bp, 8 predicted proteins | sample KBSMisM52_FD_64676 | JGI IMG/M metagenome (GOLD analysis project Ga0068869, IMG submission 64676) | Miscanthus rhizosphere microbial communities from Kellogg Biological Station, Michigan, USA - KBS Miscanthus M5-2 | ecosystem: Host-associated > Plants > Roots > Rhizosphere > Soil ... | reverse complement strand
CAAGCGTCATCGTCAGCGTGTCGCCGTCGGCATCCGTCACCTGCGCCAACAGCGCCTGCAGCAGAACCGGGGTGTCCTCGGCAGTGGTAACCGTGCCGCCTACGTTCTGGATCACCGGCGAAGCGTTCACGATCTCGTCAATGATCACCGAAGCTGCGCTGTACGGCGTCGACCCTCCGACCCCGCTCGCAGCCAAATCGACGACCGTGTCGTTGGTCACCGGACCGGCTGAATCGTCTATCAACCGCCCGAGCAGCGCCGGCGCGTCACCGTGAAAACCTAGAGACGGGACAAAACGAACCCTCGTCGACGCCTCCAGAACCAAAGCGTTGCTGTCGGAAAGATCGGTGGCGATCGCATGCCAGTTCGTGCCGTCGCTGGACCATTCCCATACGCCTGCCGGATTTGCGGGATTGGAGTAGATTGCCACGCCGGCCAAAGCGTTCGCGTGCGATCCGCCAGGTACCTCATCCGCCACGTCGGAAAAAAGACCGGTCAGCAACGTAGCGAGTATCATGCCGCCAGGATTGGCTTGGTTTTCGTTGATCGTCGGGAGAGACACGTTGCCGCCGTTCACGACGACCGGAGCATCGTTCACCGGAACGACATCCAATGAAAAAAGGTTTGCGGCGGCTGTCGTACCGTCGCTAGCCACGACCTTCAGCTGCACCACACCATTCGCATCCGACGGCGGCGTTCCGCTAAACGTCCGACTCGCAGTATCGAATGACATCCAGTTTGGAAGGGGCGAGCCGTCGGCCATTGACGCCGCAAACGTCAGGGCGGGGTTAGGACCAAAAGTGTCGGCGGGAACAGTAAAGGACCAATTCGCATCCTCACTCGCGCTTTGGGTGAAAACCGGATTTTGCACCGTCACGGAGGATGGAGACGACGCAACCGTTACGTTGACGATTACATCGGGTGTGCTCTGACCTCCCTGAATGGCTGCAACCAGTGTCTGGGTCGGTGGCAGTATCGCGGCCAACGGATGAGAATCTTGCGGCTGGTCGTTTTGCTGCAGGGGCGGTGGCGGCGCCGGTGGCGGCGTCAATAGCTGAGGTGGTGTCGTGCTGCCGCCGCTGTTACCGCCCTGGGGGCTCGACCCCGGCTGTCCTGGCTGTCCTGGTTGTCCTGGTTGTCCTGGTTGTCCCGGCTGCGGTGCCGGCGCTGGTGGGCCCGGAACGGTAACCTGCGGGTAAAGCTGGATGACCTGCTGCATCAACGGCGCCAAGATAGGATCCGCAACCGTTGCAGGCACAGATGTCACCTGACCGGTTGGCGATACCTGGACGGTCGATCCGACCGTTACGGTTCCGATGCTCGTGCCGTTGATATATTGGCCGTTGACATAAGTACCGCCGGCTTGGAGCTCGAACGTGCTCGGTTGGCCAACCCTCGGTCCAGAGATTTCATTGCCTGCAGTGAATTCGCAGCGCCCGTCGGTCGAGCACACGGCGACACCGACCGTTCCGCGAATGCCGATATTCGCGACCGGAGTCTCGATATTCAGACCACCAGTGCTCGCGACCAGACCGGATACGAATGCAAAAGCGCCCTGAACAAGAGTCAGATGACTCGCGTTTCCTCCTGTAGCATTCACGTCAAAAAGGAAATCACTAAGTGCCATCCGTGAGTTCGCAGATAGATTCAGCGTCGTTCCATCAAGAAGGCTGATGCCAAGCGTAGAGCCGGCTCCAGTCTGAAGGACGTCACTTTTATTCAGCGTGTCGCCGACATTTAGAGTGATTGCGACACCGTTGCGTATTGCCGTTGCCGAACCAGTGATCTTTTCAACTTTTCCGATGACTTGCGCGGAAGGTGCCGGCGGCGTCGCCTGGGCGTACTGATGCGACGGACCCGATCCGGTCAGCGTTTCGATAATTTTTGCGCCCAGAGTCGCGCCATCGGGCGTGGCCAGATCAGGCAGTTTTTTATGGCGGAAATAATCCGAGATGGTGAAGCGTTCGCCGTCCGATCCTGTCAAAATCAGATTCGAACCGGATCGCTTGAAATCGGCTGAGAACAGCAAGTGCGCATCAGGAACAATTAGTGCATTGCGCGCTTCAGTCGTCGCCGGCGAGTGTGCTTGCGCGGCCAGAACATCCGATGGTGAGAAGGCACGGGTCACGTTCGCCCACCTTCGGCGCAGCGTCGTATGCCGCAGCGGCCATCACGGAAGTTGAGGATGGAAACGGCGAACGAAGCGGCAAAAAAAAGGACACTCGGCGGCCGTGAGCCGGCTACCGTTTGATTCCCAACAGCCCGATCGTGCCAAGGCGCGAAATTCCAACGACCATTGAGCAATGGCCGCCCCCTACCCCCTGTCGGGCTCCGGCGTCTTGAATCTGGTGCCGGTAGCCGCCCACCACCCGGGCAGACTACTACTTTAAGTGGCAATCTCTAGAGAAATTTCGCGTTTTCACGCAGTTTTACGTAGAATTTAGGTGGAATGCCTAAGCCCCGGGCATCCGAGAGTTCCCTCTCGACGAAACCGAACGGTCATTCGAAGCCATAGAGCCGCGTCGGGTTGTCCGATAAAATTCGCTCGGACAATTCTGCCGAACCAGTCGCGGCCATAAACTCGTCGACTAGCGTTTCGTAACGAAGACGACGATAAGGCGAAAGCACGGCGCTACCCATATGCCGGTCGTGCGGCGGGGTGTGCGGCCAGTCGCTGCCCCACACGCAACGATCGGGCGCGACCTTCAGAATGGCTGCGACCCAGGCTGGATCGGCTCGGGTTGCGAGCGGGTCCGCGCTCACACGATATGGCGCCGACAGCTTGATCCAGGCGTGAGGCTGCGCGAGCAGCTCAAGCAGCGAGACAGCGTCAGGCTGATCCGGTTTGGTGCCCGCAAAAAGCCCATAGTGGTCGATCACCACCGGCACGCGCGAGTCTCGCAACAGCGACGCATTTTCCGACAGTAGCTTGATCGGCGCGATGACTTCGACGTGCCCGTTCAGATCGCGCGCATGTCCCTCGACCGCTTCAAAGCGGGCTGCCAGCGGCGCCCTTTCCCGAAGCGGGCTGTAGAGATTAAGACGCAAACCACGCACGCCCTGTGACGCCATGCCGGACAAAGTCCTCGCCGATGTCGTTTCGGGGTTGATGACCGCAACCCCGCGCCCGCGTCTGGCCAAGGCGTCGAGGCCTTCCAGTAGCACGCTGTTGTCGGTGCCATAAAAGCTCGGCTGCACAATGACAAACCGCCTGATGGCGCGCGCGGCCGACACCCGCTCCAGCTGCTTCAGGGTCGCAACATCTGCGAGATAGGTTCGCTCAGCGACCTGCGGACAACGATCCGCCGGACCGACGATATGCACATGACTGTCGCAGCGCATTCCGGCTGTCACGCGCGCAGCCGCGCGGCGACTGCATCGCCAGTTTCACGCGTGCCCAGGCGTCCGCCAACATCTGTGGTCGACTCCTTCGCCGCGATCGCCGTCTCAACCGCCTTCTCGATGGCGCCAGCGGCAGCTTCGAACGAGTTGGTCTTCCTGCGGCGGCCATGCCAGGCCAGCAACATCGCCGCCGACAAAATGAGCGAAAGCGGATTGGCGACGTTTTTGCCCGCAATATCCGGCGCCGAGCCGTGGGCAGCCTGAGCCATTCCGTGATCGGTACCGGCGTTGAGCGAAGCGGCCATGCCGAGGCTACCGGATAATTCGGCTGTCAGATCCGACAGGATATCGCCGTACATGTTGGAGGTCACGATTACGTCGAAACGCTGCGGATTACGCACGACATGCGCCATCATGGCATCGACGATCACGTCATCGACCGTGACAGCCGGGAATTCCTTGGCAACCTGTCGGCAAGCCTCGATGAACAATCCGTCGGTAACTTTCAGGACGTTGGCCTTGTGCACAATCGTCACGTGCTTCCGGCGGGTCATCGCCAGTTCGCACGCCGCGCGCGCGATACGCTCGCTGCAGGTGCGCGTGATCCGCCGCATCGAAACGGCAACGTCTTTCGTAACCAGCATCTCCCCACTCCCCGCCTCCATGTTGCGGTCGGCATAAAATCCTTCGGTATTTTCGCGTGCCACGACGAGATCAAACTCTCCGCAGCGCAAATGGAACCCCGGATAAGTTCGCGCCGGGCGGATGTTGGCAAACAAATCGAGGCTTTTTCGGAGCATCATCGACGGATTGAGCTCGCCGCGTGCCGGGTCCTTGAACTCGAAAGTCGATGTCGGGCCGAGGACAACCCCGTCGGCCTTACGCGCCTTTTCGACGATATCGGGGTGGATGGTACTTCCAAGCTCACGAAGGCCGGCATGGCCGACAGGCGCTTCTTCGATTCGAAGTCCGAGCGCGAAACGCTCGGAGGCGACACGCAATACCGAGAGCGTGGTGGCGGTAATTTCGGGACCTATACCGTCACCGGCAAGAACAAGAAGATTCATTTCGGCGGATTCCAATGTGGATGCGGCGGCGCCATCTTCTCCAATTCCGGCGGAAAGAAAAGCCGCATCACCGGCGACCTAGGCCGCATTATTGCAGGGCAATTCGCGTACCTTTTTCCCCATTGAGGAGCCGCTTGAGGTGAAAGCTGGCGAGCTGGTCTTCCGGATAGCTCCCGACATGCGCTGCAAATGCTGCCATCGCAGCGGCATCGTCCGATTGGAGCTTGGCAAAAGCTTCCAGATAGCTTTTCGTCGCGGCGCTCCCGAATTTTTCCTGCCGCAAGGGTTCGAATGCACGCATCGCCTCAGTCTTGCCCCGTAGCAAGAGGTCGCCGATTGGCCGCCCGCAAAAGTCTTTTACTTTCTGCGCGAGAAATGAACTGACACAGACATGGCTGCCAAAGTATTTGTTGGCGGCCTCCAGCCGGGCCGCGACGTTGACCGTATCGCCATAGGCCGTGTAGTCGAAAAATCGTCCGCCGCCGAAATTCCCGACAATCGCCGGCCCGGCATGAAGGCCAATCCGGGTGATACCGAGCGTAATTTCCTTTTTCCGGCAGAGTTGCTGGAATGTCACGGCATATTCATCGAGATCGAGCGCGCAGGCAACTGCGCGCGCGCTATGGTCGGCCTGCTCGCCGGGCGCCCCGAAAAGCACATGAAGGGCATCGCCGACGATCTTCGCTACCGTGCCTTCATGCGAAAACACGATATCGGTCATGCCCGTGAGGTATTCATTAAGAAGTGGCCCGAGCACGCTCGGCTCAAGCGTCTCCACCAGGCCGGTAAACCCCGCAATATCGGTGAAAAGCGATGCAATTTCGCGGCGCTGACCCGCAAGATCTATCGCAGCGTTGTCGCCAGCAAGTCTTTGCACAAGATTGGGCGAAAAAAATCTTGAGAGCGAAGCGTAGGCTCGTTCGGCTTCAGCCTGGCGGCGTCTCGCATCGCGTAAATCTTCGACGTGCCGAATCGTCTTTGCAATGGTCGCCTCAAGATCGGGAAAATCGATCGGCTTGGTCACGAAGTCGAATGCGCCACGATTCATCGCGGTGCGGATATTCGCCATGTCTCCATAAGCCGACACAATAATGGTCGACAGCCTTTCCTCCGTCTCCTGAAGTTTCTGTAGGAGAGTCAGCCCATCCATGCGCGGCATGTTGATGTCGGTAATCACCATATCCAGAGTGCCGTTGGATGCGAGCAAATCCAACGCTTCGACCCCATCACGAGCGAACAATAGCTCTACGGATCCTTCGCTGATCTTGCGGCGAAACTTCTGGACAAGCAGGGCCTCCATGTCCGGTTCGTCATCGACTACGAGAATTCGTGCGGTCATGCGGCCAATTCAACCCGTCTGTTGATGAGAAGATTCACGCGGACATCCCCCCATTTGCAGGGGTTGCAGCCTTGCGGGGAAGAACGATACGAAATTCAGTGTACTGACCGGGTTTGGTATCGACTTCAATGGATCCGCCGTGCTGCTTGACGATGATGTCGTGGCTGATCGACAAACCTAATCCTGTTCCCTCCCCGGCTGGCTTGGTTGTGAAGAACGGATTGAACATCTTTTCCTTTACCTCGGGTGGAATTCCGGTGCCGTTGTCCCGGATTCTGATTTCGACACTGTCGCCGAGGCTCTTCGTTGTTGCCGCAAGTTTTGGTTCGTAGTCAGCACCGTTTGCTTCGGCTTTGCGCTTGGTCGCCGCGTAGAAGCCATTCATAATAAGATTGAGCAACACGCGTGTGATCTCCTGCGGGAACAGGTCGACCTCGCCCGCGCCTGGATCGAATGACTTTTCGAGCGTTATGTTGAAACCTTGCTTCTCGGCGCGTGCGCCGTGATAGGCGAGATTGAGACTTTCCTCGACAACGGCATTGACATCCACGAACCGGTGCTCGCCCGAACCCTGACGCGAGTGCAGCAGCATGTTTTTGACGATCGAGTCGGCGCGCTTGCCGTGCTGCACGACCTTTTCGAGGTTGCCCTGCAGCATGTCGGCGATCTCATCGATCTCCGTTCGCAGCTTACTGTCGAGATTTACACCTTTCAGTGCGTCGCGCAGTTCACCCACAAGTTCCGATGAGACGGACGAGAAATTGTTGACGAAATTGAGCGGGTTTTTGATCTCGTGCGCTATGCCCGCAGTAAGCTGACCAAGTGAGGCGAGCTTTTCCGTCTGAACCAGGCGATCCTGGGCGGTACGCAAATCGTCTAATGATTTCGCAAGTTCGCGCGTCCTGGCGCCGACACTTTCGAACAATCTTGCATTTTGTATTGCCAATACGGATTGCGCTCCAAAGGTCTGCAGAAGTTCGACGGTGCTTTTGGAAAATTCGCCGGGCAGTCTGCGGCGCACAACAAGCGCCCCTACGATTTGCTCATTGCTCAGAAGCGGAATGATCAGGAGAGCGCGAAAGCCCGCGCGGATGATGATGTCGAGCGTACTTGAAGGATCGTTTTGGAGATCCGGAATTTGGATCGGCGTGCGCTGTAGGGCGGCTTCACCGATCGCGGTCTCGCCCAGACGGATTTGACGATCGCGGATTTCAGCCACTGCTCTCGAGTCCAGCCCGTAAGTTGCGCGCAACCGAAATTCCTCGGTCACCTCGTCGAAAACATAGATCGCTCCGGCCTCGGTATTCGAAAGCTGGGCTGCTTTGGCGACGATCGTCGACAGCACGGTTTCCAGGTCGACCGTCGAATTTACCGCCTGAGTCACCTCGCCAAGCGCGCGCAACTCCTTGACCGATTGCGCAAGCTCTTGCGTGCGTTGTTCGACCTTGTTTTCCAGCCCCGTGTAGGATTCCTGGAGCCGGCCCGCCATGTCATTGAACTGGTCGGCGAGTGCTTCGAGCTCATCGCCGGTTTTAACCTCGATCCGTTGCGACAGGTCGCCGCTTCCGATTCGAGCCGCTCCGGTACGCAAGGCCTGGATCGGCACGACCATCCTGCGCGCGAGGAATATTCCGGCCACGGCCGCAAGGCAGAGCGCGGCAAGCAGCACCAGAGCCGAGCGCTGAATCGAAGCCATCAATGGCTGGTAGGCCTCGCCGAGCGGTAGCTCGACAAAAACCGTCCAGCCGAGCGGTGCAACCGGCGCAAAGGCCGTCAGCACAGTGCGGCCTTGAAGGTCCGTTGCGGTCGGAATCTCGTCCTCCGGCGCGGCTGTTCCACGCTGCGCCGCCTGAACCTGAGCAAGGCGGGTCATGTCGGTGTTGCGCAAGACCAGGCTGATGTCCGGATGAGCGATCAGGCGGCCGCGCCGGTCCACCACATAGGCCTGACCGCGTTCGCCAACCTTGATCCTGGACACAACGTCCCAGATCAACTTGAGATTGACTTCGGCAATGCTAACGCCGGCATCGCGCCGGGTACCGGCGAGCGATAGTGTCATGTACGGTTCGGACTCGCGGCGGAAATAGACGGGGCCGTAGTAGACTTTGTTTTTCACCGCTTCCGTGAACTTGGGCTCGTTTGACAGATCGAGGCCGCTGCCCAACACGTCCATCGCCAGCCGCGACACGCGCAGTTGCTCCTTGCCACTGGCATCCACCTGCGCAAGCTCGGTAATCGCCGGGACCTGGCGCAACAGACGGAGGGCGTCAAACCGTCGCTGCTCAATGGTCTCGGCGGACCACAGCAACTGAGTGGTCCAGCCCACCTGATTTTCAATTTCCTTGATGAATTGACTGATCTTGGTGGCTGCTGCTTCTGCCTGTTCGTGCTGAATGCGGATCAATGCACTTTTGTGCTCACGATATGAGCCCCAAACCTCGAGAAGCCCGTTGATCACGAGCGCGACGCAAACCACGGCAACGAACAGGCCGACATACTTCAAGAAAAGGCGGCTGCGAGTCTCGCGCCGTGTCGGTGTATCGCCAAGATCTGGCGCCGCGTGATCTGTCATTCGAGCACCTCGTCGGCGCGGGTGAGCATCGCGTGCGGCACGGCAATGCCCAGCGCCTTCGCGGTCTTGAGATTGATGACCAGCTCGAATTTCGTTGGCTGCTGGACCGGCAGATCGGCTGGTTTTGCACCCTTTAGAATCTTGTCAACATACGGCGCCGCATTCCGGTATCTGTCCGCGAGACTCCCGGCGTATGACATGAGGCCGCCTGCATCGGCAAATGCGCGGTTGCCCGAAACCGTCGCAAGACGATGTTTCCGCGCCAGCGCGACGATCGGCGGGCGCGGAAGCGTCGGCTGGACGATCAAAGCATCGACGCCGCCGCTCGCCATCTCTGCAAAAATGGTTTCGAGATCTTGCGTTGCACCGAGCATAACGTCTTGAATCTCGAGACCGGTAGCCTTGGCTGACGCATGGATTTGCGTCAAAAACGATTTGGTAAAGGCGTTTGCCGGATCGGCAAGCGCCGCAACGCGGCGCGCGCCAGGAAGTATCTCCCGGATCAATTCGAGACTTTTCCCCGCAAGCTCCGCCGTCGCCGCAGACAACCCTGTGACATTTCCGCCTGGCCTGGACAGGCTACTTATGAGTCCCGTTCCAACCGGATCGCCGGATGGTGCCATGACGATCGGGATTTCCGTTGTCGCACGCTTTGCCGCCTGCACAGCAGGAGTTTCAGAGGCGACGATAATATCGACCTTGAGATCAACGAGCTCCGCAGCCAGCGCAGGCAGACGATCCAACTTCCCTTCCGCCGAACGATACTCGATCTGCATGTTTTGACCGTCGATATAGCCGAACTCCCGGAGCCCCTCCCAAAATACCCGCGAGAACGGTTCGCGCTTTTCCACCAATAACACACCGAGTTTTGCGGGCCTTGTTTGCTGCGCGCGCACGACAAACGGCCACGCAGCCGCCGAACCCGCGAGCACCACGATGAAATCGCGCCGTCTCATGCGATCATCCTATCGGCGCCGTATCATAAGCCATTCCTCCACAAGGCCTCTAATCTGCGATGGTCTCCTTAGGCGTACAAAACACTTCCGATTCGATCATGCGTGGCGCTCAACCCGCGAGTCGATTTCACTGCGCAGCATTCCAAAGTCGATTGGCTTGGTAAAAAGCGCGTCAGCACCGCTTTCCAACGCCTTGCGCTTGGTGTCGGCGTCGCCATAGGCCGTGATCATGATGATGGGCACATCGGGCCGAACCGCTTTTGCCTTGGGTAAAAGCTCAAGCCCGCTCATACCCGGCATATTGATGTCGGACAGAATCAATATGAGCGAAGCCGAGCCCGCATCGCTAATGCATTGCAATGCCGCAGGCGCCGATTGGGCAAATTCCATCGCAAATCGGCCGTCGCGAAGATCCCGTCGGAAGTGCTGGCGAAACAGCGCTTCGACGTCCGGTTCATCATCAACCACAAGAATAAGAAGTTGCACGCAGATCCTCCCTAATTTTCAAGCGTTGCGGCTTTACGCGGAAGCACAATTCGAAACTCCGTGTACTCGCCGGGCGCGGTATCGACTTCGATCGAACCGCAATGTTGTTTCACAATGATGTCGTGACTGATGGACAGGCCAAGACCTGTCCCCTCCCCAGCAGGCTTGGTCGTAAAGAACGGATTGAACATTTTTTCCTTCACCTCGGGAAGGATACCGACGCCGTTGTCGCGAATCGTGATTTCTACGCTGTCGCCGAGGTTCTTGGTCACGGCCGCAAGCATAGGCTCATATTCGCCTCCATTCATTGCCGCCTTGCGTTTGGCGGCTGCATAGAAGCCATTGGAGATCACGTTCAGAAGAACCCTGGTGATTTCCTGAGGGAAAAGGTCCACCTCGCCGGCAGCCGGATCAAAGGACCGCTGCAGGGTGATGTTAAAGCCCCGCTTTTCGGCTCGCATCCCATGGTAAGCGAGGTTGAGACTTTCCTCGACGACACTATTGATGTCGATCGGCCGATGTTCGCCCGAGCCCTGGCGCGAATGCAACAGCATGTTTTTGACAATCGAGTCGGCGCGCTTGCCGTGCTGCACAACCTTTTCGAGATTGCCCCGCAGCATGTCGGTAATTTCATTGACTTCGCTACCGGTCTTTTCGTCAAAACGGGCGCGTTGCAGCGCCTCCTGCAGTTCACCAATCAGCTCTGCAGAGACGGACGAAAAGTTGTTGACGAAATTCAGCGGATTTTTGATCTCGTGTGCGATACCCGCAGTCAATTGACCAAGCGAGGCGAGCTTTTCCGTCTGCACCAGCCGGTCCTGAGCGGTCCGCAGATCTTCGAGCGACTTCGCCAGTTCGCGCGTGCGGGCCTGTACACTCTCGAAGAGACGTACGTTCTCTATTGCAATCGCGGCCTGGTCGGCAAACGTCGAAACGAGCTCGATTTGTTTGCCCGTAAAAGGCTGCATCTCGATACGCGTTAGGGCGAGAACGCCAATGGCTTTTCCTTCTCGCAGCATCGGTACGGCAAGAATCGTTTTAAATCCGCCTTTCTCTATCGCCTCCGAGAAAGTGTAATCGGGATCGGCTCGAACATCCGCGATATGGACGGTGCGGCCCTCGAGGAGAGCACGACCAGTTGCAGAACCGCGTTCCACCTTAACCGGGAGATCTTTGACGAGTTCGACAAACTCCGATGAAAAACCATAACTTGCCGCACGGACGAAAACTCCGGCCTGCTCCCTTGCAATCGTACCCTGGTTCGCCTCGCACAACTGGGCGGCTGCCTCGACCAACGCTTGCAAGACAGCATTGAGATCGAAGGCAGAACGGCTAATGACCTTGAGCACCTCGGCCGTCGCGGTCTGTTGTTGCAGCGATTCAGAGAGTTCGCCAGTGCGCTGGCGCAGCTCGTTCAGCAGGCGCGCATTTTCCATGGCAATGACTGCTTGCGCGGCAAAATTTTGCACAAGACTTATTTGTTTATCCGAAAACGGTTTCGCCTCGAGCCGATACAGCACGAAGCCACCAAGAAGGGTTTCCTCTTTGCGTAGAGGGACCGTCAGCAGCGTATGAATGCCAAACTGATCGACGATTGTTTTCGCGCGTTGATTGCCAGAACGGTAAGAAATGTCCTTAGAGATATCAGCCAGGTGAACGAGCGATTCTCCTCCCAGTATCCGCGTAAACGTGAGGGACCCCTCCGGGGTACGTGGACCACTTTGCTTTATCCAGTTGACGTAGCCCGGATCGCCATGCGCGGCGACCAGATAGAGCAGCTCGCCATCATAGGAATAGACATGTCCGTAGTCGGCCTGACACAGGCGCATGGCGCTTTCGACCATCGTGTCAAAGACGGGCGTAAGGTCTCCCGGGGATTCGTTGATGGTCTGCAATATTTCGGCGGTCGCTGTCTGTTGATCGAGCGATTCCGAAAGCTCCGCCGTGCGGGTCTGCACTTCGTCGAATAGCCGCACGTTCTCGATAGCGATGACCGCCTGGTCGGCGAAGGTTGTGAGCACCTCAATCTGCTTGTCAGTAAAAGGGCGTACTGCAGTGCGCGTCAGCACGATGACGCCGATTGGGCTCCCTTCACGCAGCAGCGGAATGGCGAGAACCGTCCTGTAGCCGCCTCGTTTTTGCGCCTCGCTAAAAGTAAAATCGGAGTCCGCGAGAATGTCAGCGAGATGAACAACGCGCCCTTCGAGCAAAGCGCGGCCGACGGCTGTCCCTCGGTTTCGCAGGATCGGCCTGGTTTTAACGAAGTCACTGAAGACCGTCGGAAAGTTGAAGCTGGTTACCCAGTAATACTCCTCCCCTTTGGGCCGCACGATGCCGGCCATGTCCGCTTCGCAAAGCTTCGCAGCGGATTCGGTGAGCGTGTCGAGCACGATCTGAAGATCGAAGGCAGAGCGGCTGATGACCTTTAACACATCGGCGGTCACTGTCTGCTGCTCGAGCGCCTCGGAAAGATCATCGGTGCGCCGGCGCAATTCGTTCAGCAGGTGCGTATTTTCAATGGCAATCACGGCCTGGTCGGCAAATGTAGTGACTAGTTCGATCTGCTTTTCGGTGAACGGTTCCAGAGCATTCTTGCCGACAAAAATGACGCCGAGGACCTCGCCCTTGCGCAGGAGCGGAACGCCGAGCCCAGTTCGATAGCCGGCAATCTTTTGAAGTTCGCTGAACGTATACCCTGCATCAGCGAGCACATCGGGTATGTTGACGACGCGGCCTTCCAGGGTCGCCCGTCCGGTGATGCTACCGCGATCGATGGGCACTTCGTGAGTTCGAAAGTACTCCCTGATCTGGGCGTGTGTTCCGGGTTCATCGCCATAGCTGGCGGAAAACTTCAAATGCATATCGTCACGCTGAAACAACCACGCGTAATGCGCGCCACACAGCCGCGTCGCCGACTCGACCAGCGTGTCGAGCACAATCTGTAGATCAAAAGTGGAACGGCTGATGACCTTGAGGACATCGGCCGTGGCGGTCTGCTGCGACAGCGATTCGGAAAGCTCGGCGGTGCGTCGCTGCTCTGCATCGAAAAGCCGTACATTTTCAATCGCGATGGCCGCTTGATCCGCAAAAACCTCAAGCAGTGCAATCTGCTTATCGGTAAATGGACTGACCTCGAGCCGATAGGTCAGAATCACGCCGAGCAGGTCATTGCCTCTAACTATCGGAACGGCAAGGACAGTCCGAATTGGAGCGACGTCCTTTGATTTATAAATGTAGTCTGGATCGATCGTTACGTCGGGAATCTGAACGGTCCGACGATCAAGGGCGGCACGCCCCGCACCACTGTCACGGCCGGGACGAATTGGATTTTGGCGGGTGAACGTTTCAAGCTCCGCCGGCGCGTTGTAAGCGACGACCGGCCGCAGCAGCTCGCCATCAAACCGAAAGATGAATGCCCTGTCCGCACCGCACAGCCTTACCGCACTTTCCGCAACGGTTTCAAAGACAGGCTGAAGATCGAATGCAGACCGGCTGATGACCTCAAGCACATCGGCTGTCGCCGTTTGCTGCTGCAGGGATTCGCGCAGCTCGCTGAACAACCGCGTGTTCTCGATAGCGACGGCGGCTTGGTCGGCAAAAGTGCTCAACAGCGAAATCTGGGCGTCGGTAAAAGGCTGCATTTGGATGCGTCGGATAGTGATGACGCCAATAATCGCGTCATTTCTAAGCATCGGCACCGAAAGAATCGTCCGATGCATCTCGTCATCACCGCGATGATCTTCGGCCCACCCATAATCGCGATCGCCGAGAATGTCGCGGATGTGGATGACCCTACGCTCCAGGATAGCCCGTCCGGTTGCTGACCGCCGGTCCCGCGCAATCGGGTTCTCTTTCGCAACTTCGAGAAATTCTTTCGATGTGCCATAGCTGGCAGCTACCCGGTATACATCACCGTCTTGCCTGAAGATGAAACCCTTGTTGGCGCCGCAGAGACGGACCGCATGCTCAAGCAGATTTTGCAGCACGGTTTCGAGCTCGAAGGCCGAGCCCCCGATGATTTTGAGGACTTCGCTTGTCGCCGACTGCGCCTCGCGCGACTCATGCAACTCACGCGCACATGAATCGAGTTGTTCCTGCAGATCCGCAACCTGCGCCGGCACGGCCGGCGGCCTGCGCGTTTTGGACGCGCTGGAGCGCCGGCTTTTGGCCGGTCGGCCACGTGCTTTGCCGCGTCGCCTCATATCGCCCCCCGCGCGATGACAGCCAAATCTACGCAAGTTCCGGCGATTGCGCCAATACAAGCAGCGATAGAGTGTAACAATTCCGACGCACGCAAAAGAAAGGGCCGCCCTCGGGCGGCCCTTCAATCGTGTTAGCGCGGCAATGCCTATTCCGCTGCCGGCAGCGCCGGTGCTTCCGCGGCCTCCGCTTTGGCTGCAGCCTTCGCCGCGTCCTTCTCGCGCTCTTCCAGGATGAGCGCGTCGCGTTTGACGGCGACCTCGCGCAGGCTGTTCATCATCGCGCCGGTGCCAGCCGGAATCAGGCGGCCGACGATGACGTTCTCCTTGAGCCCGTCGAGCGTGTCGGCCTTGCCGTTAACGGCGGCCTCGGTGAGCACGCGCGTGGTCTCCTGAAACGACGCCGCCGAGATGAACGAGCGGGTCTGCAGGCTGGCCTTGGTGATGCCGAGCAGGACCGGATGTCCGGTCGCGCCCTTCTTACCTTCGGCCTCGACACGAGCATTGATTTCGTCGAGTTCGACCTTGTCGAGTTGCTCGCCCTGCAACAATTCGGTCTCGCCTGAATCGTCGATCTCAACTTTCTGCAGCATCTGGCGAACGATTACCTCGATGTGCTTGTCGTTGATGTTGACGCCCTGCAACCGGTAGACCTCCTGGATTTCGTTGACCAGATAGGCTGCCAGTTCCTCGACGCCCTTGATGGCGAGGATATCGTGCGGCGCAGGATTGCCTTCGACGATGTAATCGCCCTTCTCGATGACGTCGCCGTCCTGAAGGTGAATGTGCTTGCCCTTCGGGATCAGGTACTCCTTCGGCTCATCGCCCTTCCCCGACGGCTCGATAGTGATGCGGCGCTTGTTCTTGTAGTCCTTGCCGAACCGTACCGTGCCGCCGATTTCGGCGATGATCGCAGCTTCCTTCGGCCGCCGCGCCTCGAACAGTTCCGCGACCCGCGGCAGACCGCCGGTGATGTCGCGCGTCTTGGCGCTTTCGGTCGGGATACGCGCAATGACGTCGCCCGCCTTCACATGACCTCCCGGATCGACCGAGATGATTGCGTCAACGGCGAGCTGGTATCGGGCTTCGCCGCCGCGCGCCAGCTTGAGGATCTTGCTACCCGACTTGATCACGATCGCCGGCCGCAGATCCTGCTGGTTGCGGGAAGAACCCGTACGCCAGTCGATGACGACGCGCTTGGCGATGCCGGTCGACTCGTCGAGTGCTTCCGACATCGACAGACCGTCAACGAGATCCTCGAAGGCAATGTCGCCTTCGACCTCGGTGAGGATCGGCCGCGTGTACGGATCCCACTCGGCGATGCGCTGCCCGCGCTTGATCTTTTCGCCGTCCTCGACGCGCATGCGCGCGCCATACGGAACGCGGTGATGCGCGCGCTCGGTGCCGTCGGGGTCGACGACCGCTACAACCATGTTGCGCACCATCGCCACGACCTCGTTATCAGAGTTCTTGGCGACGTTCTTGCCCTTGAACTTGATCTTGCCGTCGAAGTTCGATTCGATGAACGACTGTTCGGAGATCTGCGCGGCGCCGCCGATGTGAAACGTGCGCATGGTGAGCTGCGTGCCCGGCTCACCGATCGACTGCGCGGCAATGACGCCCACTGCTTCGCCCATGTTGACTGGCGTACCGCGGGCAAGATCGCGCCCGTAGCAGGCCCCGCACACGCCGTTGGCTGCTTCACAGGTCAGCACCGAGCGGATTTTGAGCTCTTGAACGCCGCCATTGGTGATGACTTCGACCTCCGGCTCCGTCAACAACGTCGCGCGTTTGATCAGCGTCTTGCTGCTTGAGGGATCTTTCACATCCTCCGCCGTCGTGCGACCGAGGATGCGGCTGGCGAGCGAGGCCACCACGGTGCCGGCATCGATGATGGCGCGGACCTTGATGCCGTTCTTCGTGCCGCAGTCTTCTTCCGTGATGATGCAGTCCTGTGCAACGTCGACGAGACGCCGCGTCAGGTAGCCGGAGTTTGCGGTCTTCAAGGCGGTGTCGGCGAGACCCTTACGGGCGCCGTGTGTCGAGTTGAAGTACTCGAGCACCGAGAGGCCTTCCTTGAAGTTGGATATGATCGGGCTTTCGATGATTTCGCCCGACGGCTTGGCCATCAGGCCACGCATGCCGGCGAGCTGGCGCATTTGCGCGGGCGAACCGCGCGCGCCGGAGTGCGCCATCATGTAGATCGAGTTGACCTGCTCGTCCCGCCCGCTCTTATCCTTTTTGGTCGACGAGATCTCCTTCATCATCGCTTCGGCGATCGCCTCGGTGCACTTCGACCAGGCATCGACCACCTTGTTGTACTTCTCGCCTTGGGTGATCAGACCGTCGTTGTATTGCTGCTCGAACTCTTTGGCGAGGTCGCGCGTCTGCTCGACGGTCTTCCACTTGGACTCCGGCACCACCATGTCGTCCTTACCGAACGAAATGCCGGCCTTGAACGCGTGATAAAAGCCCAGCGACATGATGCGGTCGCAGAAGATGACCGTCTCTTTCTGCCCGCAGTGCCGATAGACCGTGTCGATCATTGACGAGATCTCACGCTTGGTCATCAAGCGATTGACGATGTCGAACGGGATCTTGGAACTCTTGGGAAGCACGCTACCCAGCACGACGCGGCCGGGCGTGGTCTCGTACCACTTCTTGAACAGCTTGCCCTTCTCGTCGACGCCTTCCCAGCGATATCTGATCTTGGTGTGCAGACCGATCACGCGCTCATGCAGTGCATGATCGATATCGGCCAGGTCACCGAACACCTTGTTTTCGCCGGCCTCACCCTCGCGCAGCAGCGACAGGTAATAGAGTCCGAGCACGATGTCCTGCGACGGCACGATAATCGGTGAGCCGTTCGCGGGATGCAGGATATTGTTGGTGGACATCATCAGGACGCGCGCTTCCAGCTGCGCTTCGAGCGACAGCGGAACGTGCACGGCCATCTGGTCACCGTCAAAGTCGGCGTTGAAGGCTGCGCAGACCAGCGGATGCAGCTGGATCGCCTTGCCTTCAATCAACACCGGCTCGAACGCCTGAATGCCGAGGCGGTGGAGCGTCGGCGCGCGGTTGAGCAGCACCGGATGTTCGCGGATCACCTCGTCGAGGATGTCCCAGACTTCCGGCTTCTCCTTCTCGACCAGCTTCTTCGCCTGCTTCACCGTCGTGGAAAGGCCCTTGGCATCGAGCCGCGAGTAGATGAACGGCTTGAACAGCTCGAGCGCCATCTTCTTCGGCAGGCCACACTGATGCAGCTTGAGTTCGGGGCCAACCACGATCACTGAGCGGCCCGAGTAGTCGACGCGCTTGCCAAGCAGGTTCTGGCGGAAGCGCCCCTGCTTGCCCTTAAGCATGTCGGCGAGCGACTTCAGCGGACGCTTGTTGGCGCCGGTAATGACGCGGCCACGGCGGCCATTGTCGAACAGCGCATCGACCGCTTCCTGCAGCATGCGCTTTTCGTTGCGGATGATGATATCCGGCGCCCTTAGCTCGATCAGCCGCTTCAGACGATTGTTGCGGTTGATGACACGACGATAGAGATCATTGAGATCGGACGTCGCGAAGCGTCCACCGTCGAGCGGCACCAGCGGCCGCAGATCGGGCGGGATCACCGGCACGACCGTCAGGATCATCCACTCCGGCTTGTTGCCGGAGGCGAGAAATGCCTCGATCAGTTTCAGCCGCTTGGCGATTTTCTTTTTCTTGATGTCGCTGTCGGATTCGGCGAGTTCGGCACGCAGCTCACCCTGCATTTTCTCAAGGTCGATGCCCTTGAGCATCTCGCGGATCGCTTCCGCGCCGATCGTCGCCGTGAAGCTGTCGGTGCCGTATTCCTCCTGCGCCTTGAGGTACTCCTCCTCGGACAGCAGTTGCCGGTCCTTGAGCGGGGTCAGACCCGGCTCGAGCACCACGTAGTATTCGAAGTAGAGGATCCGCTCGAGATCCTTCAGCGTCATGTCGAGCAAGAGACCAATGCGGCTCGGCAGCGACTTGAGGAACCAGATGTGCGCGACAGGCGCAGCCAGCTCGATGTGGCCCATGCGCTCGCGGCGCACGCGCGACAGCGTGACCTCGACCGAGCACTTCTCGCAGATGATGCCCTTGTACTTCATGCGCTTGTACTTGCCGCACAAGCACTCGTAGTCCTTGATCGGGCCAAAGATGCGCGCGCAGAACAGACCGTCGCGCTCGGGCTTGAAGGTCCGGTAGTTGATCGTTTCCGGCTTTTTGATCTCGCCGTACGACCAGGACAGAATCTTTTCCGGGCTCGCAATCGAAATCCGGATCTGGTCGAAGACCTGAGCCGGCACCTGCGGGCTGAAAAGATTCATAATCTCTTGGTTCATCGTCTTCTCCTCGACCGGGGAACCGCCATTCCCCACCTGTCGTTAAACTTTCAATCGCGGACCGGCGCGCTCGCCGCTCCGCAAAGTTGTGACTACTCCGCCGCTTCGGCCGTTTCCGGGCCCTGCCGCTGCTGCTTCGAATTGTGCAGATCGACATTAAGGCCGAGCGATCGCATTTCCTTGACCAGCACGTTGAAGCTTTCGGGAATGCCCGCCTCGAAGGTGTCGTCGCCGCGAACGATCGCCTCGTACACCTTGGTACGGCCTGCGACGTCGTCCGACTTCACGGTGAGCATTTCCTGCAAGGTGTACGCGGCGCCGTAAGCCTCGAGCGCCCACACCTCCATTTCGCCGAAACGCTGGCCGCCGAACTGCGCCTTGCCGCCGAGCGGTTGCTGGGTGACCAGCGAATAAGGACCGATCGAACGGGCGTGGATCTTGTCGTCGACAAGATGGTGCAGCTTCAGCATGTAGATGTAGCCAACGGTGACCTTGCGATCGAAGACTTCGCCCGTACGGCCGTCGAACACATTGACTTGCCCTGAATGATCGAGGCCGGCGAGATCGAGCATCTTCTCGATGTCGGCCTCTTTCGCCCCGTCGAACACAGGCGTGGCAATCGGAACGCCGTGACGCAGGTTGCCGCCGAGCTCTATCAAGCCATCTTCGCTAAGCGACTTGATAGTTTCGTCGTCGCCATAGACCTTCTTGAGCATGTCCTTGAGCGGACGCGCGTCGTGCTTGAGATTGTA
>Ga0068869_100000686_pt1 | contig 19125 bp, 19 predicted proteins | sample KBSMisM52_FD_64676 | JGI IMG/M metagenome (GOLD analysis project Ga0068869, IMG submission 64676) | Miscanthus rhizosphere microbial communities from Kellogg Biological Station, Michigan, USA - KBS Miscanthus M5-2 | ecosystem: Host-associated > Plants > Roots > Rhizosphere > Soil ... | reverse complement strand
GGTCTTTTTGGCGAGCGCCTCGACCGTCTGGTCGTTGAGACCGAGGTTGAGGATCGTGTCCATCATGCCGGGCATGGAGTCGCGGGCGCCGGAGCGGACGGCGACGAGCAGGGGAGTGCCCTGGGTGGCGCCGAACTTGGTGCCCATGATCTTTTCCATGTTGGCTACGCCGGCTTCCATCTGCGCCTGGAGGGAGGCGGGATAGGTGCGCTTGTTGGCGTAGTAATAGGTGCAGACCTCGGTGGTGACGGTGAAGCCGGGGGGCACGGGGAGGCCGATGCGGGTCATCTCGGCGAGGTTGGCGCCCTTGCCGCCGAGGAGGGCCTTCATGGTGCCGTTGCCGTCGGCTTTGCCGGCGCCCCACGTGTAGACGTATTTGACGGCCTTGGCGGATTTCGCGGCGGCGGGTTTCTTGGCGGAAGGCTTGGCCTTCGCGGCAGGTTTCTTGGCAGGTTTTTTAGCGGCCATAATCAGGGTTGTGGTTGGGAAAATACGAACGGTTCACGCGGGGCGCGAAAAGGGTGAGGGAATAGGACGGCGGGGCGGGCTGTCAACGGCGGAGGGGCCGGCGGAAGCGGGGAATTCGGGCGCGGGTGGGCGGATGGTTGCTGTGGCGGGCCGTCCGATGATCCCGGAAGGGCGATTCCTCGCTTCCGTTCGGCCGGAAACTTCTCAACATCGCGCTTTCTTTTAACCCATTGTGAGCGAACTCAACCCAACCGACGACGACCTGGACGTTATCTCGCCGCGCGAAAAGCCGATGGGGTTCCTCGAACACCTCGACGAGTTCCGGCAGACGCTGGTCAAGTCGGCGATCGCCTTCGTGGTGTTTGCGTCGCTGATCGGTTTTTTCCTGAAGGAGTTCAACGACGTGCTGCTCTGGCCGCTCAACACGGTGCGCGCCGATCATCCGAAGATGGTGCTGGAGCTGGGCACGACGGCTCCGATGGAGGGTTTTTCGGTTATCATTCAGATGTGCACGACGGGAGGCTTGCTGCTGGCGGCGCCCTTCATCCTGTTTTTCATCGGCCAGTTTGTCGCGCCCGCGCTTTCCCAAAAGGAACTCAAGGCGGTGCTGCCGGTGTGCGGCACGGCGATCGTGCTGTTCTTGATGGGCGCGTGCTTCAGCTTTTTCCTGCTGGTGCCGAGCACGCTGCGCGTGGCGATGGAGATCAACGACATGTTCGGCTATGTGATGCGGTGGACGCCGGCGAGCTACTACAGCCTGCTGATGTGGCTGGTTCTGGGCGTGGGCGCATCGTTCGAGTTTCCCCTGCTGATCGTGCTGGCGGTATATCTCGGGTTTCTGAAGGTGGCCACGCTGCGCAAATACCGCCGCCACGCCATCGTGGTGATCTTTGTCATCGCGGCGGTGGTCACGCCCACGCCGGACCCGTTTACGCAGACCATGATGGCTACGCCGCTCTACATCCTGTTTGAACTGGCGATCATCGCGGGCGCCCGCGTGGAAAAACGCAAACTCGCCGCCGCCGCGCTTGAGGAGTGATCCTCGGGCGGGCGGGCGGATTTTAATCACGGAAGCGCGGAAGGGCTGAACCCCTGAATCGGACGGTAATCCGAAGTTGTGTCTGCGGGGTGAAATTCCGCGCTTCCGCGACTAGAGCATTCAAATAATGTCATAGCCGACTGATTTTTGTAGGGCCTCACCTTGCGTGAGGCCGCGGCGTCCTTGTGCCTCCGAACGCCGCACCGGCCCGACACAAGGTCGGGCCCTACTTCTTGATCGCGGCCAGCACCTCGGGATGGGTTTCGAGGTAGCGGTTGAGCTTTTCGAGGACGTCGAACGTCTCGGTGCTCACGTGGTGCTCCATGCCCTCGACATCGTGGTCAACGACCTCCTTGGCGAGGCCGAGCAGGGTGAGGAAATTGGTCAGCAGTGCGTGGCGGTGGGCGATGCGGGCGGCGACCTCTTCGCCGGCGCTGGTGAGGACCATACCGCGGTATTTCTCGTATTTTACGAGACCCTCGCCGTCGAGGCGCTGGACCATGGTGGTGACGCTGGCCTGGGAGATCTTAAGCTCGGCGGCGATGTCCACGACGCGGGCGTAGCCCTTCGTCTTGATCAGCTCGCTGATGCGCTCGAGGTAGTCCTCCACTGCGGAGGACGTGCGCGGGGGTGTGGGTTGTTCGGCCACGAAGAAAGGGCTGCCTCGCGGCCGGACGGGCGGATCAGTGCTTCTTGGCGTTGGCCAGGCGCTGGGCCTTGAGCACGACGCGGAACATCTGCACGGCGAGCCAGAACACGCCGCTCATGCATCCGGCGGTGAGGGCGGCCCAGAAAACGACCATCTTGGGGTCGTTGGAGGGGACGTGACTCTTGAGCAGGGTGAACAGATAGGCGAAGAAGCCGGCGACGAGGACGGCGTCCACGGCCAGGCTGACCGGGGAGGTGAGCTTACCGAGCTTGATATCGGGCGAAGAGGAGGCGGACGGCTGCGACATGATTGGGGCAACGAGAGGCGGAGGGGGCGGGGTTGTCCACCCGTTTTTTTGGTGGATGAGCCGCTTGCTGGCGACGGCGGGGCATCTCAGGCCTTGACGCACCGGACGCGCAGCGCAAATTGCCCCTTCCTCATTGCCTGATGGTGTAATGGCAGCACAGGTGACTTTGACTCACCTAGTCATGGTTCGAATCCATGTCGGGCAGCCAATGAGGACGCGCCGGAAAGTGCTGGTTCCCCCTCGGGGGCAATCGACTTAGAGACTTCCAGCAACTCGGCCAGCAAAGCCCGAAAGCGCGAGTTGTCAGCGCCATTGACAGCGACAGGTGTCAACTGCGGTGACGCATCCGGCACCGATGAAATCCACGGCATCTTAGCAACCTCAGCTCGCAGCGGCAGCGCTTCGACATCGGTGTAAACGTTCGCCGAAAGCACAGGCGTTGAGTGACCGAGCACAGCCTGCAGCGAACGCTGACCAACACCGGACGAAGCGCCCCATGTCATGAAGGTTTTTCGGAAGGCATGCCAGTGGACAACGCGGCCCGAAGCGTCCCTGCGCTCAATGCCAGCGCGCTTGAAATCCGCATGCAGGCCATCGTCTGAAGGAAAAGGGGAGAAAACCAAAGCGCTGGCATCGGAAGCAACTCCGCGTTCCGCGCAGCGTGAACCATAGTCATCAGCCGCACCCCGCAGCAACTCCACCAGCTCAGGCCGCAGAGGAATCACACGCGTGCGCCCGCCTTTACCCATGATTTTGGCAACGCCCTTGAGCAGATCGACAGATTCCCAGCGCAACGTTTTCAGCTCTTTTTTGCGGAGACCGGTGCTGACAAGGAACTGATAAACCAACCGCCTCGAATCCGATGCCACAGCCAGCAGGCGAGAAAACTCATCCGGAGTATATGACCGCGATAGATGTGCTGCTTTGCCCCGCGTTTCGACGCGGTCCACACCAGCGAGAGGATTGGCAGCGATGCGTCCAAGGCGCAGCAGCCAATTCAGAAAGGCTTTAATAGACGTCTGATACTCCTTGCGCGTCTTTGCCGAGCGATTGAAGCCAGCCCGCCAAGCAACGAAAGAGGAGGCGGTAACGTCGCCCAATCTGGACCACTTGCAGGCCGTCACCATGCGACGAATACGGGCAACGGACTCTTTCACATGCGATGCCGCCAGCTCGCGACCTTTCAAATCGGCCTCATACTCCGCGACCAGCGCAGCAAGAGGAAGGGACGCCGCCGAACGCATCGCCTCGGGGGCAATCATGCCCTCTCGCTCCATTTGCTTACTCTCGATAAGAGCGCGGAGCATCTTGCGGGCTACGCGTTCGGACGGGGTATGCAGGGGGACGGAGACAAGCTTTTCGCCTTTGGCGAGAGTGTAGCCACCGGACCAGTAACGAGCATATACACGTCTCCCCTTTACCAATCTAGACCGTCTATAAACGAATTCTCTCATAGGTCCAATTCTTGATTAATTCGTGCGACGCTTTGAGCACCGACCTTTCGGCTCATATCGGGCTTTTGCTTTAGCGGTCATCTTATGAATAGCCCTCCATGGCGTGCGACCGAAGGCGGCGACGCCTTTTGTATTTGGGGGTGAAATTGTGTTACTCTCATAAACCGCAATATAGCGATTGATGGATGGCATATAGATGACGCTCACGGAAATATTAACATTCAGTGATTTAGTGGTGCTCACGGATGAACTCAAAATTCATGGCCGTTTAAATGCAAGACGTAAAAGCGTTAAGTAATTGATCTATCAACGTCTTACGTTATTACTGTATTACATGAATACATGAATACATAATATTATGTCGTTTTTAATTAACGACTTGCGTGGAAAGTGTCCCATTGCGAATGCAGAAGTGGCATTCCTGCCACCTACAAACACGCTAAATTTTTATGCCTTATGGCGGCGCGCTTCATCCATTATCCGCTGAACTGCAGGCGGAAGGTCAGTGCACCTACCCAGCACGCGGATATTCTTGGGTGAACCAAAAAACGAATTCTCCGCTTGGATCTGAGCAGGAGTAGCGATGCCCAAAGAAATCCGGTCTTGGTCATACTTACGCAGCTCTTGCCTATGCGCCGCCATTGACTCGGGCGTAAGTATTTCAGGTGCCTTCGGCTTGATCGGAGGCTGGGACATGCGGTAAAGCTACCGCTTATGGACCGTCTCTCAAGGTGAAACTTGTCCTGGCGTGACCTGGTCGTCGCTCATCCACTGGATAAAAACATAGAGCACGCGGCTATCGCTGGAACTGCCCTTACTTCGAAACGCTCGACCAAGAAAGGGGATCGATGACAATCCCTTCACGTCCTTTGTCTCGGTCGTAGATCGCTTGCGGTCCAATGAGAAGAGTTTGACGAGGCTGTGCGTAGATAGCTCTATGGACCCAGTGGTGGCCGTGCGCCGCTCGGTGTCGCTTTGAAAATCAGCGTCTTGGACATCGTAGCGAACAAACCACCGGTCATCATAATAAAATGAATGCAACGAGACTGTTAACCCTAGCTGAAGACGGTCAAAACGGGTTACGAGTGTGTTTGCGCTTCCGTCTGTAGCTTCTGTGGGGCGAACGAATACTTGGCGTTCCAAGACATTGCCCGCAGTTAGCTTGATTTCTTCACCGGAAACAACGCGGTAGTCGGTATAAGTTTTTATCTGCACGTCGGTATTCTTTTTAAGGAAATCGTAAACGGCGTTGATGGTGACCGGTGCTGTAATAGTCACTTTCTTCAATAGGTCTCCAGTGAAGTTCGTTCCAATTGCCATTGTTTCTACGAATGAATTAACAGGATCGCGGTAGTCGCCTCCGACATCTGCAATAAGTATGCGCACAGTGGAAAGGTTTCGTCGCTGCATTCCCTCTATCAGTGTTTTGAGCTGAGAAAACTCAGTCGGCTTAGACTTGAGTAGTATAGTATCGCCCGACAGGACCGACTGAGGCCAAATTACTTTAATGGCCGCAGCGTCAAGTCCTGCCGATGGGATAGCATAGTATCTTTCCTTCTCTTCATCGCCAATATAAATAGCACCGCCTGTCTTTCTCCATGTGGATCGAGTGAAGAAAGACAACGTATCGAGTGCTGTTTCGAGTGTGCCCTCCCGCAGATAGCCGGTAACTTTTCGGTCCGCTACATTAGGCTCTACAAAAATAGAGGTTTTAAAGAACTCTCCCATCGCCTTTGCCACATCCTGCGCATCGGCTCCATCGGCTCGAAATTCAAAGGCCTGTTCTGTGCAATATGCCGTCGGCGCAATAAATAAAATCAGTAGTGAAATACAAAATGCGTTTACCTTCATAATTATCTCCTTTTCTGAACCATTTTCCGTCTGATGTTTTGAATAAATTTGGCGTAACAAGAATAACTCTCACCGGTTCGGCCGCTTTCGGTGGGGCCGGTATTTCACCTTGCGGACTACCTCGCTGTGGCAGGATTTGCGTTCCGGTCTGTGGTTGAGGGTTGGCAGAGGGAGGGGAACTCGCCGGACCGGTTGCGGTAATCATGGGATTCGGCCTTCCTCCCGTTGGTAGCGCTCCGGCCACGGTTGTCGTGTCCAGGGTGAGTAATCCCCATACCACCCAGCCGACTCCACCAACCAAACCAAAGGCAAAGCCTGCCCACATGAACAATTGCCATGATCGGCCGAGCCACAGGCTCATGCGTTTCCAGTAGGTTTGGCCGTAGTCTGATGATGCCGCGTCCTTGGCAGGCAGTTTTTTCCCTGGAATACGTTCAGATGCGGAAAAAGAATCGTAACGTCTAAACCCTCTCTGAGTCGGCCATTGCGTAAATGAATCCTCCTCCGTTTTCATATTACGGGGATGGTAAACATGAACCTTGAAAAATTGGACGGGCCATTTCACCCCGCGTAAAAACCGCCATTCAAACATGTTTTCCTTTAGCGAATTTGATATGCGGTAGAGGTGTTGGAATTTGGTTCGGATTTGCTTATCAATATCATCGATGTTCTGGCAGAGGATATAGAGGTCATCCTTGTAATGCCGGTGATGATTTATGTAGCTTTGAAGTTCGTTGCTTTCAGCTCCGAGTTTCTCGGTTGCCTTCCAGTCACGGGCATTGAACCAGTCAGCACACTCGTCTAGGATGATGCATGAATTTGGTTGGGTAAATCGCCAAAAACAGCGTATTTCATTTAAAACTAGAGGGGTAAGTGGAGCACCTGGCTCTTTCGATGCCGGCACCATCATGACATTCCCGTCTTGATCGCGAACTTCTGTTTCCTTGTTTTCAAGGACATGCAGCCTGTCGAGTATCTCGCGGTGACGGACTGGTTTTCCCTTGGAAATATCGCGAGCAATAATCTCGGGCTTGATCGGTAGATTCGTGTATATATGGCGATTTCCATTTGTGAGTTCATCCCACATAAAGAAATTGACCGCTATATAGGATTTTCCGGCACCCATGAGGCCGTCAACTAGGTTATTTGCCATGACTGAGAGTTCGTTAAGTTCCAGATACTGTTGGAATCCAAGACTTAACCAAACGATAAAGAAGACAGACGACCCACACGCCAAACAACGACGTAGCAAAACCCACGGTTTCACTAAGCGGAAAGAAATAATTGATGTTCGCTAGGTAACCATCGATTAAATGCATGTTTTGCGCAGGAATAAAATTACCCATTACCCCCTTGACCTCCACAATGACCAGGACACCCAACGCGGATATCTTTGTGAAGAACCATATCGACAGCTCGCCGAGCTTATCAAAAAGCCATTTTAATAACGTTTTCATATTGAAGAAAGACCCTTTGAAATAACCCTGATGTGATGAAAGGCAAAAAACGCACTGACACAAAACAGGAGAAGCATACGTATAGCATCCGCCCAGGTCGTCAGATTGGAGTTCCCAAACGATAAAGACTGATCGGTGAAACCATCGACGCCAAGCTGGCCAAACGGGAGCGTAACGGACGGAGCGACGCCAGCGGGAATTGAAACGCCAGATAACGGATTCATTCCGTTTAGAGAATTAACGGTTGATGGATCGGGAGCGAAACGTGTAAGCGCCGAAGGATCGGGCATTTCAGCCTCCAAACCGTCCGCATTTTGACCGTCCGCAATACGCTGCGAATTCGCAAGGATACCTTGTAACAACCCGGTATCCGTGCCGGCCTGACCACCGGTTATGGTCGTGACGCCAGGAACCGAGGAACTGCCCCCCGTTTGACCGATGACACCCTCGGGAGACGTAGCAGTCTGACCATTGGGAACAAGCGCACCCGCATTAACCACGGTCGTAGCTCCACCAGGCGAAGTCGTGACGGTCTGGCCATTGCTGAAATCTGTTGACTGTGTGCCTTCCGTAAACTCCGGCCCATAATTAGGCGCGTAATTAGAACCACCGGCATCAATAGTAATAATCCAATGAAACAGCGTGTTGTTCGTTGAAACAACCGTGCTGCTAGGTTGCTTCGTAGTATGATAGCTAACGTCAGTTTGTATTGCGACACTGGCACCCACCGGAAGCAATATGTCGCAAGTCAAATATTGATAAGCAGGCGTTGCAGCCAAAGAAGTAACTTGCCCGATGTGCATGCTTCCCGCTATCGCCCTAACAAAAGAATCACCCTGCGAAATATTGTTATATTGAACAACAACCTTGCACCGAACTAATGTTTCAGGTGCATGACCAACAAAATAACTCCTACCAAAAACAGAATTAGCAGGACCCACAATAAATGGGTCATAAGGTTGTCCATTGCGTGGATGAAGTGAGTCGGTCGCCGTGACAGCGCAAAGGCTGCCATCGGTCGCCGACGATACTCCAGATAGGGTTGCAGATGCGAAGGGTGAAATAACCTGAGTCTTTACAATAGTTCCGCCAATATCGACGTTAACGGTTTGATCCTCGACACTAGTGTTAACGACTTCGACATGATAGGAAACCTCACGGTTTCCCGAAATCGTCAAAACGTTACCTATCCAACTAAAACTAGAAATAGTTACCTCCGTCGGATGTGCATAAGACCAACCGACGAGCGTATAGTTGCCAGACTCGTTTTGAGCCGGAAAAGTATAACTTGAAGCATTGCCATCTAAACTGTAAGTGTAACTGCCGCCAGGGGAATACAGACGGAAGAATGCAGAACCGCCATCCGTTCCAGTCATAGAGTAATTAGTGATTTGAACACTAACATAACTATTACTAACATTAGTAATGACAGGCGTGAAAACGGCGGTTGAATTTCCCCACAATTGTATAGATGCTGCTGGCAACTGCGCAGCGGCTACGAAACCAAAACCCAGAAAGATTATTTTCTTCCAGAACGATAACATAAAAAAAGTAGCACCCCTAAAGTTATGGGCGCGAAGAACGCTATAAGTTGCAGGGCCAATATAGCCTTGTGAGCTAAGGCAATAAGTTCGGCCCCTTGAAGTTCGGTCATGAAAAAAGACCCAAGGGCGGGTTAGCCGCCCTCGGGTGTTTTGGGGATTACTTGGCACCCTTGACCATGCGGTAGATCCACCGCACGCCCAGGGAGATGATGCCGATCGACAAGGCCGCGCCGACCGCAGCAACGATCGCAAGGACGACTTTCGAGACCAGGTCACCAGGGGTGAACGTGACAGTGCCGGTAGCATCGTCGTAGGCGACGAGGCCCGCAGCGTGGGCATTGACGGACAGGACGCACAGGAGCCCCATGAGGGCGACATACTTGCTCTTCAGGTATTTCATTTTGGTTTTGTTGGTTGAAGTCGGCATCCGGCCGACACGGTTCCGAGGTTCGGAAATTTGCAGACTGCCGGTCCCCGTCGTTTCGAGTTCCGCCACCGGATCATGCCGGCAGTCCATCCCATGCATGGGAAAGTGTGTATTTACTCTTCGAATACTGAGTTCTTCCCGTCAGAAGCGCGGAAGATGTATTTTACGGCAGCACCGATGAGGCAGACGGCCCACGCAGTCCCGAAGCCGTAAACGACGAGAGAGACGTCGAGGACTCGCCAGCCGAGGAGTTCAGTAATGGGTTGCATGCGTCGTATCTCCTGCTCCCCACAGGTAGATTTCCCCGACTTTCAAAAGCCGGTCAGCGTTCGCCCATAGTGCGCCCCGCGTAGGCTCAATAACGGGCGAGAGAGCGCGGCGTTTAAGGATGTCCCAGCGGACAGCCGCACCCCTCATGACCTCATAAGCCCACACCTGCTCATCCGTGCCGTGTTCCAGAAGGCTGACATATTCAGACATCAGGCGGTCACCTCTCTCCAACGCAGGGGAATGATGTAAGCGGACAGTTAAGGTGTCTTTCATCAAGTTAAGGAGGTGCGCGGCGCGGTCGGCGTTCGCCGACCGCATCCGCGCACCTCTCTTTTCAGGTTTTGCAGACGGCTTGACGCACGAGGTCGTCAAATTCCGGTTGCGTGAGTTTTCGTGCCGCGACGAAGTGCAGCACGCCATCAAGCTCCAACTGGAGGAACGCGGTCGTTTCACCGAGTTCTTCCATGGTGAAGAGCAACGCCTGGAGACTGTCCGCTTGTGCGTCACGTAGCTGGCAGATCTCGTTCTCAGTTCTTGAGGCTTTGGACATCGAGGACCTTTCCGCTAATCTTCTGGACCAGCTTTTGCCCCGTTTTGTCGTCGCGGGCGTAGGTGGATTTGCTGAACAGGACGCGAGCGCCGAAGGGCACCAGCTCGATAGGCTCACCGCGATCAGTGACCGGTTTATCAGAGGTTGGATCAGCGTAGGCGGTGTGCTCAAAAGTCGCACCGTCGCAGCGGTAACCGGTGATGTAGGTGACGCGAGTCACCGGCTTGTTCGTTTTCTCGTCGTTGAAGGTGCTTTCTTTGCGCGTGGTCTCGTCGATGCACCGAGCGATGAGATACATTCCGTCAGGGAGCTGCCCCAACGAGAATTTTTTTGATTCTTCCGTCTTCTGTGAGGGAATAAGCGTGGTTTGAGTCGGTTTCGTGGATTCGGTCGTGGTTGCCATGGTGAACGATGATTTCTAGTATTGTTTTTTTGGATACGGGCATGTGATACATATCGAGCGGACGCTGCCCTTGTTCCGCCTGCTCGATAAAGATGTCTGTGAAGCTCCGCTGGAGGTTCACGGGGATGCCGTAGAGGCCCACGGCGCGACCGCGCACGACGCCCCGTTTCAGCCATCCCAGCCACTTGTCACGCAGGGTCATTCCCTTGCGCTCCGGCTTTTCCTGCCCGCCGGAGGGGGCCGCTTTCTTCGTGTCGCCGTAGAAGCCCGATGAGGTCTGGAACACCCGAATCGTTTTAGGGTAGTCCATGACCCAATCCGGCACGCCGTCGCCGGTCGTATCTTTGGTCACGTATTTGAAAAGATAGCGGAAATCGCGGGGCTTTTTGACCCGCTTGATTTTGGTGAAGCCTAGGCCCCACGCATTTTCCAAGTGCTCGTTCTCGATGTGCTCGCGGCAGTCGAGTCCGAGGTGCCAGTGCGGCCAGCCTGCTTCGGTAAGCTCAAATTTGACGAAATAGCGTTTGATTTCGTGCCGCTCGCGTAGGCGCGCTATGGCACGCCTTACGCGGTCGCGGCCGCGCTCAAACGCGTGCGCAGGGCCGTTGAACAGGTCGGGGTCAAGCGTGAGAGTCACGAACAACCAGCCGAAGAGGTTCGGGAATCCGCGAGATTCCAGGCGACGGACCATCTTGCCGCGCCCCAGCTCGTGCCACCAGCTGTGCGGGCCGTAGGGCGTCAGGATGTAATCGTGACCCGATGCGACCAGCTTGCGCAGGTAGGGCGTAGAGCGCTGCCCAACAGGATTACCGAACGCGCCCCGCGTCATGATGCACCTCCCAAGCCACGATCCGGCTTTGACGGGGGGGGAATCGCAGATTTGCGAGAGGCCGAACCCGTATCACACGGCTCGACGGAGCTCGCGGCGACGGCCTCCGGCCTAACTGGGGCAACCCCAGCCCCCACCGGAAGTGTCAACAGTGCTGACGAGGCCGCATTACGCAGCGACTCCGATATTTGGCCCGCAACAGCTTCCCAATCCCGCAACACTGGTTCGAATCCATGTCGGGCAGCCAATGAGGGATTCGCATTTAAGGTTTCGCCCCGACAGGGATGAGAACCTTGGTTCGACGGAGCGAAGCGGAGAAGGGGCGCCCGGAGGGCGATCGCGAAGCGACTGAACCGCAGGTTCAGCCAATCCATGTCGGGCAGCCAATGAGGTCAGGGCCGGAAGGGGAAACGCGCGGTTTGGCCCCATCGTCGCGACGCACGGCGGAAACAAAAAACCCCGGCGCGGGGCGTCGGGGCTTCGGGGCACGCGGAGGCGTGTCGGGCTCACATGCCGCAGGCGGCTTTGCACTGGGCGGTCTCGGCGGTGGCGCCGGTGCACTCGACTGTCTTGGTGTGGTTGCCTTGTTTGACGACCATGTGGTCGCACTTGGAGGTTTCCGTCTTGGCGGCGGGGGCGGATTTCGCGGCCTCACGTTCGGCACGGCGGGCATTCCAATACTGGAGACCGGGGCCGGCAAACGCGGCGGAAATCGCGGCGGCGACAACGAGGGAAGCAAGGGTAAGACGGAGGGTTTTCATGGGATTTACGGAGTTGGGAGTTTTAACGCGCATCGCGGTTAAGCTCACCGTGATCGCGTTCTGGAAACCTTACCCCGCGCGCGGTGAAAACCCTCACGGGGCCGTGCTGTTTTTTCGCGCGAGTTTCCGTTCCCAATACCACGCGTAGAAGACGGGCACGGAGAACAGCGAGATCAGGTCGAACACCATGCCGCCGATCACCGGAAGCACCATGGGTTGCATCACCTCGGAGCCGCGGCCGATCGCCCAGAGCACGGGCACGAGCGAGATGAGCGTGGTGAGATTCGTCATCAGCGCGGGACGGCGGCGGCGCAGGCCGGCCACGAAGATGCGGCGGTTGACCTCGGTCATGTCGGGCGGCGGCGTCTTGAACTGCTCCTGGATGTAGGTGCCGAGGAGGATGCCGTCGTTGAACATCACGCCGAGGAGCACGAGGAAGCCCACGGTCACGGCCGTGGTGAGCTCGGCGCCCCAGAGCCAGACGAGGAAGAACCCGCCCGCGGTGGTGACGGTGGCGTTGCAGCCGACGATCACCGAGGTGATCAGCCATGAGCGCGTGCCGACGTAGATCAGGACGATCATCACGAGCATCGACACGGCGATGACCCAGGTGAGCGTCTGGTCGGCCTTGATCTTCTGCTCGTAACGGCCGACCCAGCGGTAGGTGGTGCCCTTGGGCAACGCGAGCTGGCCCGAGGCGAGCGCGGCCTGCAGGCGCGTGTCGGCGGCGCGGACCACGTCCACCTCGGAGGTGTCGCGGGCGTTGAACATCACGTATTGCGTGCGTTTTCCGCCCTCGGAGCGGATGGCCATCGGCCCGATGGTGTAGGTGAGGCCGGTCTCGCTCGGACGGCGAGCGATCACGCGCACGGGGGCGTCGGCAGGCGCGTCCTCGGCGACGAGTCCGGCCGGAAGCGGATCGCCGGCGGGCACGGTCAGCTCGGCGCGGCGCGCGGAGAGCAGGGTGAAGTTGCGCTGATGGACGAGCGGCAGCGTCCGCAGGAAAGCCGCCGCGTCGGGCGCGCCTTCGGCAAACTCCAGCGTGTAGGTCGTCGGGGCGGCGAGCAGGCTGGAAAGCGGCACCGCGCCGTGCGAACCGGCCATGCCGATCTGGACCGGCAGCAACTCGTCGGGATCGTCGCGGCGTTCGCGCGAGTAGCGGATGCGCACCGGATAACGCAGCGCGCCCTCGACGGAGAACGTGACCGGCATGCCGCCGAGCGCGGTCTCGACGCCGTCCATGACCATCTCGGCGGTGAAGCCGAAGCGCGCGAGTTTCTCGGGATCGAGGCGGACCTCGGCGTAGGGCTTGCCACCCTCGCGCTGCATCTGCGCGTCGGCCGCGCCGGGCGTGGCCTGGATGATTTTCTCGGCGGATTCGGCGAAACGTTCGAGCGCGGCCTGGTCGTCACCGAGGATCTGGAGAGCCATGAGGCTGCGGATGCCGGTGGAGAGCATGACCACGCGCGTCTCGATCGGCTGCAACCAGCTCGGGGCGACGCCGGTGAGGTCGGAGGCGAGCGCGAGCGTGTCGCGCACCTCGCGCAACGTGCGCGGACGGCGCACGGTTTTGCCGTTGGCATCGGTGAACTCGTGCACCGGCCATTCGCGGTAAGGTTTCAGGAGCACGACCGTCTCGATCATGCCGATGGGCGCGGGATCGAACGCGGTTTCGGCGCGGCCCATCTTGCCCATGACGCCGGCGACCTCGGGCACGGACTCGATGGCGCGGTTCTGGATCATCATCACGCGCTGGGTTTCGCCGAGCCCGGCGGTGGCCGGCACGGAGGGCATGAAGAGCAGGCTGCCTTCGTCGAGCGGCGGCAGGAAACTGGAGCCGATGCCGGGAAACCACTGGCGCAGTTTCGCGTCGGCATGCGTCGAGGCGAGGTCGCCGCCGACGAGCGAGAATCCCTCGCGCAGCGGCCAGCTCAGGCGCTGCCAGCCGAGGCCGACGAGGTAGCCGCCGACCGCCATCGCGCCGATGGTGAAGGCGAAGACGACCTTGTGACGCTGGATGCGTGTGTAGGCCCAGTCGTAGCCGATGTGGATGGCGTGGCTGGTGGGGTTTTCCTCGTAGGACACGAGCCGCTCGCGACCGAGCCGCCACACGGCGGAGGCGACGAGCGCGGCGACCACGGGGGCGAATAGCCAGCCCGGCACGGTGAGCGCCCAGCGGGCGTGGTCGAACGGCATCGTCCAGCCCGAGGAGAAGAACCAGCCGAACGCGAGGCCGCCGGCGAGACCGCTGGCGACCATCAGCGGACCCTTGCGCACCTGCCACGGCGGCAGGAGCAGACGGCACAGCAGCGGCACCACGAACACGCCGACGAGCACCGCGCCGCTGATCGCGAGGGTCTTGGTGAAGGCGAGCGGGATGAACAGGCGCCCGGCCTGGTCGGTGAGCGCGAAGATCGGCAGGAAACCGATGACGGTGGTCGCGGCCGAGGTGATGAGCGGGCGCGCGACCTCCTTTGCGCCGAGCGTGACGGTGGCGATGATCTCCTCGTTCCACGGCGAGGTGGGCATGGGGCGGTTCTCGCGTTTGCACTGCTCCTGGAGATCCACGAGGTGCTGCGTGATGTTCTCCGTCATGATGATTCCGAAATCGACCATCACGCCGATGGCGATGGCGATGCCGGCCAGGCTCATGATGTTGGCGCTGACCCCGAAGAGGTGCATGACGAGAAACGAAAACAGCATGCCGAGCGGCAGGCTCACGGCGGTGGCGACGCTGGCGCGCAGATGCAGGAGGAACGCCACGACCACGATCACCGTGGTGATGATCGCCTCCTCCAGCGTGGAGATGACGGTGGCGTTGGTCTCCTCGATAAGTTGCGAGCGGTCGTAGAAGGGAACCGGTTTCAACTGCTCGGCCTGCAACGTGGGGGCGAGGTCGGCGAGCTTCTGTTTAACGGCGGCGATGACCCGCTTCGGATCCTCATGCACGCGCAGGCCGATGATGGCGCCGACGTGTTCCTGATAGCCGTCGGCGAGCAGGCCCTGGCGGAATTGTCCGCCGAGGTGCACGTCGGCGATCTGGCCGAGGCGCACGCCGACGCCCTTCATGCGGTCGCCGCGGATGACGATGTTTTCGACGTCTTTCACGGAGCGGATGAAACCCACGCCGCGGATCATGGTTTCGACGCCGCTCTGCTCGACGCTCATTGCGCCGACGTCGCGTCCGGCGGCGCGCACGGCCTCCATCAGCTGGTCGAGCGTGATGGCCTGTTCCTCGAGACGCGTGGGATCGACGTCGATCTGGTATTCGCGCACCACGCCGCCGGCGGGGGCGACCTCGGCCACGCCGGGCACGGAGCGCAGCGCGGGCACGACGATCTGGTCGAGCAGGTAGCGCTTGGCCTCAAGATCTCGCGGGCCCTGCAACGTAAAGGCGAACACCTGGCCCATCGCGGTGGCGTCGGGGCCGAGCTTGGCGGTGACACCGGCGGGCAGCATGCCCTGGATCTGCGACAGCCGCTCCAGCGTGCGCGTGCGGCTTTCGTAGAGGTCGCGGTGGTCGTCGAAGATCACGTAAACGTAGCTCGCGCCGTAGAGCGACATGCCGCGCACGGTGCGCACGCCGGGCAGGCCCTGCAGTTCGCGGGCGAGGCGCGAGGTCACCTGCTGGTCCATGTCCTCGGGGCTCTTGCCCGGCCATTCGGCCCAGACGATGACCTGGTTGTCGCTGAGGTCGGGAATGGCGTCCACCGGCACCTGCCGCCATGCCCACAGGCCGGCGAGGGCGAAGCCGAGCGCGACGGCGAGCGTGATGAAGACGTTGCGGATCGAGAAGGAGATCATGGCGGGCGTCGGCCTCAGTGAACGTGGGCGGCGGGAGCGGCTTCGGCGGCGCCGAGCGGGTAGAGCAGGCTGGGCGTGCCGGCGAGCTGCGCCTGGCTGTCGATGAGGAAGGCGCCTTGCGTGGCGACCTCGTCGCCGGCGGAGAGACCGGCGCGGATCACGTAGAGGTCGTTGCCATTTTCATCTTCGAGGCGCGGCCCGAGCGCGACGGACGCGAGCTCGAAGCGGAGGAATCCGCCCTTGGCGCGCTCGGCAACTTTCCAGACGACGTTGCGCACGCCGGTGGAAAGCACGGAGGTCTTCGGCACGAGGGCAAACTGGCCCCAGGTGGAACGGTCGCGGTAGTCGGCGGCGGAGAGGTCGGGCGCGAGCGCGGCCTGGAAGCGGGCGTTTACGAGCGAGCCGGGGAAGAGGAGTTTGCGCGCGCCGCTGATGTGGATGCGCACCTCGCGGGCGCGGGTGCCGGTGTCGATCTCGGCGGCGACGCGGGCGACGACGGCGTGCAGTTGCGGGAGCGGGCCGAGGTCGTCGCTGTCGATTTTCACCGGCTGGCCCTCGGCGACCCAGCGGGCGCGGGTCTCGGGCACATGGACGATCAACACGAGACGGTCGGGGTCCATGATGCGCAGGAGCGGCATGTCGGGCATGACCTCGCGGCCGATGGCCAGGCCCTCGTCCAGCATCATCTGGTCCTTGAGGAGAATCTGACCGGCGAAGGGCGAGCGGATGGTCACGGTGTCGCGGAGGGCGCCGCCTTTGACGAGCGCGTCGGCGACGTCGTCGAGATTCCAGCGGGCGAAGCGTTCGCGCAGGCTGGCGACGAGGGTGGCGTCGCCGAGTTTGATGGCGGCCTGCAACTCACCCTGGGCGGCGATGACCTCGGGGCTGTAGAGCTCGACGATCGGATCGCCGGCGGCGATCTCCTGATGGTGGCCAAGCGTGGCGTCGTAGCGTTTCACGATGCGGCCGGCGACACGGGCGATGATGAGCTGGCTGAACCGGTGATCGTAGTCGGCGGCACCGTAGGCGTGCACGGAGGCGACGGCGGGGCCCATGACGACGGGCGAGGTTTGCAGGCCGATGCGGCGGGCGTTTTCGGCGCTGAGTTCGCCGGCTTTGACCAGAACGAGCGTCATGCCGCAGACGGGGCACTTGCCGGGCTTGGTGCCGACGTAGTCCATCATCGGGCAGGCCCAACGTTCGCCGGCGTGGTCGTCGGCCGCCGCGACGTGATCGTGGCCGGTGTGGAAAAGCGAGGCGGCGGGGAGCAGTGCGATCAGGCCTGCGCCGACGACGAGACCGGCGAGGGCGGACATCCAGGGTTTTAAGGCGGGCATGGCTCAGTTCTCCCCGGTTTTGTGTCCGTCGGCGTGCATGGTGTTGTCCACCATCGGGGCGTAGGCCGGGGCATCGGCCGGACCGGGCGCGGTGGCGTGCGGTTGAAAGCGGGCGGAGCGCACGGCGAGGGCGATCACGGCTCCCGCGATGAAGGCGGCGATGAAGAAGGCGAGGTGCTTGATCATGGTGAATGGAAATCAGGGTTTCAGGGGGAAGAGCGTGGCGGGGGCGTAGCGCCAGAGATCGGCGCGGGCGGAGCGGACGGCGCCGTCGGCCTCGATGACCTGGAGTTGGGCGTCGGTCTGGCGTTCGAGGATCATTACGATCATCAGCACCGACGAATCGCCGCCCATGGTGGCGACGCCGGCGGAGCGGACGAGCGAGTCGTATTCGGCGTCGAGACGCTTGCGGGTGTCGTCGGCGAGCGAGCGGGCGGTGTCGGCGAGGCGCGAGGCGCGCTCGATGCGGGACAGGGCGGAGGAAACGCGGTAACGCACGGCGTCGCCCTCGGCGCGGGCGGCGGTTTCCTCGGCGCGGGCGGCGCGCTCCTCGGCGCGGGCATAGCCGCGGCCGCGCCAGGGAATCTCGGTCATGAAGGCGATGCCGACGATGTCCTCGTTGTCCATGGCCATCTCCTCGTGGGAAAACTTCAGGCCGACGGACGTCATCGGGCGGGCGTTGGCGCGGGCCATGCGGACCATGGCGCGGGCCTCGGCGGTGCGGGCGGCGGAGAGCTGGAGTTGCGGGGCGGCGGTCGCGGAGATTTCGGCGGCCGCGGGAAAGGCGAAGTCGGGCAACGCGGCGTCGGGCGCGAGACCCAGGCGGCCGCGGGCCTCGGCGAGGGCGTCCTCCGCCATGCGCTCGTCCTTGGCGAGCATCAGGCGCATGGCGTCGATGCGGCTTTGAAGCACGAGGCGGTCGGCGCTGCGGCCGGAGCCGGAGGCGATGCGTGCGTCGATGGCGGCGAGGATTTTTTCCATGCGCGCGACCTGGGCGGCGAGCAACGCGGTGCGTTCGCGGGCGGTGGCGGACTCGGCCACGGCCATGGCGGTTTCGGCGGCCATCTCGCCGGCCATCACGGCGTAGTCGGCCTCGGCCATCGAAAGCGCGGCGGTGGCTCGGTCGCGGTCGGCGGAGCGTTCGCCGGCCTTGGGCAGGGGCTGGCGGAGATTGACCTCCCACATGGGGAAGTTGCCGTCGGCGTTGCGGACGTTGGACAACATGCCCTCGATCTCGGGATCGGGGAAACGTCCGGAGGCGCCGATGCGGGCGCGGGCGGCCTCGGCGCGGGCGCGGGCGGCGGCGAGCACGGGTGCGCGGGAGACGGCGTCGAGCAGGGCGACCGATGACGAAGGCGCCGTCGTCGCCGGCTCGGTTTGGGCGGAGGTCGTGAGGGCGGGGACGATCAGCAGCCAAAGGCCAAGCAGCGCGGAGACGGCGGGTGTGGGTTTCATCGGAAAAAGGACGGACGTCCGCAAACCCTACACCGGCGGGAGGAAAAACCCTCGGGGAAAACCGTCCGCAATGCGCTTTGACGTCCGGCGCCGAGGATGCGGGCACAAAAAAACCGCCGGCTTCGCGACAGGGCGAGGCCGGCGGTCGGAGGAGGCACCGCTTACATGCCGTGGTCGGCGTGGGCGGAGGAGGCGGCGGGGGTCTTGCCGGCGGCCTTTGCGGCGGCCGCGTCGTCGATCTCCTTCAGGTATTTGGCGGGGTCTTTCTTGAATTTCTTGATGCAGCCCTTGCAGCAGAAACGCACGAGGCGGTCGGGTTTACCCTCCTCCTTGTAAACGTAGTTGATGGGCGGGCCCATGTCGCCGGCTTCGAGCTTGTCGCCCGAGACGACGCAGGTGGTGAGCGGGTAGGCGGCGATGGCGGCCGGCGAATCGACGGCGGCGGGCGCGTCGGCGGCGCGGAGGGCGGGGGCGAAACTGGCGGCGACGGCCAGGAGAAGACCGGCGAGGCCGGCGCGGA
>Ga0068869_100000678_pt1 | contig 19236 bp, 17 predicted proteins | sample KBSMisM52_FD_64676 | JGI IMG/M metagenome (GOLD analysis project Ga0068869, IMG submission 64676) | Miscanthus rhizosphere microbial communities from Kellogg Biological Station, Michigan, USA - KBS Miscanthus M5-2 | ecosystem: Host-associated > Plants > Roots > Rhizosphere > Soil ... | reverse complement strand
TCGACTGCAACTCGGCGAGATACTCGTGTTTGCCGGCGTGGGTGTCGCCGACGATCAGCCCCTGCACGGCGAGACCCTGTTTTTTGAGGGCGACGATCAGGTTGAAGAAATCCTCGTGTCCCTTGAGCCGCGTGATGCGGCCGGGCAGCAGCAGGACCACCCTGCCCGCGCAGCGCGGTTGTTCGGCGCGCCACGTCGCCAGCCATTCGGCCGAGGGGGTGAAACCGAGCGGATACTGCTCCAACTTGACGCCACGCGGAACCACCCGGATGCGATCGGCGGGAACCTTGGGATAGTTTTTAAGGATGTAGTCGCGGATGCTGTCCGAGACCGCGATGACCCGCTCGCCGCGCGTCATGATCGCGGAGTAGGCGTTGATCGAATAAAACCCGTGCACCGTCGAAACGAAGTGCGGGCGAGTCCGATGATCCATACCCCGCCACGCCATCCACGAAATCCAGCCCGGCACACGCGAGCGGATGTGCACGATGTCGGGTTTCTCCCGTGCAAACACCCGGCGGAGCGGACGCACCTGAAACAGCGAGCCGATGCTTTTGCGGTGCACCGGCAGCGTGATGTGGCGCGCGCCCATCGCCTCCAGTTCGCCGACCAGGCGTCCGCCATTGGACACCACCACGGCCTCGTGGCCATTCGCGATCAGGTAGCGGGCGATTTCCAGCGTGCCGCGCTCGACTCCGCCGGCATTCAACTCGGGCAAAATTTGCAGGACCTTCATGATTGGGTCGGAAAAAAACGCGCAATGATCTCGTCCGCGCAACGCGCCGCCTCGTGCAACGCTCCCGGCGCGGTCGCCAGCACGCCGGTCTCGCGCCAACGGGCGAAACGGGTCGCATAACCGGCCTCGACGACATGGTCCACCGAGCGCGCGATGCGGCCCTGCGGCGCCTTGGCTGGCAACGGCAGCAAACCGGTGCGCGCGCCCGCGGTGATCGCCTCGTAGATCATGGAAATGCTGTCTTCGGTCACCCACGCCTGCTGCGCGCCGAGCAATTGTTGAGGCAGCCAGCCTCGCGGCGTCTCAGTGTTGGAGACCAGTGTGAGCGACGGCAGCTCCAGCGCGGCGAGCTGGTCGAGAAATCCGGCGGGCGTGCGACGCGAGTCCGTCAACGTCCAACGCAGACCCCGGTTGCCGCTTACAATCTCGGCGATCGCCTTGAGCAACGGCGCCTCGTCCCAGTCGTGATGTTTCGAGGGGCCGCCGACCAGAATGAGGCCGTGGTTGGACTTGGCCGGCGCATCCTCGGGAATGCGGTTGAGCGCGCCTTGGGTCACGATCACACGACGCCCCGCCGCCTTGCCCGGCTTCACGTCGTGACTCGGCAACAAACACAAGTCGAAGCAACCGACCGGCAGTGACGGCTTCATGATGACGACGGAGCGCGCGCCGAACCGCCACGAGGCCGCGAGCAACGGAAGGTGGGTGTTGTGGCCGGCGGCGATCAACAGTTGCGGACGCAGCTTGCCGGCCGCAAGCGCTCGGGCCTGGCGCATGCGCACCCAGAACGGTTTTTGCACATCGAGCCAGACGAGCTCGATCTGCGCCCCGGTGCGGCGGCGCAGAGCCTCGGCCAGGCCGATGCTCTGGTTTTCGTGACCGGGCTTGCCGTCGGTCAGGATGCGGATGGCTTCGAGACGCTTGCTCATGCGGAAGTCGGGGTGCTCTTCAACACCGCCAAACCGAGCCGGCGGCAAGCCTTGGCGGCGGCGAGATTGCGCGAGTCGATCACGACCACGTCGAGAGGTTGCGGATCGGCCTGATCGATGCGGCGCAGCTCCTCCATGACCGCATCGCGGGAAACGCAATCCATCGCCCGGAGATGTGTCCGCACGCCGGCAGGCATCCACGCGGGCGTCACCACCGACGAACCGGACGGCGCGCTGCACTCCCACGCGATGTCGTCGAAGGATGTCTGCGGCTGCTGAACCGCCTCGCCTCGGTTAACCCACACGAGCGCACGGCGGAGCTTGGTGCATGCGGCCCGCGCCTCGGCAGTGGGCGGACGGCCTTTCATCGTGATCGGATAGTTGCGCACGCGCCAGCGATCTTGAAGCCAGAAAACGTCCGCCGGGCTTTCGCGGATCATTTCCTCCAGCAGCTTCATGCACGCCGTCGTGGTGGGCTCGCCGTGGAGGCGGTGCAGCTTCAACACCCAATGCCCCGGAGACTCCGTGCGCATCGATAGGCCGATCACCGGCGTGCCCAACCGCCGCGAAAGAATCGCCGGCAGCGGCGTGCAACTCGTGAGCCGTCCGAAGAACGGCACGATTTCGCCGGACGACTCGGTGCGCTGGTCGCCGAGGATGCCGAGCGCGCCGCCGCCGCGCACGAACGACGCCATCGCCAGCGGGCTCGACCGCTTCTCAAACAACTCAAGCCCCACGCGGCGCCGCACGGCTTTCACATGCTCGTCCATATAGGGATTGTTCAGCAGCCGGTAGATCGTGCCCGCCTTGTGGCCCGGCGGGAGCAATTGAGGAAACACCTGCGCCAGCGCCTCCCAATTGCCCATGTGCGCAAGCAGGACGACCGCGCCTTTACCCTGCGCGATGATCTCGTGGCACAGTTCGATGTTGTCGATGCGCACGACCTCGCCCAACCGCTTCGAGTCGAGTCCCGCCGTGCACAGCGACGCGATCAGATTGGAACCGCTGCGGCGAAACACCTCGTCCACCATTCGCGCCAGTTCTTCGGGTGATTTCTCGCCGCCAAAGGCGATGCGCAGGTTGCGCTCGACGACCTTGCGACGCGCGGGAAACAACCGGCCGGCCAGCGCGCCCAACCCTGCGCCGACACGGCTCGCCAGCCCCGGACTGAGCAGGCCGATCGCCTTTTCGACCGCCAGATAAAAGGCCCATTCCAACCGCCAGCGCAGGCGCATGCCCAAAGTGGGAGACTTGCGGCTCATGCGACGGTAACGGGCGACCACGGCAGGGGGCGCCACGACGTGAAAGTTAAACAAAACAAGATCAAGCGGCGGACTTTAGGTTCCCACCTTCGCTGGGCAAGCTCCCTCGTCGCCGGCTTCCGCGCTCGCAAGCTTGCAGTCCGCTCCGCTTCCCGCCCCATTTTCCAACCATGCCGATCCTGACGGTTTCCGATCTCCGCACCCACTTCCACACGCGCAGCGGCGTTTACCGCGCGGTGGACGGGGTCAGCTTCCATCTCGAGCGCGGCGAAATTCTGGGCATCGTCGGCGAATCCGGCTCGGGCAAATCCGTCACCTGCTACTCGCTCATGGGCCTTGTCCCCCAGCCGCCCGGACGCATCGAGAGCGGCACCGCGATGTTTGACGGAGTGGACCTGCTGCACTGTTCGCCGAAGCAGGCGCGCTCCATCCGCGGCAAGCGCATCTCGATGATTTTCCAGGACCCTATGACGTCGCTCAACCCCTACACGCGCGTCTCCGACCAGATCATCGAGCCCCTGCTCATTCACGAAAAAATCTCCCGCAAGGACGCCCTCGACCGCGCCCTCGCCATGCTGGAGGCCGTCGGTATCGCCGACGCGGCCAAACGCATGCACGCCTACCCGCACGAGTTTTCCGGCGGCATGCGTCAGCGCGTGATGATCGCGATGGCGCTGATCACCAAGCCCGATATCCTCATCGCCGACGAGCCCACCACCGCGCTCGACGTGACCGTGCAGGCACAGATCCTCGCGCTCATCAAAAAACTCCAGCGCGAGTTCGGCATGGCCGTCATCTTCGTGACCCACGACCTCGGCGTCGTCTCCGGCCTCTGCGACCGCGTGCAGGTCATGTATGCGGGCCGCATCATGGAGACGGCGGACACCCGCACGCTGTTCAAGAATCCCCAGCACCCCTACACCAAGGCCCTCCAGCGCTGCGTGCCCGCGCTCCAGGAAAAAGGACGCACGCTCTTCACGATTCCGGGTCTGCCTCCCGACCTCTCCAAGCCTATCACCGAGTCCGAACTGCTCGCCCGGTTCGAGTTTCCCGCCGAGGACCCCGCTGCGGTTCCGCCGGCGCGCACGCCGGTCGATCAAAGCGACACCATCCTTGAGGTGAAGGACGTCTCGACCCATTTCGCCGGACGCACCGCCGGCCTGTTCGCCAAGTCCACCGCGCCGGTGCTCGCCGTGAATGGCGTCAGTCTTAATGTGAAACGCGGCGAAGTGATCGGCCTCGTCGGTGAATCCGGCTCCGGTAAATCCACGCTCGGCCGCACCATCATGCAGCTCGTGCCGCCCACCTCCGGCACCGTTGTCCTTGAAGGGAAAAACCTCACCGCCGGCTCCTCGTCCGAGATCGCCGCCGTCCGCCGCGACCTGCAGATGGTTTTCCAGGATCCGTTCGCCTCGCTCAACCCGCGCATGACGATCTTCTCCGCGCTCTCCGAGCCCCTGCTCGCGCACCGCGTGTGCAAACCCACCGGGGTCGCCGCCCGCGTAGTCGAACTCATGCGCCAGGTCGGCCTGCCGGCGCGCGACATGGGCAAATATCCGCACGAGTTTTCCGGCGGACAACGCCAGCGCATCGCCATCGCCCGCGCCCTCGCCCTGAACCCCAAGATCATCGTGGCCGACGAACCCGTGTCCGCCCTCGACGTGTCCATTCAGGCGCAGATCATTAACTTGCTCGCCGATCTCGTGCGCCGGCTCGACCTGACGCTGATCTTCATCTCCCACGACCTGTCTGTGGTAAAACACCTCTCCGACCGCATCGCCGTGATGTATAAAGGTGAAATCGTCGAACTCGGCGATGCCGTCGAGGTGATGGAGCGTCCCCAGCACCCGTATACCCGCACCTTGCTGAGCGCGATTCCGCGGATCGAGCGGTAAAGAAACGCCCCGCCGGAGCCGGTCCATTTCCCGCCTTCCGCGACGTTTGTGCAACGTCGCCGCCTTAGGCCTTGCCAAGCCCCGGGGCGCCGCGCACGTTCTTCCTTTTTTCAAGATCGAACGCCCACCGCGCCTATGAACCAGAACATCCGCAATATCGCCATCATCGCACACGTCGACCATGGCAAAACCACGCTCGTCGACCAGCTCCTCAAAGAAGGTGGCGTTTATCGTGCCAACCAAGCCGTCGAAGTCCGCGCCATGGACTCCATGGACCTCGAAAAGGAAAAGGGCATCACGATCAAGGCCAAGAACACCTCCGTTCACTGGAACGACAAGATCGTCAACATTCTCGACACGCCCGGCCACGCCGACTTCGGCGGCGAAGTCGAGCGCGCCCTCCGCATGGTGGACGGCGTTCTCCTCGTGATCGATTCCTACGACGGTCCCCAGGCGCAGACCCGTTTCGTGCTCCGCAAGGCCCTCGCCCACGGCCTCAAGGTCGTCATCGTCATCAACAAGATCGACCGTCCCAACGCCGACCCGGTCAAGATGTATGACAAGGTGCTCGAGCTCCTCATGGAACTCGAGGCCACCGAGGAGCAGTTCGACGCTCCCGTCGTTTACGGCTCCGGTCGCGACGGCTACATGATGTATAAGCTCGGCGACGAAAAGAAGGACATGAAGCCTCTCTTCCAGACGATCATCGACCACGTCCCGCCGCCTTTCGCCAAGCCCGAAGAGCCCTTCCACATGCTCGTGTCGAACATCGATTGGTCCGACTACGTCGGTCGTATCGCGGTCGGCAAGATCCTCGGCGGCATCATCAAGGTCGGCGACCCGCTCTTCGTCATCCGCCACGCCGAAGGCGGCAAGAAGGTCCGCTCCAAGGTCACCAAGATCTTCGAGTTCACCGGTCTCGGCCAGCGCGAGGTCGAGCAGGCCCACGCCGGTAACATCATCGGTCTCGCCGGCTTCGAGGACGTGGACATCGGCGACACGCTCGACGTGCGCGAAGACGCCCACGCCCTCCCCTTCACCCAGATCGATCCGCCCACGCTCGAGATGCAGTTTGCCGTTAACGACGGCCCGCTCGTCGGCACCGAGGGCAAGCTCGTCACCTCCCGCCAGATCCGCGAGCGCCTCATGCGCGAGTTGAAGACCAACGTCTCCATCTACATCGAGGACTCCGACCGCGCCGGTGTGTTCAACGTCAAGGCCCGCGGCACCATGCAGGTCGCCGTCCTCGTCGAGACCATGCGCCGCGAGGGCTTCGAGCTCCTCGTCTCCCGCCCCACGGTGATCGAAAAGATCGTCGATGGCGCCCGCCACGAGCCCTACGAGACCGTCTGGATCGAGGTTCCCGACGAGTGCGTCGGCTCCATCATGCAGAACCTTGCCAACCGCAAGGGTCAGCTGACCAACATGGAGAAGCTCACCGCCACGACCATGATCGAGGCCACCATCACGACCCGTGGCCTCATCGGTCTCGAAATCGACGTGATCAACGCCACCTCCGGCCGCGGCATCACGAGCCATCTCTTCAAGGAATACGGCCCGTATGCCGGTGAGGTGCTCACCCGCATGACCGGCGTGATCACCGCCACCGAGGCCGGTGAAACCACGACCTACGCACTCTTGATGTGCCAGGAGCGCGGCAAGCTGTTCATCGGGCCCGGCGAGCTCGTTTACGAGGGCATGATCGTCGGCGAGAATCCCCGCAACGAGGACATCTCCGTCAATGCCGTGCGCGAAAAGGCCCTCACGAACTTCCGTTCGCAGGGTTCGGGTGTCGCCACCGGCCTCATCCCCGCCGCCAAGATGTCCCTCGAGCGCGCGCTCGAATACATCGCCGCGGACGAACTCCTCGAGGTCACCCCGAAGAACCTCCGCCTCCGCAAGCGCATCCTCAACACGGGCGAGCGCCTCAAGGCCAAGAAGTCCGGCAAGTAAGCGGACCTCCCGCAGGCCGCGAGCTTGCTCGCGCTCTGTATCACAAAAAACCGCCGGCTCACCCCGGCGGTTTTTTCGTGTCCGCATCCGTCCGTCGCAGAAGCCCGCGCTTGTCCTTTCCGCGCTTCTCCGTTCGCTCATGGGTGTGACCCAATCACTTGGCTCCAGGCTAAAAACGTTCTGGATTCTCGCGCGCCCGTTTTGGTTGGCGTCGGAGGAGCGCAAACCCGCCTGGCTGCTGCTTGCCGCAGTCATCTCGCTGACCGTAGCCGAAAACTGGATCAGCATCCGCCTGTCCTACTGGAACCGCTCTTTCTTCGATACCGTCCAGCGCGGCGACTACGGCTATTTCATCCACCTCGGCGGAGTGATGATCGGGCTGATCTTTCTCTCGATCACCTTCTGGCTCGCGCAGGACTACCTGTTTTCATCCCTCAAGATCCGCTGGCGTCGCTGGATGACCGCGCGCTTTCTCGACCAGTGGCTCGGCGACCGCGCCCACTACCTCGGCCAGCTCGACGCGATCCACGGCGACAACCCCGACCAGCGCATCAGCGAGGACATCCGCAGCTTCGTTTTCACGTCGCTCGATCTGCTGATGCAGTTGCTCTCGGCGTTGATCGGCTTCTGCGCCTTCGTGGTCATCCTTTGGGCATTGTCCGACGGACCGCCGACTCCGCTGGGCCTGCCACCGCCGGTGCACCTGTCGGAGCCCTACAGCTGGTTCCAACCCGCCTACCTGGCCCTGTGGCATGCGTATCAGACCAGCATGGCGTTTCTCACCTCGATCCCCGGACATTTGGTGTGGTTCTGTTTTTTGTATTCGTGGCTCGGAAGCTGGCTGGTGAACCGCGTCGGCCGCCCGATCATCGGACTCGCTTACGAACAGGAAAAACTCGAGGCCGACTTCCGCTTCGGACTCATCCGCCTTCGCGAAAACAGCGAGAGCACCGCGCTCATCGAAGGCGAGCCCGCCGAACGGCGCACACTGGGCGCGAGTTTTTCCCGCATCGTGGGCAACTTCAACGCGCGTCTCGTGAAGCAGATTCACTTGAACGCCTTCAAGGCCGTCTATTTCCGCCTGTCCGACTCCGTGCCGCTGCTGTTGTCGGCGCCGCGTTTTTTCGCGGGCACGATTTCGCTCGGCCAGCTCACCCAGCTCACCGGCGCCTTCGGCCGCGTGCAGAGCTGCCTCAATCTTTTCATCAACAGCTACGAGACCATCGCCGCGTGGTGGGCGGTGACGCAGCGTCTCGACGGCTTCGTCCGCGGCATCGAGCATGCCCATGAACTCCGCGCCACCCAGAGCCGAATCTACTCCTCGGGCAAGGTCGGCCACGAGCTCGTGGTCCACAACCTCGCGCTTTACCGGCCGGACGGAAACGCCCTGCTCGCCCCCGTCAACTTTACCCTCGCCCCCGGCGACTCCGTGCTCATCACCGGGCCGTCCGGCTGCGGCAAAAGCACGCTCCTGCGCGCCCTCGCCGGACTCTGGCCCTACGAGCAGGGCTTCGTGCACCTCCCCGCGCCCTTCCGCTGCATGGTGATGCCGCAACGCCCCTACCTACCGATCGGCCCGCTTCGCGCCGCCGTGTGCTATCCGGAGCCACCCGAGCATTTCAGCGACGAAGCCATGCGCACCGCCTTGGCGCTGGCGCAGGCCCCGACCCTCGCCGCCCGCCTCGACGAAAACGGCCACTGGTCCCAGCTCCTCTCCGGCGGCGAACAACAACGCGTGGCCCTCGCCCGCATCTTCCTCCTCAAGCCCGACTGGCTCTTCCTCGACGAGGCCACCGCCGCGATGGATGAAGCCGCCGAACACGCCTTCTACCTGAGCCTGCGCGCCACCCTTCCCGAGATTTCCTACCTCACCATCGCCCATCGAAGCACGCTCAAGGCCCTCCATGCCCGTCATTTCCGCGTCATTGCCGAGGATGACGGAACCCATCATCTCAGCGAGGTGAGCAATGCCATGGCGAACTGGTGATCGCTTCCTTCTTTTAACTTGATACAGAGTCTCAGTCTCCAAATAACCCTTTCCTTTGCTTATGTTCACCTCACCGATTTTCGCACTCCTGATGGGCAAGTCCCTCATGGAACTTGTTGCCGACGGCGGCCCGATTATGTGGCCGATTTTGATCGTGTCGTTCCTCGCGGTCACCGTGGTGGTCGAACGCACGATCTTCCTGATCCGCGAGAACTCCACGCGTGAGCCGGAGGTCGTCGAAAAGATGCTCGAACACGTCGAGGGTCGCGACACCGCCGCCGCCGTCGCCCTCGGCCAGAAGAGCCGCGATTACGTTGCCCGCATCCTCGTCTACGCGCTCACCCACAAAGAGCATTCGCTGCCCAACGCCTTCATGCGCGCCGCCAACCGCGAGCTCACCCGGTTTCAACAGGGCATGGCGTGGCTGGACACCTGCATCACCGCCGCCCCGCTGCTCGGCCTGCTCGGCACCGTGACGGGCATGATGAACACCTTCGGTGCGCTCGGCGACGGCGATATCGCAGCCGGTGCCGGCAAGATCACCGGCGGCGTTGGCGAAGCGCTCATCGCCACCGCCTTCGGCCTGGTCATCGCCATCATCGGCCTCTTTCCCTACAACGTCCTCAGCGCCCGCATCGAGTCCGTCAAACACGACATCTCCGACGCCTCCAACGCCCTCGAGGTCATCATCAAGAAGGCCGCGTCCTGCGAGGACTGCACGTCCACTGCGCTTCGCCCCGCCGCCCCCGGTCCCCGCGCATGAGCGGCCCCTTCCAGACGTTCGCCAGCGCGCCCAAACGGGCTCGCATCGAGATCATTCCGCTCATCGACGTGATCTTTTTCCTGCTGGCTACGTTCGTCCTTTTCACCCTGTCACTGAACAAATCCGGCGGTCTCGCCGTCGCCCTGCCCGCGGCCGAGACCAGCCAGCCACGCGCCTCGGAAGGCGCGGTCACACTCACGATCTCGGCCGACGGCACCCTGGCGTGGGACCAGCAGCGCGTGACTCTCGACGACTTCATTGCCCGCCTCCAGGCCTACAAGCAGACGACCCCCGAGCCGCGCGTCCTCATCAACGGCGATGAAAACGCCGCGTTCGCCCAGGCCCGCTATGTCATCGACGAGGTGCGCAAGGCCGGCATCACGAAAATCCTCATCGAAACTCGCATCCGCTCCGCCGGCTCCTGAGCCACGCGCCGCGATCCCGCACCATGTCTGGCTCATTTGGAGGACAACCCGCAGGCGCCAAAAAAGCGCGCATCGAGATCATCCCGTTGATCGACGTGATTTTTTTCCTGCTCGCCACGTTCGTCCTCTTCACCCTTTCGCTGAATAAAATCCAGTCGGTGCCCGTCGATCTCCCGCAGGCCGCGCCCGCATCCCGCGCCGCCTCCGACGATGACATGGTCGTGCTCCAGATTTCCGAGGGCGGCACCGCCTATTGGAACCGCGAGCCCATCTCCGCCGCCGACATTCCCCGCCGCCTGCGCGACTACAAGGCCGTCAGCCCTTCCCCCCGCGTGCTTGTCTCGGGCGATGACAAGGCCCGCTACGGCGATGCCATCCTCGCCCTCGACGAGGTGCGCAAGGCCGGCATCACCGTCTCCGTCGAGACCGCCCCGCGCCCCACCGGCCGCTGATCCACGTCCATGAAACGCGACCTTATCATCGGCATGTGCGTGGCCCTGCTTTTGCACGTCGGCCTCGCGCTCGGCGACGGTTTCTTCTTCAAGGACAATCCCGCTCCGGCCCCCGTCGACGACGCCATCCCCGTGGTCGAGCTCGCTCCGCTTCCGCCTCTGGAGCCCGAGATGGCCGAGCTGCCCGCGCCGGCCGGCGAAGGCGGCGGCAGCGTGTCCGATCTCGTGCCGCCCATGCAGTCCGACACGTCCGCACCCGCCGCCTCCGCGTTTCTGCAACCGATCCAGCCGCCGCCCCCGCCCGGCATCGCGCGCCCGACCGGTCTCATCGTCATCCCCGGCCGCCCCGGCAACGGACTCGGCACCGGTTCGGGCACCGGCTTCCAAACGCTCTTCGACCTCGCCAGCCTCGATCAACCACCCGTGGTGCGAGTCGCCGTGAAACCCATCTACCCCTACGAAATGAGCCGTGCAGGGATCAACGGCCAGGTCGTCGTCGGCTTCATCGTCGACGCGAACGGCGACGTAAAAGATCCCTACGTGATCAGCTCCACGCACCGCGAATTCGAGGCCGAGTCCCTCCGCGCCATCTCCCGCTACAAGTTCAAGCCCGGACGGAAAAACGGCGCCAATGTCAGCACCCGTAACGTGAGCCTTCCCTTCGTCTACAACCTGAAGGGCGGCGAATGACCATGGCATCCCTCCATTCACGCTCCCTGCTGCTTATCCTCGCGCTCGGCCTCGGCCTGCCCGCCGAGGTCTCCGCGCAAACCGCCGCGCCCGAGATCTCCGCGCCCGTCGCCGCCGAGTTGGGCAAACTCCGCGAACTCACCGAGACCAAAACCTACGCACCGGCCCTCGCCCTCATCGACCGCCTGCTCACCGCCGTCCCGGCCGACAGCTACGACCGCGCGCTGCTCGTCCAGATCAAGGCCCAGATTTTTCTCACCGAGGGCAACTACGCCTCCGTCATCGCCCCGCTCGAAGACGCGCTCCGTTTCACGGAGCGCCCGGGATTCATCACCGAGTCCGCGCACCGTGAGGCGCTCTTCCTCCTCGCCCAGCTTCACCAGCAACAAGCCTCCGAATCCAAGGACCCGGCCCGCCAGCGCGCCCAGCTCGCGAAAGCCCTCGATTACCTCAAGCGCTGGCAGGCACTCTCGCCCGCGCCCACCTCCGACGGTCAGCTCTTCGCCGCGTCGCTTTATTATCAGCAAGCCACGCTCGATCCCGACCGCATCGATGCCGCCGCGCTCGCCAACGCCCGCCGCGCCGCCAACGCCGGATTGCGGCTCCAGATCAAGCCGTCCGACTCATTCTACGTCCTCCTGCTCGCCGCCGCGCAACAAAGCGGTGATTACACGCAAGCCGCCGACCTCCTCGAACTGCTCGTCGCGCAAAAACCCGCCAACAGCGGCTACTGGCAGCAACTCACGTCCACCTACCTGAGTCTCGCCTCCACTGCTAACAACGAACGCGAGGCCGACCGCTTCCGCTTGCGGGCCCTGCTCACCCTCGAAAGAGCCCAGGCGCTCGGCCTGCTCCGTTCGCCCATCGAAAACCAACACCTGGCGAACCTCTACCTGAACCTGCGCCAATTCGATCCCGCCATCGTCCTTTTGCAGAAAGGCCTTGCCGACGGATCCCTCGACAACACCCGCCGCAACTGGGAGCTGCTCGCCAACGCCAGCCGGCAGGCCCGTCGGGAACCGCAGGCCATCGAAGCGCTCGAACTCGCCGTCACCCGCCTTCCCACCGAGGGCCAGCTCGAGTTCACCCTCGCGCAACTGCTCTACGCCGCCGGCCGCGTCGCCGACGCCCGCACCCACCTCGAACACGCCGTCAAAAAGGGTTCGCTCGAAAAACCCGGCCAGACGCGACTCTTCCTCGCCTGCACCGCCTTTGAGCTGAAGGCCTACGATGACGCCGATCGCTGGGCCCGCGACGCCGCCGCGTTTGCCGACGTAAGAAAAGACGATCTCGCCCGGCTCTCCCAAGCCATCGCCGAGGCCCGGCGCACTCCGGCCACCTCGAAATCCTAAGCCCATGAAAAAAGTCTACTTCATCGCGCCCCTCCTCGCCCTGCTCGTGTTCGCCGGCCTCTACGCGTGGTCCACCCATGACCTCAAGGCCCGCAACGAAGCCCGGGCCGCCGCGCTCAAGGCCGAACAGAAGGCCGCGCAGGAAGCCAAGCTCGCGGCCGAACGCGCCACCCGCGAAGCCGCCATCGCCGAGCAGCTCGAACGCAAAAAGGAACGCCTTGCCCGCGAAGCCGTCGAGAATGCCGCCCGCGACGCCCGCCAGGCCGCGCTCGACGCCCGCGACGCCGCCTACCGCGAACAGGAGCGACTCGCCCGTGATCTCGACCGAATCAAACGCGACGTCGCCGCCGAGCAGGAGGCCGTCAACCGCCTCCAGATCGACAAGGACGCCGCGCTGGCCGAGCAGGCTTACCTGAAAGCCTTCGTCCCCCAAGCCCGCGCCAACGCCGCCGCGCTCGAAGCTGTGCTCGCCAAGATCGCCGAGGCCGCCCGCGTCCAGCAGGCCGCCTCGAACGCCCAGAAAAAATCCTGAGACTCCGCCATGCACCGCCTTTACCTGACCGTCCCCGTCATCCTCGTCGCCCTCTTCGGCGGGATTTATTGGCAGCACAGCCGCACCGTCGCCGCACAGGCCGTCGAAAAGGCCGCCGTGATCGCTTCCGCCAAAAAAGCCGAAGCCGAAAAAAAAGCCGAAGCCGAACGCCAGGCTCGCGCGGACGCCGCCAAACGCGCCGCCGAACGCCTCTCCGAGGAGCAGAAAAAAATCTCCGAGAAAAAGGCCCGCTACGAAGAAGAAAGCCGGTTGCTCGCCGCCGAGACCGCCCGTTACGCCGCCAAGGTGACGTCGCTCACCGCCGAACTCGCCGCCCAAGAAAAGCAACTGGCCGATCTGCGCGCCCGCCGCGCAGCGCTCAATACCGAGGCCTTCACCCTGGCCAAGGACGTGGAGCTGGCCCGCATCGCCAAGCGCAACGCCGAATTGGAAATCCAGCGGCTGACCGAAATGATCGCCCGTCAGGCCGCCGGCGCCACGCCGTCCCCGTGAGCGCTCGACGGTTGTGTCAGCGATCACGAACCAGTCACATCGCAATAAACGCGTGTAGATTTTGTTTGCACGGGAGAAAGCCGACCGTTTCCCTTCGCAACTCCACTCTTCGGAGCGGATAAAAATGGATCATCGGGGCGTAGCTTAGCCTGGTAGAGCGCTACATTCGGGTTGTAGAGGCCGTGAGTTCGAATCTCACCGCCCCGACCATTTTTAAAGACGTCTGACGGAATGCGTTTTGCATTCGTTTTTCATAAAATCGTAAATCGGCGTCTGACACCGGCCATGCCCTTAAAATACGGTTGGCCCAACCGTTTGAACACGTGATCATCGGCTTTGTTACCCCTCGATGAAATCCAAGCTTCATTATTTTATCGCCGCTCCCTTTCTCGGTTTGTCCGGCTACCTGCTGTTCGAATCGATCAGTGCGGTGATCAGCGCCTTGGATCAGGGCTGGGGGGCCATTGGCTTCGCCTCGTTGTTCGGTCTGATCGTGGTCGCGGTCGCCGCAGCGCCTGGTGTGCTGGCTTTGCAGCGCCGCTGGGTGGATTTCACCAAGATGGTGGCCGTGCTGGTCACCGTCGCCCTGTTCATCCCGATCACCGCCCAGGTCGCCAAGCTGGCCGACGCGGTCAAGGCCTTCGCCGATCCCGAGTATCCCCTGCTCTACACGCTCTGGGGGCTGAGCGTGAGTATCTCCCCGTTCGTTATCTGCATCTTCGCCTACCGGCGTTTCGTGCCGCGCATCCTTAACCGCCTGCCGCCCGTGGATAAGGCGTAACCGCCCCCGCCGCGTTTTTCGTGTTTCCAGTCTTCGCCGGCGGCGCTCTACTGGGCGACCATGACCCAGAAGCCCGCCTGCCCTGCCTGCACCCTTGATGATGTCCTCAGCCATCCCGACCATTGGGAATGTGTGACCTGCGGACACGAATGGCCCAAGGAGGAGGCGCCCGAAGCTCCCCGCGTCGTGAAAGACGCCCATGGCAACGTGCTCGCCGACGGCGACATCATCACGGTCATCAAAGACCTCAAACTCGGCGGCTCCCAAGTCCTGAAGGCCGGTTCCAAATCCAAGGGCATCCGCCTAGTCGACGGCGACCACGAGATCGACTGCAAGATCGACGGCGTCGCGATCATGCTGAAGGCCTGCTTTGTGAAGAAGGCCTGATCCGAACCGGTCAGACCACGAACGGATTAAACGTCCGTTCGTTTTGAATCGTCGTGAGCGGCCCGTGTCCGGGCGCCACGACCGTGTCACCCGGCAGTTCCAGCATGCGCTTCACGTGCTTTTTCAGGCGCTCGCTGCAAAAATACGCGCCGCCGATCGAACCGGCGAAGAGGATGTCGCCCGAGATGAGCAACGACCGTCCCGACGGCGCTCCGGCGGCGCGCACCACATAGCAATTGTGCGCCTCGGCGTGGCCCGGCGTGGCCAGCGTCTCGACCTCGAACACCCCGAAGGTCATGCGCGCGCCCTCCTGCAAGGCCACCGCCCCGGGGATCGCCGCGCCGGGGATCGCCGCGCCGACCGGACCGAAGACCGGAACCGGGCCGAACCGGCTCTGCACATCGGACAAGCCCGCCAGGTGTTCGGTTTCTGGATGCGTGATAAACACCGCGTCGAGCTGGCGGATTCCCGCCGGCCACACGCGGTGCAAGGACTCGGCGTCGGCCCCGGCGTCGAACAGAATGCCTCGCCTGGAACTGCAATCGGCCACCACGTAGGCGTTGGCCACGCCGATCCCGTGCGGCGTGCGCAACGGATACAGGCAGAAAGGCAGGCCGCCGATCACCGGCAGCGGGTAACGGCCCGAGGCGAGCGCGGCCACGCCCACGTCGTTGAGGCCGAGGGACCGCGCGAGGCGGTGGGTTTCCTCGGCGGTGAAATCATAGCGGTAGTCGCACGCATCGCGGATTTTCTCGGCCGGCACTCCGGCGAGAGTCGCGAGTTCGTCGTCGCCGAGACGAGCGCAGCGCATGGCTTTCTCCAAGACGTCGCCGAGCTCGTCTTCCATGGGTGCGTATTCGATGACCATGCACGAGTATGGGCGGACAACCCCGCCGGTGTAAACGCACTCCCCAAAATTGGCTTTGTTTTTTCGACGCCCGCCCGCAGCGTCGGGCCTTTACCATCATGGAATCCCAGCAACAGGAAGTGCTCGATATCTTCAAAAACACGAAGGCGCTGCTCACCGGCCACTTCGTGCTCCGCTCCGGCCTGCACAGCGGCCACTATTTCCAATGCGCCCAGGTCTGCCAGCGCATGGACGCGGTTACCCGTCTCACCGAGATGCTGCTGCCGAAGCTCGCGCCGTTCAAGTTCACCACGGTGCTCGCCCCTGCGATGGGCGGTCTCGTCATCGGACAGGAAGTCGCTCGCCAGACTCGCTCGCGCTACATTTTTGCGGAAAAGGAAAACGACCGCCTGGTGCTGCGCCGCGGCTTCAAGTTCGAACCCGGCGAGGGAGTCCTGATCGTCGAGGACGTCGTCACGCGCGGCGGCCGCGTGCTGGAGTGCATCGACATCGTGAAAAAAGGCGGCGGCGTGCCCGTCGCGGTCGCGATGCTGGTGGACCGCAGCGCGGGCACCCTGCGCTTCGAGATCCCCGCGATTTCACTGCTGGAACTGAGCTTCCCCACCTACCCCGCCGACCAAGTGCCCGCGGCCCTCGCGGCGATCCCGGTCGAGAAGCCGGGCAGCTGAGCTGAACGGCGCTTTGGGATTTTAACGCAAAGACGTAAAGGACGGAGAAGGGCGCAAAGTCCGGAGTGCTGATTTCATCCTTTGCGTCCTCCGCCCCTCTTTGCGCCTTTGCGTTAAACGGATCGAAGCAAAAAGGCCGCCGAAGTGATTCGGCGGCCTTTTGCGTTTTCAGACGGTTTAAACCGCCGGAGCGGCGGGCTTGGGAGCGGCGGCGGGGACGAGACCGCCGGTGCCGACCTTGTGGGTCGTGGCGTCGGCCGGCATGATCGTGCGCTCGCAGAAGTCGCCGAACTTCTCACCTTCGTTGCGCTCCTTGGCGTAGCGCTTGATGACGGGCTCAAGAAGCTTGGCGGCGTCCTCGATGGTGATGCTCGGGGAGACGAGACGGTTGAGGCGCGTGCCGGTGTAGGAAGCACCGAGGTAGAGCGCGTATTTGTTCGGCGCTTTGCCGACGAAGGCGATCTCGGCGAGATACGGACGGGCGCAACCGTTGGGGCAGCCGGTGACGCGGAGGCTGATGGCGTCGTCGTGCAGGCCGGCCTCATCAAGGATGGTTTCAAAGCGGGCGAGGATGTCGGGCAGCGCGCGCTCGCTCTCGGCGAGGGCGAGGCCGCACGTCGGGAGGGCGACGCAGGAGAGCGCGTTGAGGCGCACGCCGGAGCGCTCGTTCTCCTTGTCGAGACCGTAGCGGGCGAGGATGGCCTCGATGACGGGTTTCTCCTTCTCGCTGACACCGGAGATGGTGAGGTTTTGCGAGGGCGTGAGGCGGAAGTCGCCGCGGTGCATCTGGGCGATCTCGCGGAGCGCGGTCTTCATGGCCCAGCCGGCGCGGTCAACGATGCGGCCGGAGAGGATGTGCAGGCCGTAGAACCACGAACCGTCGGCGTTTTTGTGCCAGCCGTGCTGGTCTTGGATGGTCGTGAACACGACGGGCTTCGCGGGGGCAAAGGTGACGCCGGAGCGCTTCTCGACCTCGGCCTTGAACCAGGCGACGCCCTTGTCCTCGATCGTGTATTTGAGACGGGCGTGACGGCGGTTGGTGCGGTCGCCGTGGTCGCGCTGCGTGGTGAGGACGGCTTCGCCGACCTTGTTCACGTTGTCGCGGGTGATGAAACCGAGGGTGTCGGCGAGACGCGGGAAGGTTTCCTCGTTGCCGTGGTTCATGCCGAGACCGCCGCCGACGGTCACGTTGTAGCCGACGAGTTTGCCGTCCTCGATGATGGCGATGTAGCCGAGGTCCTGCGAGTAGACGTCGATGTCGTTGGACGGAGGAACGGCGAAACCGGTCTTGAATTTGCGCGGCAGGTAGGTGCTGCCATACATGGTTTCGATCTCGGGCTCGCCGCCGGCGACGAGCTCCTCGTCGAGCCAGATCTCGTGGTAGGCGCGGGTCTTCGGCAGCGCGTAGTCGGACCAGTGCTTGGCGTCCTGGTAAACCTGCTCCTGCACGGGCGACTGCTCGGGATTGACCGGGCCCATGACGTTGCGGTTCACGTCGCCGCACGCGGCGATGGAATCGAGGAGCACCTTGTGCATGCCCTGGATGAGGGGCTTCATGTTGCCCTTCACCACGCCGTGAAACTGGAAGGTCTGGCGCGTGGTAAGACGCAGCGACGGCGAGGCCAGCTGGGTGGCCAGATCGTCAAGGACGAGCCACTGCTGAGCGGTGGCCTTGCCGCCGGGAAGGCGGACACGAAGCATGAACGAGTAGGCCTTGTCCTTGCCCGCCTTCTTCAGGGCGACGCGCTGGTCGCGGTCGTCCTGCTGGTAGGTGCCGTGGAACTTGATGAGCTGCTCGCTATCGGCGGAGACGGTGGGAGTGGAGAGATCGGCGAACTCCGCCTTGAGATTACCGCGCAGGTGGCGCGAGGCGGTCTTGATACCTTCGTTGGCAACGAGGGGCTTGGGAGCGGCAGAATCAGTGGTCATGATGAAGGAGAAAATGTGCAACGGGCACAGACTGCTTTCAAGGGAGAAAACAAGTTTGTTAGGTAATTTACTACAGATGAGATCTGCTCCTGATAAAAACACGGACAACCTGCTTGTTATGAAAGCAGTTGCAGACACCCGAACTAAAAAGCCGCCGGCTTTAATGCCGGCGGCTTGAGGCTAAATCCCGCAAACCAAGGGGGGATTAATAACGATAGTGCTCGGGCTTGTAGGGACCGCTGACAGGCACGCCGAGGTATTCGGCCTGGGCCTTCGAGAGCGTGGTGAGCTTGGCTCCGATCTTTTCGAGGTGCAGACGGGCGACCTCTTCGTCGAGGTGCTTGGGGAGGCGATAGACGCCGATGCCGTAGCTGTCCTTGTTGGCCCACAGATCGAGCTGGGCGAGCGTCTGGTTGGTGAAGCTGTTCGACATGACGAACGACGGATGGCCGGTGGCGCAGCCGAGGTTCACGAGGCGGCCTTCGGCCAGCAGGTAGATCGTGTTGCCCTTGGGGAAGGTGAACTGGTCGTATTGCGGCTTGATGGTGACGCGCTTCACGCCCTTGGACTTGTAGAGGCGGTCCACCTGGATCTCGTTGTCGAAGTGGCCGATGTTACACACAATGGCCTGATCTTTCATCTTCTGCATGTGCTCGAGCGTGATGACATCGCGGTTGCCCGTGGTGGTCACGTAGATGTCGGCGACACCGAGGGTGCTTTCGACGGTGTTGACCTCGAAGCCTTCCATCGCGGCCTGGAGGGCGTTGATCGGGTCCACCTCGGTGACGATGACGCGGGCGCCGAAGCCCTTGAGCGAAAACGCGGAGCCCTTGCCCACGTCGCCATAGCCGCACACGCAGGCGACCTTGCCGGCGATCATGACGTCGGTGGCGCGCTTGAGGCCGTCGGCGAGGGACTCGCGGCAGCCGTAGAGGTTGTCGAACTTCGACTTGGTCACCGAGTCGTTGACGTTGATCGCGGGCACGAGCAGCTTGCCGGCCTCGGCGATCTGGTAGAGGCGGTGCACGCCGGTCGTGGTTTCTTCCGACACGCCCTTCCAGTCCTTGACCACGCCGGTCCAGAAACCCGGGCGCTCCTTGGCGACGCGCTTGAG
>Ga0068869_100000674_pt1 | contig 19289 bp, 32 predicted proteins | sample KBSMisM52_FD_64676 | JGI IMG/M metagenome (GOLD analysis project Ga0068869, IMG submission 64676) | Miscanthus rhizosphere microbial communities from Kellogg Biological Station, Michigan, USA - KBS Miscanthus M5-2 | ecosystem: Host-associated > Plants > Roots > Rhizosphere > Soil ... | reverse complement strand
CGTCGACACGCACGATGTGCTCGCCGTCCGAGCACTGAAAGAGCATCGCCTGTTTGTCAGCGGCAATTTTCAGTGCGTTGATGGTTTTCCCCACAAAGAAGTGGGTTCGCTGTTCGTCAGCCAGCGCCTCGTGCGCGCTGTCCTCGTGGCCGTGATAGGGCTCAACCATGCGAGCGTGCTCCCAGGAGGATGGTCGCCGCCTCGATCTGCTCACGCAGCTCTTCCGCCCGCATCAGGCACCGGTCCATGCGCTGCTGCGCTATGGACATCTCGATAGCCGACGTGTTGGCATCGTCGATTACTTCGACCCGCGCGCGCTTCAGGGCCTCGAGGTCGAGCTGAGCGTCGCTCATAGCGGCGTAGCGGCCGGAGGTCTCGGCGCTTTCACGGCGGAACTCGATCACGTCGGCGATTGGGAATATCTTGGGCATTAGGCGTCCCTCCACTTGCTGTGCGTCTCGCGGTAGGCGGTACGCAACCCTTTTTCGATGTCGTGCTGGCATTGGCAGAACGACTTGAAGTCATCGCAGCTCAGGGCTTCGCCTACCTCGGCAGAGAGCAGCGAGTACCAGTCGCTCAGCGCGGAAAAGTTCGCCTTGATCCAGTCGGATTCGTAGCCGACGAAGTGGTTGTCGTACTGCGGACGCGTGATGGCTGGCGCGACGAACTTCAGTTGCGCGTTCACTTCGCGCTCCCGAGGCGGTCTTCATCCGAGAGCGGGTCGAACTCTGCGATGAAGTAGCTGAGCCACTTTGTCGTCGAGCGACCGTTCGCGTGCTTAAGGCCGATACAGCCGTATCCGTCGATACCGTAGGTGGTCACAGTCGCGATGCGACCGGATTTCCGCTGCTGCCATTTGTCACCAGGCTTTGCGGCACGCGCGAGCGTGGTCAGCGTCGCCTTCGACAACCTCTCGGTGTGACCGCTCATCGCTGCACCCACTTTCGCTCGGCGTCCAGCTTCGCCCAGCCGTCGCGAATCTCGCGGCTGTTCCATTCGAAAAAGCTGCGCGCTTTCCTCTCATCGACGGCGCGCTGAATTTTCTCTAGCCGGTCGAGCTCGGCGTAGGCTCTCGCTTCTACGGAGCGGGTCACGGCTTCACCGCCTTCGCGATCACATCGCGGATGTCGGCGCAGTCCTCACACTCGATACGTTCGTTGTTGCTGGCTTCCTGCGTGAACGGCTCACCCGCCTGAGTGTTGTAGCCGCGCCCGTTGCAATTGCCGCACTCGCTGGCGTACTTCCGAGCGAGGGCCAGCAGATCAGGTGCGGCGGCAATCAGGCGGGCGTTGGCCTCGGCCTGCAGCACGTGCGGCGCATCCTTGTCATGCCGGTGGTCGCGCACGAAGCACTCAGCGATGCCCATGCATCGGTGGTAGTAGTCCGGCGTGCCGTCGTATGCGCTGACTCGAACGACTTGATCGTCATTCATGTAAAGGTTGTCGGCGATCCACGGGCCGGGCGTGTGCGAGGCGCGTTTTTCTTGTCCGGTGCTCATTTCGGGCACCGTCCATTGTGGTGCTCCATGAAGCCGGCGTCGCAGTTGGCGCACGGGTCCGTAAGGTTCCAGGACTCAACGCCGTTGTAGCTCCGCCCCTCGCAAGAGGCTTCGTGCTCGGCTTCGTTCGCGGGTTCGAACCACTTGTGCTTGTGGAACCAGCGATCAACTTCGCCTTCGCCAGTAGGTCTGAGGCTCATGGATGCACTCCCCATCGCTCCCTAAGTGCGCCAAGGTCATCAACGTGCACGGCATATAGCCGGCTGACCTTTTTCGCTTGCTGAAGATCGGGCCGTAACGCGATCCGTTCCGCCCATTCCTGCCGCATGTGCTCAGCGTCGCCGGCCATTGGCAGAAGATCGCCGTCGTTGGTGAGGTATAGAAGGCCGTTCCCCTTCAGGTTCCGTCCGACCACTACCCACACGCTGCGAAATTGCTCAGCGGCGCGCTTGCAGTAACGGCAGCTGGCGCAGCCCTGCGCGTGGACGCACACGTCATCAGCGGGTTCGCTCATGCTCTGGGATGTAGTGCTCACAGCGCATCCTCCTCATCAGGGCCGTTGTCTTCAGTGCGCGTGTGAGTGGCGCCCATGTAGAGATGGACGAGCGCGAAGATCACGCCAACGCCGAGGGCAACAAGGATCGCGACCTGTACCCAGATCGGGGCGGAGCCCCACATCACGGCGCTACCTTCAGGATCTGGACGCGCACCCGGACGCGCTTGGCACGCGCCCGGATTACGCCTGGAGGTACCGAAAGCTGGTGTTCCTGAAACTTTGACTGCGCGATTACGTAGGCGCGCCAGAGCTGGTCGGGATTGGAGTGCGCGGGCTTCATGGCGTCACCATTTCGCGCTGGGTGAACACGATCACGTCGGCAAGCAACACGAGATGGATCTCGGTCGGCGAGTTCGGAAAGTTCCTGATGATCGCGCTGGACACCAGCGGAATTTGAAAGCCATCGATCCGAACTTCTTTCACGACCTGCCCATCGCGAACGAACTCAACCGTGCTGCTCGGGATGCTCATCGCGCGCCACCGAACGGGCGATACACCACCGAAAAGCTGAGGCGCTCTTCTCCACGGTCGCTACGTGTATTGAGCAGGCTCTCGTGCAGGACGCCGGCGTTGAGCGAGAAATGCCGGCCGGTAACGAGCGGCATCTCGATGCCGACATGGCCGAGCAGCGCGCCGCCGTAGCTGCGATCACCGCTCCAGTGACGGACGTCGCCCGCGAGCTGGGTCGAGACGTCGGCACGCACCGTGAGCTGCGAGGGGCTCAGCAGGCAGAGCGTGGCGGCGAGGTGTACGAGGCAGTCCATAACTGCTCAGCGGTGCCGTGCGACGCGGCGGGCAGCGCGTGCGCGCTTGTTGGCGGCGCGGCGCGCGGACTTGGCGGAGCTACCGACCTTGCGGATCGGTACCGACATCAGCGTGTGGCGGATCAGGGCGAGCGAGGCGTTCATCGTCTTCTCCCAGTTGCCCGGTGCGTCGGGCTGATGGGAGGAGCGTAAACGCGCTTACGTCACATGTCAAGCGTACTTACGTTTCAAGACATGGAAATACCAAATGCAGGGCGTGATGCGCTGCGATTACGGCGTTTTCTTCTTCGGCGGCGGGTCGTCTATTTCCGGGAAAACATGCTTTGCGAGCCCTGGGGATTTGCGAAGCATCTTCTCCGTCTCGGCAATTCGCTGCTTGAGCCATCCGCGCAGAGTCTCCGGTAGGTCGTCCCACCGGTAAGCAATGCTCTTCGCCTCACTACTGAGTGGCATATCGAACTCCGGTGGAGCGCTTTCCGGGTCCAATAATAGCTCGCGTTCCTCAAAACCAAGCAGTTTGCACAGACCGAGCCTATTCACGCGCTCGATCTCTCCTACGTCGCCGCGCTCCCATTGCGAGATAGCCTCGCGACTCTTGAGGGACAGCGCGTTGGCAACAGCCTCCTGCGACAGGCCTCGCTCCGTGCGTGCCTCTCTGATCTTGATCCCGCGGGTTATCGCACGGGGATCTCGCTCACGTTTTTTCTTGCTGGGCATCGCTGTAAGTTTACTTACGTCACTGCTTGGCCGTGAGTAAGGCAACTTGACGTAAATCGTAAGTGGATTTACGCTCGTTGGATGCATCAGCTCAGCGACGTCATCAAACACTTCGGCGGTATCTCCGGTCTGGCTGCGGCTCTTGAATGCACCACGCAAGCGATCTCGCAGTGGGATGAGCTGATTCCAGAGCAGCGCGCATACCAGATCGAGGTCATCACCAAAGGCAAATTCAAGGCGTCCCAGCTTCCGGTGAAAAAGCGCGGGCAAGCTGGCGCGCGCACACCCGCGCTCTCCGCTTAGTTCATGTTCTTGCTCGAGAGCATAGCGGGACGACTTCGCGCGAGGCGCGCGTTTCGACTTAAGTCGGCAGCGAGGTCGAACGACGTCGGCCTGCGATCAACGCTTGAGGCTATCCCTAATCTCTGTGAGGAGCTGAACGGCGTTGCGAACTCGGCGTTCGATCCCAATCAGTCCGCAGACGATAACAACAAGCAGGATCACGATCGCATAAGACATGTGTGTTCTCCCATGTTTTCGAGGGCGAGATGATGCTCTACGTCGTCAAGCCTGGAGTGCACTTGCTTCGTGCCGGCGAGCACCGCATCGAAGGCGCGCTCTACCTATCGGCTGACGATACGGGGCACTTCATTCTCTCGTCGGCAGGTGGGGCACTCCAAGAGTATCTGGACCGTGTTCCCGAATCGTTGGTGGAAGAACTCTGGCCGCACGCCGAGCGCAACGATGGCGCCGCATGAGCCACAGATGAAGTCCTCATCGCCATTTCCGCCAATGCCTTCGGTCGTTGAGATGAGCAGCGAGTCCTGCTCGCGGACGGCAGGCACCAGCAGTTTTCTTTTCGTGCGCATGACGAGTCCCTGTGTTGAGGGTGGTCCGGCGGCGGGATTCGTTGGTAGCGGCCCGCTGCCGGACTTTTAGTTTCGCACAAACCGACATTCGGTAGCCGCGCGCACCGCGGCGTTGAAGGTAATGAGTTGAAAGCGGCGCTCATGTGGGTTTACGGGCGAGGGCTCATGTCGTTCAAGGCAACAGAAAAAGTAGCGCGATGCCTGCGTCGATTCCGCTGGTTCCGCGAAGGATAACTATGAAATTCCACCCGTACTCCGAGATCTTCCCTCTGATCGAAGGCGCCGACTTCGAGGCTCTGGTTGAGGACATCAAGACACACGGGCTGCGAGAAAAGATCTGGCTGTATGAGGGGAAGATTCTCGACGGACGCAATCGATTTACGGCGTGTAAGAGAGCAGGCGTAAAGCCCGTTTTTCGCAAATACATCGGCAAGGATGCTGCCTCATTCGTCTGGTCAATGAACGTATCTCGCAGACATCTGAGCGCGAGCCAGCTTGCAATGGCAGTGGCGAAGCGCGCCACTCTGGAGAAAGGCGCAAATCAGCATGCGCAAAATTGCGCACCCTCACAATCGAAGGCTGCAGAAGACGCGAACATCAGTCGCCGGATCGTGCAACACGCCCGTAAGGTCGTCGACGAGGGCAGCAAGGCGCTTCAGCGTGCGGTGGAGAACGGTGAGCTATCAGTCGCGAAGGCGGCTTCCGTTGTGGATCTTCCCAAGTCAGAGCAGCTTGCGGCAGCAAAAGAAAAGCTGAAGCTAGTTGAGTCGGATGATCCGCCCCGCGAGGACGGTGAACCGGACGAAGATGAAAAGCTCGCTGCGACTGAGAAGGAACTCAGCGCATCTATCGACAAGGTAATGCGAGCAGACGACAAGCTCGCGGCCGCATACGCGGAGATCAAGCGACAGGCGGCCGAGATCGCGGTGTTGAAGCTCTCACGTGACGGCTACATGAATGGCAAAGCGACAATCACAAAGTTGCTGAAGGCAGAGCAGCACAAATGCGAGAAGGTAGTCCGTCAACTCCAGCAGGCCAATTCCGAAATTGAAAAGCTTCGTGAGCGCGTTTCCATTATGGAGGTGGCGTGAACTCACTACCGATGTTCGCGCCTGCGGATTACTCTAATCCGAAATTTCCGGCGCCGCGTCCTTTTCAGGATCGCGCCCACCAAGCATTACGCGATGGCGTCCGCAGTGGACATCGTCGGCAATTACTCGTAGCTCCGACTGGCGCAGGCAAGACCTACATCGGGCTGCGTATCGCGCACGAGACTCTGGCCAAGGGGAAGCGGGCGCTCTTCGTCTGCGACCGCACGGCTCTGATCAATCAGACCAGTGCGCGCGCTGACGATTATGGCCTGACCGATCACGCGATCGTGCAGGCCAATCACTCGCGCCGCGATAACTCGATGCCGTTCCAGATCGCTAGCATTCAGACAATTGCTGCGCGTGGCTACTGGCCTCCCGCGGAAGTCGTGATCATCGATGAGGCCCATACGCAGCATTCAGCGTGGGTCGAGTATCTCAAGACCACGTCAGCCTTCGTTATCGGCCTTACCGCAACACCTTGCTCCAAGGGGCTCGGGTTGTCGTTCACGAACATGGTGAACGCCGCGACGATGCATGAACTCACAGCCGAGGGCGTGCTCGTGCCGATGCGTATCCTCACGTGCGTCACGCCAGATATGACGGGGGCGGCGACGTCTGGCGGTGAATGGACGAACAAGGCCGCGGCAGAGCGCGAGATGCAAATCATCGGTGACGTACTCGCTGAATGGCAGAAGCATGGTGAGAACCGAAAGACCATCGCATTTGGCGCCGACATCGCCTATTGCACGCAACTCGTACAGCGCTTCAATGAAGCAGGGATCGGAGCCGAGACCTTCACGTCGGAAACGCCGGACAGCGAGCGGCAAGTACTGCTTCGGGAGTTCAGCAAGCCGGATTCTAAGATCCGGATTCTCGTCAGCGTCGAAGCGCTCGCGAAAGGTTTTGACGTTCAGGATATCGGTTGCGTGATCGATGCCCGGCCCCTGCGTAAATCGCTCTCTACTGCGATCCAGATGTGGGGTAGGGGTCTTCGCTCGTCTCCTGACACAGGTAAGGCGGATTGCCTCCTGCTTGATCACAGCGGGAACATTCGTCGGTTCTACGATGACTTCACGGACGTGTACTTCAACGGGTTTAAGACTCTAGATACGGCAGAGAAGCTGGACGGAACGGTTCGCAAGGACGAAGCGGATTTTAATCCGACTGGCTGCCCTCAGTGTCATCACAAACCATTTAGACGTCGCTGTCTGGCTTGCGGCTTCGAGAAAGAATCCAGCACGCTGGTGGATTCAACGGCCGGCGAGATGAAGGAAATTCGCATCGGCAAAAAAGTAATCGCGAATGACAAGCTCGACCTCTGGCAACAGCTCTGTTCATACGCGAGGCTGCACAGTCAGCCGGAAAAGCAGGCGGGCCGGGCCTGGCATCTGTTTCAGGACATCACCGGCGAGAGACCGCCGCGTGAATGGCGATTCGAGGAAACGCTGAACGCTGAAATTACCAGCGGGACGTTGAGCAAAATCAAGTCGCTGCGGATCGCGTTTATCAAAGGCAAGTCCCGTGAGGCGCGCGCGTGAACCTCGAGCAGGCCATCGCTGCTGCTGGCATGACGCCGCCGTCCAGGATCTACCCCGGACGATGGCTGCGGTTCCCTGGCTCTGGCAAAGGCAAGTCGAATCGTTCCGGCTGGTGCCGCCTCATCACCCCGACGCTTGCGATATACGGCGACTGGTCGAGCAACTTTAGTGCGACATGGTTCGATGACGCCCATCGGGACGATGAGACGACGCAGCGATTGCTGGCTGAGGCGCGTATCCGCGAAAGGGCATTCGCCGCTGAGCAGCGGGCCCGGCAGTCCGCTGCGGCCGCCAGGGCGGAGAGCCTGATTCAAGAGGCTGTCACGCGCTCACATTCGTATCTATCACGGAAGGGCTTTCCCGAGAGGGCAGGGCTGGTACATGACGCGAAGCTGATTGTGCCGGTCCATGACGTGAATGATTACAACCGCATCATCAGCCTTCAGTTGATCGCAGAGAACGGCGAGAAACGGTTTCTTCCCGGCAGTCGAACGCGTGGCGGAATTCATCGCATAGGCGCGAAGCTGGCAGGCGTAATGCGGCTCGCTTTGTGTGAAGGGTACGTCACTGGCCTCAGTATCAAATCGGCCCTTCAGCGCCTTCCTGGCGCCCATGCGGTGATTGTCTGCTTTAGCGCAATGAACCTTCAGGTGATCGCCGAGAGCTTTCCTCACGCATTCGTCTGCGCTGACAACGATGAATCGAAGACGGGCGAAGAGACGGCGAAACGCACGGGCCTCAAATGGGTCATGCCGCCAAACGTCGGTGACGACTTTAACGACATGCATCGGCGGCATGGCCTGTATGCGGTGACGGAGGCACTACGCGCGATGTCGTAAGCAACGCTGGAATTTCGCGCGGCGCTGGTGGGATCTCAACCGCAGCGGTGCCGCGCTGTACCCCTACTGTGGGATCAGACGCTGAAACAGGGGAATGCGGGTGGCGAAGCTAGCGCCCGTGCGTCGAACGGCTGGCGGGTCATGCGGCTCCGGCAGGGCATGTGAAGGCAAAACCGGCTCATCTGGGGATGGGCTGGGTTTGCTCACCAACAAAGCATGAAGAGTTCCGAATCTGAAGCTGAGTGTCTACTTGAGTGGATCAAGGTGAGTAACTGGGTCATGGAAACCGAATGCAGGCAATATCGATGCAGGAAGTATTTCTCGGGGGACGTTCTGAACGATCCATGCGAGCGCTGCTATCAGATTTTCGGTGCGAACGGGATTCGGCTTGGCCCAACGTGCGCGTCTTTCGCGATAGCGAAACAGATAGCAGAGAAGGACGCCGCGAAGTGATCACGCTCGACATTCCCCGCGCAACACCGAGCCAGAATGCGACCCACCACAAACACTGGCGCGCTTGCTACGACCAGCGAAAGCTCTGGGAACACGAGATCTGGATTGCGCGGGTCAAAGTCTGCCCGAGCCCAGTAGAGCCGCCTCAGAAGGCGCGGGTAACGCTCACGCGCTATGGCCGAATGCTCGATGTCACGAACTTCATCGGAGGCCTGAAGGCTCCGATAGATGCGCTGAAACTGCAGGGGCTGATCGTCGACGATGACGAGAAGCATCTCGAGCTGATTGCGACCCAGGAAAAGGGTTCGCCGCGAACGGTAATCGTCATCGAAGCAGTGGGAGAGCTCACATGAGCCGTAGCGAAATACCTTCGTGGGTCATTGGCGGGCTGCGGCTGTGGGGCCGTCAGAAACGCCGTATCTGGATCGGAACGGACTGGCACGGAAATGTCGATGGATATGCGCAGAGTCTTCTGGGCCGCATCCGTGACGAACGGGAGGGGGCGGGGGAGAGCGGAGCGCGTTCTCAGCACTGGCCGGAAGTTTTCTGGGGTGCTGGCCTGGACGTCCAGCGCGGAATCATCGGAATGCGTGAGACGCCGTTCAACGTCCTTCATCTGCACTACGTCTGGCCAGCAGAATGGCAGGTGACCGTAGACCAGAAGGCGATATCGATCGGGCTGAAGAAGGCCGAGTACTGGCGCGAGCTCGAGAACGCCGAAAACTGGACGCACGCGAAGTTGGACTCCGCAAGTAGCTGCCAACCAAGAGAAAAGGTATTGCGCGTCGTCGTTGAATCAGCTACAAATCTCAGCCACTCAGATAAAGTGGCCAAGGTGTCCTCTCGGGACATCGACATGACCCCGCTGAGTCGCCCCAAGATTTCGATGGCATAGCACAAGCCCGCGCATCGCTGCGGGCTTTTTCATTTCAACTGATTGACCCGCTCTACGACCCGCTCGTGGAGAACACCTAGCCCGCCCCCCGCGGGCCTTTTTATTTGCGGAGCTCCGTGGCCAAAACTATCGCTACAAAGAAGTGGCGACTGGCCTCGGATGAGTCGCTCTAGTGTCCCGTCACTTCGACGGCACTGGCGATCATCTCGATTATGCCGGCGCGCTCGTCGTCGGCCAGCCCGTCACCTTCTCGTGCTGGATCAAGCGCGACTCGGTAGCCAGCGACCGGCTGATGACGATTGGTGTCTCGGGCACCGACCAGAATTACAACGGGCTGTGGATCAGCTCTGCGGGAGCAGCGCTTGCCGTCTCCGCAACCTCGACCGCCACCTCATCCGCCAGCACCACCGTGCTTGCGTCAACGGATCTCGATTGGGCCCACGTCGCCGCAGTGTGTGCGGCGAGCAATGACCGGCGCTCCTACCTGAGGGGAGCAGGCAAGGGCACGAGCAGCAACACCCGGTCTCCGGCCGGGCAGAACGCGTTTCGGGTGGGCGAGAGCCTGGGTGGTGGCGGTGGATTCACCGGCTATATCTCGCACATGGCAGTGTGGTCCGCTGCGCTCGATGACAGTGAGATTGCGGCACTTGCTGCCGGCGCGATTCCCACCGCGATTCGTCCAGGGTCCCTCGTCGATTACTGGGAGTTGCCCTCGGGCGGCAGCCTGACCGGCGTCAACGGGACGGTACTGACTGCCACGAATACGACGGCGAGCGCCGAGTCTCCTACGATCCTCAGTAGTAGCGCGCCAGCGATCCAGGCCGCGACCTTCAGGGCCCCGGTGGTGGGAGGCAAGCGCCGCACGGGCGGCGTTTCACAGACCGACACGACGGCACCGAGTCCGGCGCCGATCCTGGCGACTCCGACCGGGATCACGCAGACGACGTTCGATCTTTCGTGGTCGGCATCCTTCGACGCTCAAAGTGGCCTCAGGCGCTACAACATCGAGCGCAGCTCCACGAGCGCGACGGATGGATTCGCCCCGGTGACGTCGGTCAGTTTGACGTTTTTGGCCTACAAAGACACCGCTCTCGTAGCCAATACCCGTTACTGGCACAGGGTGATTGCGGAGGATTTCGCCGGCAACCTCAGCACGAGCAACGTGGTCACGGCCACGACCTTGCAGGCGAACACCGGCCCGCCGGGTCCTTCGCAGACCAAGATCTGGAGTCGCACCGCCTCGCACCCGAGCAGCGGACAGCAGAATTACGAGAATTCGAACGTCATCGCGGCGCTGGCGAAACGCAAGATCAATTCCCTTACGGCCTTTCCAGGCTGGGAGAAGAACGCCGCGCGAACTGCTGCGGGGAAAACGCCAGGAATCATCCAGGCGATCAAGGCTGCGAGCACGATCAATACCGAGGTCGTCGCATACCTCATCTACCAGTCGATCCAGACCGTTCACGACACGCCTGGCAATTCCAACTACGAGGCGTATCAGAAGCTCAAGACGGCGAAGTGGTTCGGCTATGGCAATGGCATTACCGAAACGCCGATCATCAACGATCGAGTTTCAGGTTTCGTAAAGACCAACTATGCCGACACCTGCAAGGTGGTGAGCGGCAAGATCTGGCGTGACTGGTTCCTCGAATGGACGATCGCGTTCCTGCGCGACGGAGCGACCGTCAGCAATGGGCTCACGAGCTACACGCAGGCGGTGAACCCCTACTGAGACGGTGTCTTCATTGACAACTTCTTCCCGGAAGAGAATCCGCCCGCCGCGGACTACGATCGAAACGGCACGGCGGAGAATCCCGACACCGCCGCCGCCGCCGATCTGATCCAGCGCGCTCACGCCGGGGCGGTTTCGAAAATTCGCGCCATGGCGCCGTCGTGGCGTGTGCTCGGCAACTCCGCCGAGTTCTACCAGATCATCGCGGGCACCGGCATCAGCGGCACGAGCCAAGCTTTTGCGGCGGCGGCAGGCCCGATCAATCAGATTCTCGATGGCGGAGCGATAGAGCTTGCCATCGGCAAGAACTCCTCGGAGGAGGCCAACCTCACCTATCTGCGCGCGATGCTCAACATCAAGACGCAGATGGAGGGCTACAAGGCTTCGGGCCCTCGATACGGAATCATCGAATTCGAGATGGCCTCCTGGGCTCCGCCAGCGTCGGGCTCGATCAGTGATCCAGCGGTGTTCTCGGACTGGAAGCACATGCGCTATGGCCTGTGTACCGCGCTCGTGACCGATGCGTATATCTACCATCACGGCCCGAGCGGTTATAAGTCCGAGCACCTGCCGTGGCTGAATTTCGACGAGTACGAATTCGATCTGGGTTTGCCGATCGAGCCTGCTCAGTACACGGCGCGCTATCAGGCCGGCTCCAACGGAGAGGGCATCTATCGGCGCGATTACCAGAATGGGATCGTGCTGGTGGCCGCACGCCGCGGCGTGGGCAAGCTCTTCGATTCGAGCGGGAACCTGCTGATCACGCAGACGGCCTACAGCTCTCAGGCCCTCGGCGGGACGTTCTATCGCTTGAAGGCGTCGAACTACGCCAACCAAGACGCGACGACGAACAGCGGCTCCTCTCTGACATCGATCACGATGCAGGCGCGTGATGGGATCGTGCTCGCCCGGGTGCCGCAGTAGTGGCCGAGTTCATCACCCAATACGTTCAGACCACGGTCGCTGCGTCCTCGGCTTCCACGGTCATGACCGCAGCGGACGGCGACTTTGATCAGGTTGCTGACCCCACTCGTACCATGGTGCTGCCGGCCGGCAGTCTTCACCACACCGCCGGCCTGGGGTGGCTCTCCGGTACGTTCGATGTGTCGTGGAGAGCCCAGTACGCTTCGGCCGACCTCGGTGACGACAACACACTGACGTTCACGCGCGGATTCGCGGCCGTGAGCGCGATCCGCTGCGGCGTCAATCTCGTCTCCTACGTGGGCCCTTCAGGAGGGGCCAACGAGTTCATACGCCGGCACAAACAGACCGTAACCCTGGCGTCCGGATCTCTCACGGCCAGCAGCTCATCGATTGCCGGTGTCAGCAGTTTCAGCAAGCTGCTCGCCGTTGCGTTCATTCGCAGCGACCTCAATTCGAATGATGCCCGTCACGCCGCCGTACGCGTCATTCCGGTGGATACGTCCGGCACATATACGATTCAGCTCGCGCGCGCGTCCACCTCGGGGAACGTCACGGCGACCGTGTACGTGTACGAGATGACGGGGACGAACTGGACGGTTCAGAACGTCGCCAAAACGATGACCGCAACGTCTGGCGACACGTCGACGATCACGAGCTCGACTATCGCCAATACGTTCCTCCTGCGAACGTTCAGCGAAGCGCAGACCACGGGTGGCCCTGCGAACATGAGCCCGCTCGTGTGGCAGTCGGCCGCTACGACGCTTGCATATCGCTGTCCTGCAATCAACACGACGCTCGTCAACACGTTTGTCGTGGCGAACCCGTCGATGACGGTGCAGCAGGTCTCGTCGCCAGACGGCACCGCGGATTTCGCCGCGGGCTCTGGAAGCGCGGAACAGACGCTGACGTTTTCGTTTACGAATCCGGTGGACCCTACGCGCTCGGTCGTGCTCGGGCAGGCAGGTTCGGCGGATACTACGGCGAACAACCACTCCTCGGAGCAGTGGAACTTCCAGCGCACGAGTACGACGGCGGGATCTGCGCGCCGAGGTCGATCCTTCGGCGCGACCGAACACGTCATTCAGGCTATCCAGTTTCCCGATGATCAGCCGCACATCACCGGGATCTCATCGACGATCCGCACAGGCTCGAACGTCGTTCTGGATGGCACGAAGTTCAAGCCGGATGGCTCGACCGCTCCGACACTCGCAATGAGCGGGGACTCGGTCTCGCTGAGTGCATCGAGTGACATCCAGGTCACCGGCGCCGCCACCATCGCAAGCCAGATCTTCGGCGACAAGGAATGGCAGCTTACGACGGCGATAGGCACCTCGAGCATCTCGGCGCCGATCCTGCCTCCGAGCGGGGAAACGTACTTCGACCTGTTTGGCGGATTGGCCCCGACCGGGATCATCACTGCGATCCCGGCGTTGCTCGAGACCGCGCAGATCTGGGCCAAAGAACTCAAGGACAGCGCAAACGTCTCCAAGGACGTGACGAATCCGGCGTTGTTTCGGCTGCTGCCGGACGGTCGACCCGAGCTCGATGCGTCGATCTCGGTGCCCGCCACCGTGAAACTCGCGGCCAACAACAACAACGGATCGGGATGGGGCTCCTTTGCCACCATCACGATCGACACGAACATCGCCAAGCCCGTGGTGGATGCCATTCCGCCGTTGGCGCTGTCGGTCGGCACCGAAGTGCAGTTCGACCTGTCCCTGTTCGCGAGTGGTGAAGAAACGGTTGTTCTTGCAACCGGTGCTCTGCCGCCGGGCCTCACTATTACCGAGGCGGGCTTCGTCCTGGGCACGCCTACGACCGCAGGGACCTACACGGTCACAGTCGAGTACGAGAACGATGCGGGGACAGAGGTCTCGCCCGACTTTGTGATGTCGGTCTACATCGCGCCCAGCGCGCTGCCGATCCCGCCGTTCTATTACCGAGTCGGGGAGGCCGTTAACTTCGATCTCACGGACTACGGCAGTGATTTTGATTCGGTGCTGCTCATCGGATCGCTTCCACCCGGCCTGGAGTTCGCAAGCGGCGTGATTACGGGAACCCCTACGGTTGCAGGAATATTTGGGGCGTTCGCGCGATACACGAATGCCGGACCTACGCCGGCGGATTCGAACCTGTTTCGCATGGTGGAGGGGGTCGGTCGAGTGCGGCAGATGACGTCTTCGCAAGTGTCGCCACGGCGACGGAGGTTTTACCAGTGAAAGATCGCGTCAATTTGCCTGCGGTGTGGGCCTTGGCTTTTGCGCTTTCGCTGGCAAGCATCCTGGTGAGCGTTGCCCATGCGACGGACGCGAAGATCACTTGCCCTGCAGTGACGACCTACGAAGACGGCACAGCAATCCCCGCTGGATCTGCGATCACCTACGCAATTTACGGTGGTCTCAAGGGGCAGACCAAGACGAAGCTTGCCACGTCGAGCACCTGTTCCTTCACGCGCACAAATCTCTCGGTCGGCATTCAGGAGTGGTACCTCACCGCGACACTCGGCCTTGAGTCGGCACCATCGGTAATCGTTAGCAAAGTCGTCGACGTAACTGCTCCACCGCCAGCGCTACTCACCATGGGGCCATATTCGTACGCGCTTGGTGGCACTGCTTCCGCGCCGACGATGAGCGCAGTAGGGCTTGTCGTGGGCGGGCTGCCTTGTGGACCCGAGACGAAGATGGTGGGAGCCGCAAAGTTCTGCCAGATCACGCGCGCGCAGACTGACCTGATTGGCTGGCCCGTCGATAAGACACTGGCCACCGGTTTGTGGTCGAAGGTTGCGCCATGAAAGCTGATTTCATCCTGCGAATCGAAATCCCACCCATCGATATCTGCATTCGATCTGGCTCTGAGCATCAATTGCTCGACGCCATCAGTTCACTGAAGGAGACCATCATGACCAGCAATGCCGATCTGACCACGCAACTGAATGCCGCTGCGGACAAGGCCGAGAAGTCGAGAGCTGAAGTCGTCGCGGCTGTGGGCACGCTGAAGACCGAAGTCGAAGCCCTGAAGGCGCAGATCGCCGCCGGCGGCTCCGATGTGCCGCCGGAAGTGGTTGCCGCCGCGGATCGCGTGTCCGCGGCTGTGGATGCGATCGACGCACTCAACCCAGACGCGCCCTGATCGAAGCGCAAGTCCATTCGCCGATCACGGCCGTCAGGGCCCGTCGGCGTCTGCGACTGACTGATCAATGTGGGTGTGGCCGTCAAAAGCTCAGGGTCGTCCGGATATGTCCGGAATGCGAAAGCTACGACGCGAGATGCTGTGAGTACAACTCACGCAAGCGCGTGACGATGGCCGTCCACACGAGCTTCTGGACTTACACGATCTGATGGAAGCCTTACAGGAGTAATTCGTGCAGCAGATTTATCAGAACGGCGATTCCGAAGTCATCTTCACCATCGATACGGATGCCATGAAGCTCACCGCGATCGACGCCATTGCGGCGGAGGGCGTGCTCACTATTCGGACGTTCTCGGACCCGACTACGATGGTCGGTGAGTACGTGATCGAGCCGGGCACGTGGCGTAAAGACCTTCCGCCTGAAGAACAGGTCGATGCATACATCAGCGGCAAGGGTGATGTGAGAGTCCGCCACAACATCGCATGGCCGTCAGCCGCGAATGGCCTATCGAAGCTCGACGAGTAACACAGGGTCCGGCACCAACCCGTCTGTCGCGGTTCCGGCCAGCGTCGCAACGGATGAGATCATCATCCTGTTGTGCTCAATCGATGCGCAGGCAGCCGTCTTCGATCCAGCGGATTGGCCGACGGGTTTCACCGAACTCGACGAGACCGACATCACCCATGATGGCCAGACCTTTGCCGTCGCATGGAAACGCACCACCGGCGCGGACAGCGGGACATATTCGTTTGGCAGCGTAGGGTCGACCAACGATTGGGTCGTCATTGCGCTAGCCTTCAGTGGTCGGCACACGACGAATCCACCGGTCATCTCGACCGTCAGTGTCAGCAATGCTGCCAACAACAGTCCGCTGACGGTCAACGCCAATGGCGTGACCGCAGTCGCTGGCGACGATATGGCATGGATCGCCGCCACCGACATGAACAACGGGACTTCAGTCCCAGCATGTGCTCCGCCGGCAAGCTACACCGAGCGCAAGGACGTCGGCGCGAATTGGGCCTACGCCACCGCGGCGACCCGAGACAACGTCTCGGCGGGCGCCACGGGTACCGTCAGCGGCACGTATACGTGGACGTCTGCCACGTCCGGATATGCCGCGTGGCTGATTCGAATTCCCGCTGCGCCGGCGGGCGATGTTTCTGTTGGCCTGACTGGCTCGGCCGCGGCTTCTGCCACCGGAACGCTCGCGCCAGCGAAGTCCATTGCGCTGACAGGTCAAGCCGCGGCCAGTTCCGCGGGAAGTGTCATTCCTGCTGCCTCGTTGGCGATCAGTGGCCAGGCAGCCGCATTGAGTGCTGGCACTATCCTGCCAAGTATCTCGATCGGCCTGACAGGCATTGCGCTCGCGACGGCTCAGGGGTCGGTATCCGCTGGCGGTGATCTGACGCTGTCACTGACAGGACTCGCCATCACGCTGGCTGCAGGAACGCTGGCGCCTGCGACCAGCAAGGCACTTACTGGATCGAGCCTCGCCTCGGTCACAGGGACGCTGGTTCCGGCCGCGAGCAAGGCGTTCACCGGCAGTTCACTGGCGGTTGCCGGCGGCACACTGGCGCCTTCGCTGGCGAACGCGCTCAGCGGCAATCTGCTGACAACCGGCCAAGGCAATGTCACCGCGCCGGGAAACGTCACCGTGGCGTTGACCGGTCAACTGCTCACGGCTTCGCCTGGTGCGTTCACTCTCTCGCTCGCCAAGGTGCTGAGTGGGTCGAACGTGACCAGCAGTATGGGCACAGTAATCGCATCGCCGTCGAGCGTCCTCAGCGGAAGCTCGCTCAGTGCGAGCACTGGAACGCTTGGGCTGTCATTCAGCGTTTCGCTCAGTGGCAGTCTCGCGTCGATGACGCAGGGAACTATCTTCTCAGCCTCGGCGGGAACCGTGGCGGAGATAAGGACGGCCTACGTCGCGGCAACCGATCAAAGCTATTTCGCGGCGTCACCTGACAGAACTCGATTCGTGGCGCGAAAGACCATTCATTAGGAATTCCTCATGACCAATCAACTCATTCACACGAAAGACGGCCTCATTTCCAGCGCCGATCTTGAGGTGAAGGACATCATCGAATGGCACGACAACGCACGTGTGACGGCCACTGAATGGCGGCGCAACGGCGAGATCGTACGTCGTGACGTGAACGTGAACATTCTGCGCGGCCTCACTATGGGCGCCGACCAGGCGCAGCTCTAACGCGGAGGATTTGCAGCCATCGCCAATACACAGGCCATTTGCAACAGTTTCAAAACAGAGCTGATGCTCGGGGCGCATCAATTCGGATCGGTGACGATTGTCTCCCGTACGAGCCTCACCGCACCGACCACGGACACCTTGAAGGCCGCTTTGTATTTGGCGAGCGCGACTGTCAACAAGTCGACGACGGCCTACAGCTCAACCAACGAGGTCACTGGCACCAACTACACCGCTGGTGGCGTTACGGTGACCAATGGTAATGCGCCTGCCAATGCCTCAGACGTTAGCTACTGGACACCGAGCGCATCGTTCGCGTGGACGACGGTGACGCTATCGACCGCCTTCGATGCGGTTTTGCTCTACAACTCGACCCAGTCGAACAGGGCAATCGCCGTTTTCACCTTCGGATCTCAGACCGTTACCGCGGGCAACTTCACGTTGACCATGCCAACGAACGATCAGACAACGGGCCTTCTGCGCATCTCCTGAGGTGTTGAGTGGCCAGCACCGATGAATTCACGCTGCCGGAGGCGGTCAAAGATCCCGCCGCTGACAAAAAGGTCAGGCTTGAATTCTTCGACGATTGCGCGAATTTCTGGATAGCAAACACCGAGTACAGTTCGAACGAGTACATTCGTCCGACTCGAGCAACTGGTTTCGCCTATAAGGCGACCACGGCGGGTTGTTCATCTGCGCGTGAGCCGATTTGGCCGCGCGAGGTCGACCTGACTGTGTCGGACGGCTCGGCGATATGGACGTGTGTTGCCGCTGGACCAAATGGTCTATCGCCCATCACGAGCCCGAGCGGAGTTTCTGATCCCGCTGGCCTGACGGTCTCCGCCGTAGCGGTTGATGAGAACACGAACATCCTCGCCACTTACCAGGGCGGCACGCTCGGACAGGACTATGAGGCGGTGTTCACGTTCACGCTCAGCGGTGTGCCGCGAGTCGCACGGCAACTGGTGAGGGTGAGGAAGCGCTAATGGCTCAGACAGTCATCACGTTCAAGTCCAAGGATGTTCAGGCCACCCTTGCCGGCATCCCGCAGAAGATCCTCATCCCTGCAACCGTGCGCGCGCTGAACAAAGTCGCTGCCAACGTGAAGACAGCAGCGAGCCGGGCCGTGAGGGAGCGTCGAGGATTGCCGGCCGCGGCTGTCAATAAGACGATGGTGATACGGCGAGCCAATCGCAACAAATTGCGTTCCACGCTCGTCGTTACCGGCAAGCCGATCGGGCTAAAGGACTACAAAGCCCGGCAGACGAGGAAAGGCGTGACGGTGGAGGTGACCCGAGGAGCTCGTAAGTTGATCCCGGGCGCCTTCATCGTGCAGAAGCTCTCAGGCCAGGTCTTCACCCGAGACGGAAAAGCCCGGCTGCCCATCGAGAAGATGGTTGGCCCTTCGATACCGGGCACATTCGTTCAGGAGCAGGTGAAGCTCGCCTGGCTCACGGTGGCCAAGGACTCGATGGTCAAGCGAACCCAAGAAGAGCTGCGGTTCGAACTGTCGAAGCTTAGGAAGAGGGCTTAGGGTCAGGTATGGCAGCCAGTGCAAGGGAGATATCCCTACGCAAGTATGCAAGCCAATTGGCTGGGATATTCACAGAGGCTGGCTTCTGCACTGTCCCCGCAATGGGCCCGATCTGCACCATGCGCGTGGCATCACCGTTGTACAACACACGTCCATATGCATACGTGATGGTCAACGTGGCCTTAAGTGGATGACGTGAGATCGACGCTGTTACTGAGGATGCCGTCATGTCGTCGATAGTCCATCGTCGATTGATCATGGCCGTCTTCACAACCGCCAATACCACCTGCTGTGTAGCGGATGTAGATACGTGCTCTACGAGCACGCCATCGTCGGCCAATGCACAGGGTGCTATGAGCAGCAGCAGCCAAGGAATGCAGCGCATGTCGTCCTCCATCGTGGGCACGCATAATCAGCTTCGACGTTGCAGCACGCAACGAATCACGCACTCATGCGGGGCAGCAGACAGATTGCACCATGTTAGTGCAATTAGACATAAAAACGTGGGCCCCAATTTAGTAAGAAGGTACGGGTGCCACGACT
>Ga0068869_100000648_pt1 | contig 19658 bp, 15 predicted proteins | sample KBSMisM52_FD_64676 | JGI IMG/M metagenome (GOLD analysis project Ga0068869, IMG submission 64676) | Miscanthus rhizosphere microbial communities from Kellogg Biological Station, Michigan, USA - KBS Miscanthus M5-2 | ecosystem: Host-associated > Plants > Roots > Rhizosphere > Soil ... | reverse complement strand
CTTTTTCCAGCATAAAGGAAATATTAAGAAAGGACCACAATATACAATAAAAAGCCCATTTCGTCAATGCTCAGGGCAGAGATAAACACTAAAAAAGCCCCCATCAGGAGGCTTTTAGTTTTGAGTCTAATTCACAAATCTATTTCTTTGTTACTTCATTGCGGGCAATCTCCACAAACTGTTTGAAAATGTCAGGATTCTTCACAGCCAGGTCGGAAAGAATTTTGCGGTCAACGGCAACTTTGGCTTTCAGAAGACCGGAAGCCAGGCGGCTGTAGCTTAAACCCTCGGCGCGGCATGCAGCATTGATACGGGTAATCCAGAGAGAACGCATATCGCGGCGGCGCAGTTTGCGGCCCACGTAGCTGTTCTGACCCTGTTTGGCACGGGCATTTTTAGCCCATTTAACGGTACGGCTGCGAAGACCTTTCATACCTTTCGTAGCTTTGAGTAAGCGATTGTGGCGCTTGCGGGTACCAACTCCGCGTTTAACACGTGTCATAACAAAATTTTATTAGTAATAATAATTAACCGTAAGGAAGAAGCTTGCGAATATTGGCATCGTTTGCCTTGGTTGTGGCAAAAGGGATGTGTGCCAATTTCTTTGCGCGCTTGGATTTCTGTGCCAATAAATGCTGAACAGCAGATTTGCGCATACGGATTTTGCCGCTGCCTGTGAACTTTACGCGCTTTTTAGTGGCGCTGTGCGATTTGAGTTTCATATAAATGAGTTAATGTTTTATACAGGTACAATCACCATAAACATGGAGTTGCCTTGTTTTTTTGGTGGTTCTTCCAGGCGGCCGACCTCTTTCACACCTTCCTTGAACTGTTCAAGTTTGGCTCTGGCCAGATCCGCATGGGCGGCTTCACGACCCCTGAAAACCAGGGTCACCTTCACACTATTACGGTGTTGCAAAAATCCGATTGCTTGGCGGATTTTGGTATCCAGATCATGTGTATCGATCCGGAAGCTCAGGCGAATACCTTTCATCTCAGCCTGTTTTTGCATCTTCTTATGCTTTTGTTCAATCTTATTTTGTCGGTAGAGATATTTCCCGTAATCCATGATTTTGCAGACAGGCGGCACGGCCTTTGGAGCCACTTCTACCAGGTCCATTTCCTGCTCCTTTGCCAGGGCAAGCGCGTCTTCAATGGACTTAATGCCGAGCTGCTCATCATTATCATCAATCAGGCGTACAGTTGGTACACGGATCTGCTGATTGACACGTAAATGCTTACTAATAACGAGAACGTTAAATAATACCGAAAAACCGAAAAATGCTTCAGGATGATAGGGAAAACGCCCATGTATGTCAAGTAAAGTCGCATCCCAAAAACAAAAATCCCCCGCCTCAAATAATCCTTCATTGCCATAAGCCATTTTTCAGTAGACGAAAACCCAAATATACCTATAATGAGGCCGCTTGAGCGCTTTAAAATATGCCCAAAAAACAGCAAAAAATTGTGGTCATTGGTTCAACAGGCAGCCTGGGTCAGACCACCCTGAATGTTCTCCGGGAATTCCCGGAAAATTTTCAAATTGAAGGGTTGGCGTGTTTCCAAAATATTCAAAAACTTCATCAGCAAATTCTGGACTTCAAACCCAAATTTGTTGCAGTTTACGATATTGCCGCAGGCGTCTCCCTTGCTCAAAAACTCCAAAAAATTTCTGCAAAAAACCGCCCGCAAATTTTTATCGGACCCTCCGGTTGGGAACAGATTGCCACACTCAAAAGCGCTCACAAAACCCTCTTTTTAAGTAATGGCACCACTGCTTTGGACGCCCTTCTGTCCGCCATAAAATCACATAAACAGATCGCGCTCGCCAATAAAGAGGTGCTGGTTGCCCACGGCGAAAAAATCATGAACACCGCCAAAAAAAATAACGTCACCATCGTTCCCATCGACTCCGAACACTCCGCAATTTTTCAATGTCTGCAGGGTGAAGATCCAAAAAGTATCGAAAAAATTATTCTCACCTGTTCCGGAGGTCCATTTTTTGGCAAAAACACCGAACAGCTCAAAAACATAACTTTTGCCGATGCCATCAGCCACCCGGTCTGGAAAATGGGAAGCAAAATAAGTGTGGATTCGGCAACGCTCATGAATAAAGGGTTTGAGGTAATAGAGGCGATGCACCTTTTTGGCCTTAAAGAGTCACAAGTCGAAGTTCTGATCCATCCGGAGGGCATTGTGCACTCCCTGGTTCAGTTTACGGACGGTAGCGTCAAGGCACAGCTCTCTGTACCGGATATGCGCTTTGCAATTCTCTACGCTCTTTCTTACCCCAACCGTCTTCTGGCAAGTTTTCCTCGCCTGGATCTGGCCGCACTCAACAACATGCATTTCTATTCCGCCGACCATCAAACCTTCCCCGGAATTACCCTGGCGCTCGAAGCATTAAAAAATCGACGCACGCATACCTTGGTTAAAGCCAATGAAACGGCAGTTCAAAAATTCGCAGATCAGCAAATCGCCTTTCTGGATATTTACGAACACATCAGAAGCGAACTGCGAAAATAACTATTCTATAGGGAAAGTAATCGTAAACGTTGCACCGACACCATCAACACTCGTCAGTGTGATATCGCCTTTTAACAAACGCAAATACTGTTTGCACAGATAAAGTCCAATGCCCACACCGCGGCTGTAACGACTCCCCTGTCGGAACTTTTCAAAAATAATTTTGAAATCTTTTTTAGGCACACCGGGCCCCTGGTCCGTAACACTTACGGAAACCATTTTCTTTTTTTTGTCATAACTCATCGCAAGTCGGATCACATCGCCCTTTTTGGAAAACTTCAAAGCATTTCCCATCAGGTTCTCCAGAATTTCCTGTATCTTCATCTGATCCGTGTTCACCGGTAATCGTTTCAGATCTGCATGTTCAAACTCAAGACGCACGCCGTCTTTCACTGCGAGCAGTTGCATATTTTTCACGAGCATTTTTACAAAACTCACCACTTCAAACTTTTCACGAATCACCGGAACTTTGTTGTCATCCACCCTTCGCATTTCCAGCAAACGATTTATAAGCGCGGTCAAACGGTTCAACTGTCTGTATGAAGTTTGTACATCCTGAACAACCTCATTTGGAATATCTTTATGAACTTTTGGAATCTGCTCCATACCGAGCATGGCAACCGCCAACGGCGTGCGGAACTCATGCGCAGTCAGAGAGATAAAACTGTCCTGCTGTTTGATCATGGTTTGCAGCTTCTCATTATTTTTTCGCAAAATATTGGTTTTCACACTGATAATATTTTTCATCAAATCATTCTCCTCACGCAGATTTTCATTCACGATAATATTCATGAAACATATACCCACATCCTTCATTACACGACTCATCTCTTTCAGCTCTTCACTGCTCACCATCTGTCGATTCAGTTTGCTTCCCACGGAAAAAAGTCCGATCAAAGTGTTTTCAAAAAACAGGCCAAAGCAAACTGCTGCCTGCAAAGTGTGCATCTTCATAATCAGATCAGCCGTCTTTTTGTTGGAAACATCACCTGCCTTAATTTCATCCATGACAATTGCCTTGTGACGTCGCAAATAAGAAGTAAGACTGTCCTCAAGATATAAAGGAATGCCGTCCGGGATATCTTTTTTGGTAATCATATATAAGTGGCAGTTCCAGAAACTCAACTTTTCGATAAAGGTATTTTCCAGAAGATCATTTAAATTTTCATAAGTTTTGGAATGAAAAAGCTTGCCGTTCAACTCCTGCAACGCATTTCGCAAATGTGAAAATCTCTGACTGTAAAAAAGCGGAACGAAATTATTAATGAGGCGATAACAAATAAACGCCACAAGCGAAGCGCCAACAGCCATAACGTATCTTTCAGTAGTCACAAACTGCAGAAGTTCATAACTCACAATAAGCACCAATAAAGCAAAAACGATCAGTATTATTTCACGCAGAAGTTGCAGGAAAAGATAACTTAAATTAAAGAAGCGCTGTTTGTAGATTGCATAGAAAACCGCCAGAAAAAAGAATGCCGAAAAAGTTACCGACTCTGCCTGGAAAATAAAAATATTAAAAATCGGCAAAATCGCATTCGTTAAGGTGGCCAGAAAAGCAAACATGATGAATCCGAGTGAAACGATCATCAACTTACTTTTATCCACACCCTGGACCGTTTTAAACTTTTTCCAGACAAACTTCACTGCCAGTATCATCAGGAAAAGACAGAACACCAGATAAGGCGTATATAGAGGGCCCAACACATCCATCTCCACACCATCCTGCATATAAGCGCCTTCCTCCAGGTAAGGTGTGAATGCCCCCACGATAAAAAACGCCGAACATAAAACAATCAAAGTAGTATAAAACCACTTTTTCATTGAGAAGGTTTTGGTCGGGAAGTAATAAAAAAACAGCGCCAGAAAGAAAAGCGGGAAGGCAGAAATACCATACGCATAACGGAAATAAAGCACAGCGGAGGGAAGATCATCAGGAACGGAAGCATAACCGCTGAACATCGTAAACGCCCACAGCAGAATCGAAACCGTAAACAAAAAGAACGTGCGATTGGTCGGCGAGCGGTAATCTTTAAACAGAACCAGAAGACCGACAGTAACCATCATCAGAAACAGGATGGCGTATGCAATTTGTGAAAAGAGACTCATAATTTTATTATGACTGCCGTAGTATATGGCAACAAACAGCTATTTCCTAGCGCTTCGCTTTAAAAGCATCTGCGCCCAACATAAATCTTTCAGCAAGACGTTGAAGTTTTGAAACAAGCAGAACATATTCACCGCCCAGCACGCCCTCAATCGTATGGAATCCGCCCTGGTGCAAAATGCGATGCGGTTTACTGTCGCGAATGGTCTCGCCAATCACCAGTAAATTCCCCACCCTATCCAGTGGCAACGATGCAAAAAACTTTTGCGTAATCGCAGGCAGAGCACCCTTCCCTCTTATGGCAGGATTGGTAAGTCCACAGTTCCAGCAAAAAACTTCCAGATCATCCTGAACTGTTTCCGCAGTTCCTGCCCCAAGTTCAATGTCCGCAACACTACGCACAGCTTTAAGAAATTTTTCATAATCACGCTGTTTTTGATCCGAAGGATTTTTAGTGTACGTATATTTATTCTTCCACTCATTTTCAAAAACCTTTCGCAGATTTGCTTCATAACCAAAAGTGAAACCCTGAATTTTATCGTCTTCCGATTTCAAAAGAGAGGCATGTCCAGTGGTAGAAAGTTTTCCGCGAAGTTTGGCATCGGTTTTTTGCGGATCATGAAAAAACTCCATCGTTTGCTGACAGCAAGGACAAGGAGGAAAATCAGAAAACTTATCCAGCACATCCAGCCCGACCTGCGTGCCCTCAGGAAGGCCAAGAACCTGCCAAGCCGGCATCTGCGTTTCGCAACCCTGACACACCATGAACTCAGGAAAATTGTTATTAAAAGTAAAACGGAAAAGATCAACAACTTCATCAAGTGTCTTCTGATCAATTTCACCCGGCCCCAAATACTCCGTACGTAACTTAGTTTCATTCAGTTCATTACCGGTAACGTTGGCACGAACATGCTGCGTAATAAGATTTGCCGCAGGCGGCGTAGATGCACTTTCTGCTGCAGCATCTGCAGCAATTTGGGTACGTTCAAGAGCAGCCGGTGACTGAGTTTCTTGTCCCGGCGTACCGTCAGGTGATGTAGTCATAGGAAAAAGTTAAGTGTTATAAGCAACATATTTTGGTAAATCAAAACCGTTAAAACGCCCTCCTTGCGCATCCATATATGCGCCGGCATTTTTCACCCACAGATAATCCCCTTCACCCAAATCTTCCGGTAAAACTATCTGTCCGAGTGAATCACCAGAATCACAGGTACGACCAAAAACCTCAAAAGGGACCATTTTGTCTGAAAGTTTTCTTCCGTCTTTTCCGCGCCACAAGAAATTGTATGGCCATTCATGAACGGCAAAATCACTGAATGACGTATAAACACCATCATTTATATAGGCGCAGCGACCACGATTCCGGTCCTCAACAGCAAGTACAGGAATAACCAGATCAATACATTCAGCCACCATCGAACGTCCAACCTCCAGTAAAATTTTCGGATTATCGCCGCGCATAGTATGTCGGCCATACTCCACAATCGCACGATTAATAATGTCCAGATAGGTACGAAGATCAAATTGGTCCTTATCATGATAATTTACAGGTATTCCTCCACCCACATTCATAGTGTTCATACCGCCTTCTTCTGCACCAATAAGAGAGATTTTTTTAATGGCAGTTGTATAAACCTCCGGATCCTGATTCTGCGATCCGGTATGAATAGAAATTCCGGGCAGCGCACCAACAACATCTCTGATGTATCGAATCATCGCCCGCAAATCCGGTTCCGATGCACCAAATTTAGTTGAAAGATTAATCGCCGCATTATCGTTGGGCGTACTCAAACGAACAGCAACCTCCATTTTCCGGTCAGTCATATATGGTTGGGCGACTTTCGAAAGTTTATCAATTTCTCTCTGGCTCTGGACCGTAAAATGGGCAACACCCATTGAAGCAGCCTCAGCTATATCCGCAGGGGTTTTTATCGGGTGATTATAAAGAATTTCCGCATTAGGTTGGCAGCTCTTCACCTGCGCTATTTCATTTGCCGAAGCACAATCATAATGATCGATTCCTTCGCTACCCAAGACGCGCAAGATTTTATCCTTGGCGTTTGCTTTCACCGCATAAGCCACAACGCCCAAACTATTGTTTGGCAAAAAATGGTCACGCAACTCGGCAGCTCGCTCGCTAAGTTTTTTTACATTTAGAAAACAGAAAGTATCTTCTGGATGGATGGCCGTAATGTCATTAACAACCTCATCCAGATTTCTGGCGGGATGTGTCAGGAAAATATCATGATCCTTTTGCTCCTGTCTGACCCGGGGCATCAAACCACTTTTTTTGATAATGTGTTTATTTTCAACAGCCCCTGGGACGGCAACATTTCCTGCGACACCGGGTAAAGCCAATCCTTTGGCTGTAGCCTCATCTATTTCTAAAGAAACAGCACCAGATCCAAAAATTGATTCAGGGGCGCGGCCGCTGGCCATAAAATAGATAAAAAAAATAAAACTCCACAATCACTTGCAGCGCTTAGTTTCGCAAAACAACCCCAGCGATTTTTAAAATATTTTTAAAATATTCTAAACTCGTTTATAATCAGTTAAGTTAACTTAAAAATTTAAACGGATTCTGAATCCGCTTTCTAAAAACAAATTCCATGAAAGTGCTCATTATCGAAGATAATGAAGAGATAAGTTCGTTTCTGAAAGTTGGCTTGCAGTACGAGAATTTCTTAGTTGATGTAGCCGGAGACGGTGTCGTTGGTTTGGAAAAAGCTTTTGAAAATAACTACGATTTATATGTCGTCGATCTTCTGTTGCCTCATAAAGACGGTAAGGAGTTTTTGCAAACGGTTCGCAAACGCGGCGATGAAACTCCGGCAATTTTTCTTACTGCCCTCACCGACCATGAAACAAAAGTCGCAATTCTCAACAGCGGCGCCGACGATTATCTCCAAAAACCTTTTTCCTTTAGCGAGCTGCTGGCCCGCATTAAAGCCATTTTGCGCCGCACCAAACCCGTCGGCGCCAAGGAGCCCCTCATCATTGATGATCTTTCCATCAACCCAATATCACGTGAAGTAAAACGCGGTTCTAAAATTATCCCTCTCCGCAAAAAAGAGTTCGATCTCCTCTACTTTATGGCCAGCCGTCAGGGCCAGGTTTTAAATCCATCACAAATTCTGGAGCAGGTCTGGGACTATAACTCTTTTGCCACAACAAATACCGTAGGTGCACATATTTCCAACCTGCGTCGAAAAGTTGATCAAATCAGTAACAACAAACTTATCCACACAATACACGGTGTGGGCTATAAGTTGGGTTAATCGTTCTCTTCCCCTTCCAAATCCTGCTTACTGGAAATGCTATAGCCGATTCCATGAATATTATGGATCAGTTTTATTTTAAAGCCTGTATCAATCTTTTTACGTAATCTGCGCACAGTTGCTTGAACAACATTTGATTGTGAACCACTGCTTGCCTGCCAGACCATCTGGAGTAAATCCGCGGTGCGCACAACTTTGTCTGGGTTTTGCATCAACTCATATAAAAGTTTGCCCTCTTTTTCGGTCAGGTAAATTTTCTGGTTGTTACGTGTGACCGTATGTTCTTTTGGCGAAAAAGTTAAATCTGCATACACCAGTTCATCCTGGTAGGCATTCCCGACAGAACGTCGGCCCAGTGCTTTCACACGTGCCATAAGCTCCTCAACGTCAAAAGGCTTGGTCAGATAATCATCAGCCCCCAGGTTCAAAAGTTCAGTTTTCGTAGGCGTTTTGCTGATTGCGCTGAGGATTAATACCGGCATACGAACGTTTTTTCGGCGTAAATCCTTCACAATGTCAGCCCCCTGCATGCCCTGAAGCATTAAATCCAGGATTAAAAGGTCATAATGATCGCCCTTATCAGCTTCTTGAAACTGCTCATAAGACTCATAGGCATCAATAAAATGGCCTGAGTTGACCAGGATCTTTTTCAAGAAGTAAACTAAATCTTTTTCGTCTTCAATGAGGAGTATTCGCATGTCAGTAGATCGGAAAAAACAACGATATACATAATATTGCACAAAACCATTTTAAAAAAGACCTTTTTATGGTATAATTTCATGAAGTTGTCACAACTTGACCAAGAAGTTGTTACGATTCAAAACACCAAAAAAACCAAAAAAAAAATCAAAAAAATTCCCGCATGAAGCAAAAAGTGAAATTTATTTTGGTTATCAGTGCCATAATTGCAGCTACAGTGAGCGCTTCAATTGTGTCAGCTGCCCCACCTCCAGGTGCAACTACAGCACCCTACACAATTTCCTATAGCGGACGTTTAACCAGTGCAGGCGTACCTGTCACCACAACTCAGACCATGCGTTTCAGTATCTGGTCAGATGATGATGTTGATGCCGGAGATTTTACTGCAGGTTCCATCAATACACTTTCACCCGGATACGCCGGCTGGAATGAAGAACAAACTGTGACACCTGACGCCAACGGGTTATTTCATTTACGTTTGGGCACAGTTGTAACACTCCCAAATTTCACAGACGCGACTCACAAATTTTTGCAGGTTGAAGTAAAGCCTGTCGCATCTCCAAGCACAAGTTACGAAGTCATGGACCCTGACGGCAATACTGCCAACGTCACTGATCGTCATGCATTAAACTCTTCTGCTTTCACCATCAATGCCGACACAGTTGATAATCATGATGCCGGAAACGGCCCGGATCAACTTCCGATTCTCGATGCACTCAGCAAACTTGAAATCTCCACAATCCCGGGCGGAACAAACGCCGACACTTTTATTCTGGATTTCGATGACACGGTTGCATCCCCTGCACCGATCACTTTGCAGTTTGGCAATACTTTAAATAAAACTCTCTCCTACGACACACTCAATACCTGGTTCCACTTCAACGATGATGTTGATATTGCCGGCAACCTGACAATCTCAGGCACAATCAACGGCGCGATAATTGGCCCTTATAACCAGACAATCGCTTACGAACCAGAATACGCAGACGGTGTATACCAGGGCGACGGAACTCTCAACAACGGAACACTCCAGATTTTTTACGACGATGCAGACGGCTCACCGGGAAATAATAACTACAACAACTATAAGTGGTCATCAAATCAAACTTCAATTCAGGATTTTGATATCATTACCCGCGTTCTGGTTCCTGATGGGTTTGTGTCTCTTCAGGCAACCCCGATGACTTTTGTTTATAAAACAGATACAGCTTCAACAACCGACAATCAGCTGGATATTTCTGTTGAAGATACAGCAGGTAATCCGGTAACCGTAATTGGTGGAACCGCTTTGACCTCAACAACCTTTACAACAACTCCTATTACTTTTGGTGGCGTTCCAACATTTACACCAGGCCAGCAGTTTACGGTAAAAATCAAACTGTCCGCCAAAAATACAGGAGCTGCTTATGCCGGTCGTTTCACATTCAACTATAACGGCCAATAGACCTCACTAAATATATAAATATAAAAATTAATAATCATAACCCACTATATGAAGCAAAAAAGTAAGGGTACGCGAGCCCTTCAACTCGCGGTCTGCTCCTTAACAACCGTCCTGTTGTTATCGAGTATGGTAGGTACCGCCTCTGCGGCCATCCTCTTTCAGGACGATACATTTGCTACCATCGAATCTGACGCTGTTCAGATCGGTTCCAACGATGCTGGCGCGGTTAACACTGCTGTCCAGTTCGGTGCCGACGCAGTCTCAACTGAAAATGGTAACATCACATGGAACATCGCTACCAACCGTTTCTCCGTAGATCACGCTGTAGACATCACAGGCGGTTTACGTTCAGACAACGCAGTTGATATCGGTGGCACAAACGGTTTAACAGGAAACTCTCCAGCATCTTCCCGTAACATGTTACGTAAAGACTCTGCTCCAAATACCAACGCAGCATGTTCTGCTCTTGGTGAAGTTATCGTAAACACAACAACCAATCGTGTGGAAGTTTGTACCACAACAGGTGCTGCAGGTGTAGCCGTTTGGTCAGCTCCAACAACAACAATCCCATCAGGTGCATCAGATCCAGTAACATGTTCTGTAAGTGATCTTTTCTACAACACCACAACAAATCAGTTGAAGGTTTGTACTGCAACAAATACATTTACAGTTGCCGGCCCTCAGGATTTTGAAAATGTTTATAACTATGACGCTGACAAAACTCTCACCACAAGTGGTGGAAACTTCACAGTTTCATCCGGTGCAGGTAACATCAACCTCACCACCACAACTGGTAAGGAAACTTTCACTTCAGCAAATGCAGCCGCAGACGCTATCAAATTAAACGCAAGTAACGCCGCAGGTGGTATCACAGGTACTTGGGGTACAGGCGGTTTAAACTTTTCATCAGCAACCGGCGCATTCTCCATCACAGGTGCAGGTGCATCTACCGTAGGTACAACAAGCGGTAACTTGAACTTAACAACAACAACTTCAGGTAACATCGCTATGGTATCTGCAGGTAACATCACATTTGACGATGCTACACTCACTTCACCACTCAAGATCACAAACACTGACACAGCTTTGAATGCAACATTCCCGGCAGGTGCAGGTATCGTGGACGCTTTGAACTCATTCACACTTACAACTTCTGGAAATGGTGCCAGCAATGTTGGTATTTTTGATACAGGTAACTACTTCACAGGTACAGATGTAGAGGCTGCCTTACAGGAACTCGGTGCAGTATCAGGTGCAAACTCTGCAAACAACGACGTGCTTACATTCTCTCCTCAGTACCCTGACTATGTAATTTTCCGTGACGGTACAAACAACAACGGTACTCTTACTCAGGACTACGATACAACAGGTGCTGACTATGCCAGCGCAACTGACCCACGCCAACAGTACTATGGTTGGACTACAAATAATGCTTCTCTTGAAGATATGGATGTGAAATTCCGCTTCCCTCTTCCTGCAGACTTTGCAACTGTTGGTAACTTCACACTCCGTTACCTTACAGGTACAGCTACAGCTGCCAACAACAAAGTAGATGCTACTGTATCTAATGCTACGGATCTTACAGCCAGCGCTCCGACAGCTTGTGGAACAAGCACAGCAAACACTTCCACAACATGGGGAACAATTACTATCACTGCTGCAACCATTAATGCAGGTTGTACAGGTGGTACAGCTCTCAATGCCAACGACCTGGTTGAAGTAGATGTAAAACTCTATGACATCACAGGTGCCACTACATTTGCCCGTGCAGGTACTGCTTCACTTGCATACAGCAACTAATCGCTTCGCTTCATATAGTAAAAAAGCCCCCGTCCGCGTGATGGGGGCTTTTATTTTGTCTAAAAAAATTATCGATCACAAAATCAAACACGCTTCGGAATCCCATCAAGTCAATATAATACAACAATTCAAGAATGAATCAATGTTAAAGGCTTAGGCTAGAGCTGTTTTAGGCTTTGCTGGATTGATAAAAATGCATTTTTCAGTTAAAATAAAGAGATTATAAAAATCGTGACAAATTAATCACAGAAGCAAAAAAATCTACGGAGAGACAGAAATACTCACACAAAAAATAATAATGAAAAAAACAAAAATAAATATTGTGAAAAATCTTCTGAAGAATGCGGCAGTGCTCGGCGCACTTTTTTCTTCATTAATTCTTTCATGCCAGCTCGCGCATGCGGCGATTCTTTTTCAGAACGACGATTTCACGACAATTGAATCTTCCAACCTGCTCATCAACAGCGATAACGAAACTGGTGGAAATATGTCCATTCAGTTTGGATCAGCAATTAATGAAACAATCACCTGGGACAACTCACTGACACGTTTCGTTTTCAGTGATGACATTGATATAAATAATAACGAAGTTTTTCAGTTTCGCGCAGAAAACACAGCTGCATTGCCAGGTGGCGCAGGCGGCCTTGGATTGACTGCAAAAGGTCGCATTGTTGAACTTACCTCAACAGACTCAATAGCACCTGGTTGTACCAGCCCAAGTTGTACTCCAGGTACATACTCATGGAATGGAACTATTTGGAGATCATTGCAGGGGTCAATTACCACATCAAATGCTACCAAAATTATTACCATCGGACCGACCGGCCGCGACTACACATCCATTTCTGCCGGTGCTGCATATTGTAACACTCTTTCAGGTTGTGAAATGTGGATCGATCCGGGAACCTATCCTGTAACAACCAGCGTTGATCTGGAAAATGTAAAACTCAAAGGTGCAGACACAGGTCTCACAAAAATTGCCATTTCCGGCGCAGGTGTACTTCTGGTAAGAAACACCAATTTCGCCGAATTAAATATTGATGTTGGCGTGAATACGGCACTTACAGGCACACGTGGTATGGATGTGAAATTTAATGCAGCATCAAATAGTTCCGTTCTCTTCAATAAAGTAAACTTTCTCGTTGCCACCGGAAAAGTTGCCTTGGGAAGTTCAGCAGGAACAGCACCAATTACCAGTGTAAATTTGCAAAACTGTTCAGAGTCTGTGGACGCAGGTACTTTTGTTGGAACAAAAGCGGCTTCCGGATTAAACACAACAAGTTCAACCTTTACCGTTATCGATCTTATCAGTTCAACTCCGATTAAGCTCAACGATTGGCCGGTAATAATCGTAGGTGGTAGTAACGTTGTAAATACCGGTAACATTATAACAATCCCGGATCGTACAATTTTAGTTTCACCGGGTATGAGCATCAACAATGCCATCGCCAGTCTGGTTGCCAGCGGCGGAAGCGGTGTAGTAAAACTGCTCGTCGGTACACATACCATCACAGCACCAATCATTGTAAACAGCAGTAATATTGAAATCATCGGTGAAGGTCCGGGTACAATCATCGATGTCCCATCGGCTGGCTGGACAGGCGGAACAGGCGCAACAGTAGCCGCAATTCAGGTAGGTGCCGCCAACGGTACCGCTCCGGTTTCCAACGTTATTATTCAAAACTTTAAACTCCAGGCAGGTCCTGACATTCACGGTATCAAAATTAATGGTGGTAACGAAAATAAAGTAATCGATACATTCGTACAGTCTACCGGTGCAAAAACATCAACTCACACTGGTATTATTTTTACTGACGGTTCTGTTACCGCAAGCTCACGTTTCACTGCAACCAGAAATATTGTAAACAGCAATTCAGCAGGAAATCGCTGGGTGGATGGAATTCACTTTGATGGAGATGCTTCCCTGCCGGGCCAGCTTTTCGGTTATGGAAACGGTATTTCAGACAGTATCATTTCCGAAAATATTGTGAATGAAGCACAACAAACCTGTTATGCATTTTCAAAAGTAATGGCTTCAGGAATCTTTTCCAATCGCGCCAGAAATATTGGATTCAGTACAGGCTCACTCGGTCTGTTTATCAACAACGCCAACGACGACACCGTCATCAACAACAGCGTCGAAACCAATAACAATACCTCCACCAACGGTATTTCCATCTATAGTAACGTTCAAACATCAACATTCATTGGTAATAGTATTAATAATGGTGCCGTCACAAATTACAATATTGGTATCGATCTTCGCGCCGGTACAACATCCAGTAACAATAACATTATTACCGGCAACCAGATTAACGGTGCTGTTACCGGAATAAATATCGGAACAGCCGATTTCCAAAACATTGTTTCCGGCAATCAGTTCCTCAATACAACCAATCACATTGTGGATGCCGGCACGAACACCAAGCTGGAAACAGAACATCACAATGCTACAGCCAACCCAACGGTAAACGATGATATCGCAGACGGTTATGATGTCGGCACTCTCTGGGTGAACACCTCAACCAACAACACTTTTGTGCTCACAAACAGTACGGCGGGTTCAGCAGTCTGGAGCAAGATTAACAATGATAATCCTGCAACAGATCTCAACCTCGTGGACGATTTCATCGGCGGTACCAATGCTACTGGTGATTTTGGTCAGCTTGGCTGGACGTTCACAAACGGAACATATGCATTCATAAATGGTGTCGCCAACCATCCGGGAATTTTCACTTTAAGTCAGGCCAATGTCGTATCCAGACTTCGTACAGGTGGAAACGCTTCGGATACAGGTGTCTCCTTCTCCACCGCTGACAACTACGACATGGATTTCGTCGTTAGACCAAGCGGAGGTACGGTTCTCAGTACCATTAAGCGTTTAGGCATGATGGATAACACCAGCGGTAGTCCACCGGCAAACGGTGTTTACTTTGAGTTCAGCACAACCGCACTAGATACAACATGGCAATGCGTCACACGAAGCGCCGGCACACAAACCAGAACCAACTCCACCATTGGCGTTGCCTCAGGTACATGGGCCAACCTGCGCATCAAAAAGAACGGCGCCAACGTAGATTTTTATGTTGATGGCATATTGCGATGTACCAATACCACAAATATCCCGACAACCATCGTTGCACCGGTAATCCAGCAACAGGATGTTTTAACCACAGCAGGTAACGACATCGATGTAGATCTCTTCTCTCTCAGCATCACAGGTATGAGTCGCTAAAACAAAAAAACAAAAAAAACTAAAAACAAAAAATATGAAAACTTATAAAATATTAATCCCAATTTTGGGATTACTGGCAGCACTCAACGGCGCACTGCCGGCATACGCGATAGTCGATCCCCTGTACTATACAGAGACTCAGAAAGCACCTACAGAGGTTGATACAACTCTTGGTGCATCAGTGACATCAACCACACCGACAGTGTTGGCTGTGGATCCTGCCCCGGCACCAGCTCCCTCCCCCTCCCCAAGTCCAAGCCCCTCACCTACTCCTCCACCAGCTCACCCGGCAGCAGAGGAACAGGTATTGGGTGTAACCACAGAAAAAGACCACTCCAAAGAGTATTATGAGGATCTCAAGGCGCGCCTGATGACATTACAAATGGGTCAGCAAACACTCATCAGTGAACAGCAAAGAATGAACAACGCTGTTGCAAATCCAATGAATCAGTTACCATTATTTTTGGTATGTCTGACACTTGCAATCGTCGCCCTCTTCGCAGAGTGGAGATATCAACGCTTGCTGCAACGTAGTGCCGCATTGCAGAAAGTACGCAAGTCCCACAAACGCAAATAAATCCGGGCGGCCTACCTTTGTTTCACTATGCAACACCGCCCCAAATCATCATTGCGGAAGCCACATTTATCAGAGCATTTTCATAAACATGTCATCGGGTTTCATAAATCTGCGATTTTTGCATTATTCGCGTTAATCGTGATTCAGTTCGTGTTCATTCACATGGTGGTGGACGCAGGCGAAATGACATCATACGCACTCCTTGATTGCACAAATGCTATCCGAGAAAAAAATATCCACAACTCCCTCGTGATGAACGACATGCTCAGCGTTGCCGCAGAAAAAAAACTCGACGACATGATTGAATACGGGTACTGGGCGCATCAAAACCCAACCACGGGCAGGCAGCCGTGGGACTTCATCACCGATGCCGGCTATGACTATGAAACAGCGGGTGAAAATCTGGCCATCGGTTTTACTGACAGTCAGAAAATCTGCGCCGCATGGGAAAAAAGTAAGCCGCATTTCGCTAACCTCGTGAATACAACCTATCAGGAAGTTGGTTTTGCCATCGACAAAGCAAACCTTCATAAAAATGCCAAAGGCATTCTCGTTGTCCAGATGTTTGGCAGTCGTGATGATTTTAAACCCCTCGAATCTGCAACACAGGAGTCTCAAGAAATGCAGAACGGCTCAATCACTCAAGAGGTTCTGCCAGACTCAGATGTCACACCTCAGGTATTGGGTGAAAGTAATAATGTGCATGAAACTGATCTAAATATGAACAACTTTCTGTTTTTTGTCATTCTTTCGTCACTTGGCATTGTTGGCTTAGGTGCTATATTCAAAAAAGTTTTCATGAAAAAGTTATAAAAATATTATGACAGTTTCCAGGAGAGCGTCCAAAATCATAAACACATTGGTACCTATATGGTTTTTTTTGTGTTTTGAATACCAGGCACTTTTCTCGGAGCACCAGTACTCACTGATAACCGCGGCGGGACTGGCTGTTTTACTTATCGCTAAATTTGTCGCAAGCCCACAGGGAGCCAGCACAAAATCACTTTTCGGAAAAGCTACTGTCCGGAAAGGCTCACTGGGATTATATGAAAAATTGGCGGCCGGCACCTACGCGACTGCACTTATTCTCGGCATGATCTTTGGCGCCGGGATTGCCCTCCAGCTGGCATTCATGATGATTACGGCCATAATGGGTGTCACATTTTTTTCTCTCAAACAAAGCCGGAAAATTGAAACCAAAGCTCAGGAAGAAAAAGTTGTCAGTCAAAATCTCACTTTCACCACCAACTTCCTCTTACCGGTTGTTATTCTCTGTCTGGCTAACTTTCTGTTAAGTGCCCAGATCGATTTTACATTCGCATTTCAGTCCATCAACATTGTTTCCACAATCGTACTGGCCGACATGCTTGCCAAGGAAAATAAATGGACGGAACTTCTGGAAAAAAAGGAGATCTCCGAAGATGAGTTCAAACACTTGCTCTTTTACCGCTGGAGCCGCTACTGGAACTTTTTTTTGGGGGTCTGGTATTTCATAAGTTTGCAACAAAACGGCGTCATCAATAACATGCAGAGTTACATTCTTATTTTTGCTTTTTCAGTTTTGTATTTTCTTTTTCTCATTCGCGAAGTGGCAGTTCTCAAGTTTCGTGAACTTTTTACAGTCATAGTATTTGCACTTATTTTAACTGCGCTGGATCCACTCGCTATGAAATTTTTTGGTACAGATATAGCAAGCTATTGGGTATCGGCTCTTTTATTTGTAGCCTTTGACGTCGGTAATATCTATTTCTTCCAGAGTCATGTTGAAACCGTAGGCCGCAGTTTCTGGGCCCATAAAAGCCTTTTATACATCGTAGCGACTCTCTACATTGTCCAGGTACATATCATGATGACCAACCCGAATTTTTCTCTTGAAAGTATCTATTCCAAATTTTTCTTCGAGAAAAATGCCTCAGAAATTTATACATCAGTACTACATACTCCTGAGCCCTCTCCGCCAACTATCATAACTCCGGATGATGGAAGTTCAACAAGCCGTTAGGTGGTCGCTCTGATATTGAGAGGCAAAGCTACATAAAAAGTTGTCCCCTGTTCCGGAATAGATACAAACCAGATTTTCCCATTGTGTGCCTCCACAACCTGTTTGGCAAAATATAGTCCAAGGCCTGTTCCGTTGGCTGTAATTTTTGCAGCATTATCAGCCCGGAAAAATTTCCCGAAGATCTTATTTTGTTGTTCTTCCGGAATACCGATACCGTTATCGCGAATAAAGAAAATAACATTACCGGTATCAATTTTTGTTCCTATTTGAATTGCACTTCCGTCTTTTGAATATTTAATAGAGTTACTGACCAGATTCATAACAACCTGGTACATCTTATCTTTATTTATATTCACAATCAGAGGCGCACCAATGTCTTCCACCTCAAAACGTATATTGCGCTGTATAGCGGTACTTTCCTGCTCTTTAATGGCATTCTTGATGAGAATACGGAAATCTTCCGGTGTCTTTTCAATCATACTTGTCGGATTGTTTTCAATGCGTGAAATATCCAGAAGATCACTCACCAGATGAATCATACGATCATTACTTTCTTGTACGCTCTTTAAATAATCTATTTGTGTCGGATTCAGGTCGCCCGTCTCTTTTTTCATCAATAATGAAACCATCCAGCGAATACCAGTTAGAGGTGTTCTCAATTGATGTGAAGCCACGGAAACGAACTCGGACTTCATACGGTCCACTTCATGTTCAAGCGTAATATCACGCAAAATGATAACCGCACCGATAATCTTGTGACTCTTTCTGAGAGGAGCAACCGAGAAAGAGATAGGAACCGCGCGAGCGCTGGATTTAAGTGAAAATCCGTCATGCATGTTGAAGATTTTTCCTTTTTCCAGAGCATCCTTAATGATCTGTTCCAGAGACATGCCGTCCCTTTGTTCATCAATATGCAGACAGTCCAAAACATTTTTTCCCAAAAGTTCTTTTTCACCGATTTTTGCCAGCTTCACAAAATGCCTGTTCGAAAGAATGGCTTTCTGTTGGTCATTTATCACGAGTACACCTTCGGAAATACTCTCCAAGATAATCTGCAGTTTGTCGCGTTCCTGGATAATATTTTTCGACTGACTGCGAATTTTGATGCCAGAAGATGCCAGTTCCTGGAAAACGGCTTCAATGGATCTAGCCATATCACTGATCTCATCCTTCCCTTTTATTTCAAAATGAGGCATCTCTTTTGAATTAACATCAAAGGCCGAAATCGTATTGGCCAGGTTTAATGTTTTTTTCAAAATCATATGGTCGAGCAGAAACAGACTGACCATAATCGTTAAGAAACATATTACCAACGTAATAATAAAAAGTTCACGGATATTATTGATCGTCAGCAAGTATGCTGGCCTTTCTTTATTAATATTTAAAACTGCAACAGGATTATCTTTGCTGTCTCGCAGCAAAATAGAAGCCATAACTTTGTTGTCGGAAATAAACTGGATTAAGACTTTTTGCGGCACATTGATTTTTAAATTAGCATCTTCAATCGAAGCGACAGTTTTTTCATCAGGAGTGTCGACGATTGAAAGATCAAGTTGCGTGAGATGTGATATATCTTCAACCGTAGTTTCGTCCAACCATCGACCCATGAGTAAGGTTCCACCAATCGGACCCTCCTGTTCAGTAGTCAGAATCGGGCGGGTCGTTACCAGCATCGGTTCGCCATCAATATCGATGATATCCCAGCGCCCTTTGGTTATGTCATGAAACTCCAAAAGATCCGGATATTGCGAAAAGGTCGAAAAAAAGTTATCAGGCAGCTGAGCAACAATATCATTTTGCCAATCATATCCGCGATGATAAATAAGTTCATTTTTATCATCAAAAACTGCCACGACATTTAACTTCAAATTTACAAAAGAAGCACCCTCAAAGTTTTCTTTCAGGAAGGTTTCATTTCGGTCATGCACATATTGATAGGCTGCATCCCACGTCGCATAATCGGCGTTGTTATCCATAATACCGTCTATTT
>Ga0068869_100000647_pt1 | contig 19664 bp, 16 predicted proteins | sample KBSMisM52_FD_64676 | JGI IMG/M metagenome (GOLD analysis project Ga0068869, IMG submission 64676) | Miscanthus rhizosphere microbial communities from Kellogg Biological Station, Michigan, USA - KBS Miscanthus M5-2 | ecosystem: Host-associated > Plants > Roots > Rhizosphere > Soil ... | reverse complement strand
GGCGCGGCGACGTTCACCTCGCTACAGGGCGAGCAGAGCGTCCAGGGCTTCAATTTCCTGATCCCGGTGGAGACCATCCTGGAGGCCGCGCGCCAGGCCGGCGTGACGCCGAGAGGCGACAGCGCGTTCACGCAGCTCTGGAACCATGGGGTCGACCTCTACATCCGTGACCTCCACTACCGCGCCTACCGGAACATGAGCGCCGCGGATCGGATCCACCCGGGTTTCCCGGACGTCGAGCGCGTGCGCGAGGACTGCGATATCAAGCACAAGGAACAGGGATACCTCCACCGCGAGGAGGTCCAGTGGGGGGTGACGGGGTTTGCCCTCCTGGGCGTAGTCGCGGGTGTATGGTTCGGCGGCCGCCGCGTCGTATTCGCGGCGCGGGAGAGCCTCCGTCGCCTGATCCGGGAGGAGCTCGATCGTCTGCGTGGCGGCTAGAGGCGAGACCGCGTCGTCAGGGCCAACTGGCCCCGGGTGGGCTCCGCTCAGCAGAACCACGCCTCGGTGAGGCGCGGCGGGCGCTTGCGGCCCTTGGCCATGCCCGGAGCCACGCGGATCGGCACCGCCGCGCCGGCCGCCTCCGCCGCCATCGCGCGCACGCGGTCGAAGATGGCCGGCGCGTCGGCCTTCATCTCCACCGCCCGGGCCACCAGCTCCGCGGTCTCGGCCTGGAGCCGGTCCATTCGCGGATCGGGATGCGTCCACCGGTAGGAGAGCGTGGCCTGCTCGAGCGGGCCCAGGTGCGGCCGCAGCGCCTCCGTTTCCAGGAGCAGCGAGCCCGGCGGCACCAGCAGGCGCAGGCCGTACTGCACCGGGTCCACGTGATCGATCAGCCCCTCCGCGTCGAGGAAGTCGAGCCACCCGCGGTGATCGTCGAGCGTGGTCCACGGGGTGAAGGCCACCCACGTGGGCCGGAGCGTGATGCCGGCCTCGCGCGCGGCCGCGAGCGCGGTGAGGATATCGGCGCGGGTGTGACCCTTGTCGAGATGCGCGAGCACGGTGTCGCTGAGCGATTCCGCCGCGGAGACGATGAAGAGGCAGCCGGCCGCGGCCAGCGCGGGCAGATGCGCGCGGTGGCGCAGCAGGTGCTCGATCTTCGCGGTGACGTCGAAGGTGACGTCCGGCCACTCGGCGTGCAGGTCGCGTGCGACCGCAAGGGCGTGGGTGGGCCCGTTAAGGAAGTCCGGGTCGCCGAACGTCACGTGGCGGGCGCCGGCCTCGATCTGCTGGCGGATGTCGGCCAGCACGACCTCGCGCGGCACCGCGAAGAAACGCCCGCCGTACACCGGCGGGATCGGGCAGTGCCGGCAGTGATGCAGACACCCGCGCGTCGATTCCGCGTAGGCGACCAGGTCCATGCGGTCGTCGCGCTCGACGTGCGCGTACGACTTGATCGAGGGCAGACCCGCGCGGCTGGGCACCGGGAAGTCGAGGCGCTTGAGATGCGGCACCGCCGGTTGCCCCGGCCGGCCCACCCCGGGTAGCGGCCCCGCGTCGTCGCGCTCGAGCGCGTCCACCAGCGTGAGCAGCGGCGTCTCCGCCTCGCCGCCGATCACGCTGTCGGCACCGTGGGCGAAGAGGTACTCCGCGTTGAGCGTGGCGTAGAGTCCGAAGAAGCAGATGTGGGCGCCCGGGTTCTCCGAGCGGGCGCGGGCGGCGACCTCGAGCCCGATGCGGAGCGCGGTGAGCATCGGCACCGAGATGGCGATGACACGAGCGCGGGCGAGCTTCTGGGGGTCCAGCGGCTCCACCGAGACGTCCATCAGCGCGGGCCGGAACCCCGCCCGCTCCAGGAACGCGGCCGGCCAGGCCACCGCGAGCGGCTGGTGGCCCAGCTCGTAGCAGGCCACGAGGAGGATATCGCCTGGCTCGCGCATCGCGGCCAGTCTACACCTCCGGGTCGGCCCGCTCGGGTTGCGCCTCCAGGCGCCAGAAAAGCCCGACGGCGGGCACGGTGAGGACCATCAGCGCCGCCGCGAACAATAAGGGCACGGCGGGATCCCCGGTGAGATCGCGCAGCAGCCCGGCCACGGTCTGCGAGACCGCCATGCCCAGATAGAAGAGGCTGTAGAACATGCCGAACGCGGTGGCCAGATGCTCGGCGGGCACCGCGCGGGGCAGCAGCGCCATCATGATGCTGGGCGGCAGGCCGAGCAGGATGCCGGTCACCACCATCCATAGCGCGGGCAGGGGGGCGCAGGCGATGGCGACCATGCTGGCCGCGGCCACTAGGCAGCCGGTCACGATCAGCAGCTTCGGCCGGTTCACGCGGTCCGCCACGAGCCCGCCCAGCGGCACCGACACGATGCTGATCCAGAGCGCGGTCCCGGTGATCAGGCCCGCCCCGCTGACGGAGGTGCCGCCCGACATGAGAAAGCTCGGCGCAAAGCTCGCCACCACGATGATGCTCGCGTTGAACAGGGCCCAGGCGACGCCCGCGCTGATCGCCAGCACCCACACACGCCGCGGCAGGTTGAGCTGCAGTCGCGCGGCCTCCACGCCCCCGGCGCCGGGCGGGTCCTCGTAGACGAGCGTCATCACGCCGAGCGCGAGGGCGGCCGCCGCCACGGTGGCGTACTCGGCCACCCGCCACGAGGCGAGCAGCGCGAGCGGGCCCAGCATCATCAGCGCCAGCGTCATGCCGAAGGGCCAGGCGGCCAGCATCAGGCCCAGCGCGGTCTGCAGCTCGCGCCCGCGGAACCAGTCCGCCACCATGCGCGCGAGCATGATGTTGACCAGCACGCCGCCGATGCCGCACAGGGTCCGGCCGAGCGCCGCGCTGTGGAAGCCGCCCGCGTAGGAGACGAGCATGCCGCCGACGATCATCAGCCCGAGGCCGGCGAGGACGACGCGCCGGCTCCCGAAGCGCTGGCCGAGGAGGCCGCCGGGCAGCGCGAAGATCACGCCTGGGAGCATGAAGAGGCCCATCAGCAGCCCCACCTGCGCCCAGGAGAAGTCGAAGGCGGTGACCAGGAACGGGGTGAGCGCGGCGATGGACTGGAACTGGAACCCGAGCGACGTGCGGGTGAAGAAGACCACCAGCAGCATCGCCCAGCGCTGGCTCACCGCGCGATTCCCGGGACGGCCAGCGCGAAGGTGCCGTGGCAGGCGGGGCAATCGAGGCTCCGGCCGTCGGCGAAACGGCCCCCGGCCTTGAACGTCTGTTGCGCGCCGCAGCGGGGACAGGGACCGGACACTTCCGCGAGCCGCCGGTTTTCCTTCGATCGCTTGACCGCCATGATGATGCCGGCGGTCAGGAAGGTGGGCACCAGGATGAAGTGCGCCACCGGGATGAACAGGCCGCCCAGGGCCAGCGCCCAGAACATGCCGAGCCCCGCGAAGGCGCGGGCCACCCGCTCGCCGGTGGACTGCTCGATCACCACCGCGGTGGCGGGGCGCGGCGCGAAGCCGAACGCGGTGAGCGAGACCGCCACCTGGGTCTGGGTCATGGAAAGATTATGAGGGGATCGGGTCAGGCCCGGTGGCTGATGCGATAGATGCGGCCCGCACCCTGGTCGGAGAGGTAGAGTCCCCCGTCGTGCCCCACGATCAGATCCACCGGCCGCCCCCACGACGAGGCGCCCTCGAGCCAACCGGTGGCGAAGTCCTCCACGCCCGCCGGCTTGCCGTCGCGGAAGCGCACGCGCACCACCTTGTAGCCGGTGGGCACGGTGCGGTTCCAAGACCCGCGATAGGCCACGAAGAGGCTGCCGCGATACTCCGCGGGGAACTGGGTGCCGGTGTAGAAGACGAGGCCGATGGGCGCCGAGTGCGCCTGGATCTCCACGGTGGGCGGCGTCACGCGGTCGCAGCGCGCGCCCTTCTCGAAGCGATCGTCGGGAATCGTCTTGCCGCCCACGGTCAGGCAGTCGGGCCAGCCGTAGAAGGCGCCGTCGCGCACCTCGGTGATCATGTCCGCCGGCACGTCGTCGCCGCGCCAGTCGCGCTCGTTCACGGTGGCCCACAGCGCGCCGGTGCCCGGCTGGAATGCGAGGCCCACCGCGTTGCGGAGCCCGGAGGCGAAGATGCGCTCGCCCGAGCCGTCCGCGTTGTAGCGCAGCACCGCGGCGCGGCGCTTGTCGCTTTCGCGGCACACGTTGCAGGAGGAGCCCACCGAGACGTAGAGGCCGCCGTCAGGGCCGAAGACCATGGTGCGGGTCCAGTGCCCGCCGCCCGCGGGCAGGCCCGGCACGATTACGGTGGGCTGCGTGGCCTTCATCGTGGCCGGGTCGTAGCGGAAGCGCTGCACGCGCGAGTTCTCCGCCACGTAGAGCGCGCCGTCGCGGAAAGCCAGGCCGTGGGGCTGGTCGAGGCCGTCCACCACCGTCTGGATGCCGTCGGCCCTGCCTCGGCCCTTCTTGTCGGGCAGGGCCAGCACGCGCCCCTTCGCCGGCTCGGAGACCAGCAAGGTGCCCGCGGGGTCCACCGCCATGAAGCGCGGGCTGCCCACCTTGGCCGCGAACACCTCGATGGCGAAGCCCGCGGGGACCTTGAGCGGCGGCTCGTTCTGCGCGCCGCCGGCCGCCGGCCACGCGAGCAGCCCAAGCAGGAGCGCGAAGGCCAGTCTCACTTTCGCCCGCGGCGGTACCACTCGTAGATCTCCTCGCCGGTGGTGAACCACACGCCGGGCTTCTTGCGCATGTAGTCGTAGACGGCCTCGAAGTACTTGATGCGGTGCGGGACGCCGGAGATATAGGGATGCACGGCCAGCGCCATCACGCGCGGGTTCTTCGCCCCCTCCGCGTAGAGGCGATCGAAGTGGTCCTTCGCGCGCTGCAGCCACTCGCCCGACGAATGGTGCTGGATCACCATCATCGGGATGTCGTTCAGCTCGAGCGTGTAGGGCACGGAGACGAGCGGCCCCGTCTTGGTGCGGATCTCGTAGGGCTGGTCGTCGTTCACCCAGTCGGAGACGTACTCGATGCCCTCGGCGGCCAGGTGGTCGAGCGTCTCCCACGTCTCGGTGAGGCCGGGCCCGAGCCAGCCCTTGGGCTTCTTGCCGGTGAACTTCTCCAGGAGCTCGATGGCCTGGCGGATGGCCGCGGGCTGATCGGGCAGCAGATGCATCGCCCCCTGAACCACTCCATGAGCCATGAACTCCCAGCCGGCGTCCAGCATGGCGCGGGCCACCGGCTCGTAGGACTCCACCACGTGGGCGTTGATCGCGGTGGTGGCGCGGATCTTCCTCTTGTTCAGCGCGTCGAGCAGCCGCCAGAACCCCACCCGCATCCCGTAATCGTGCCAGGCCCAGTTGGGCACGTCGGGCACGGTGGCCACGCCCTGGGGCGCGGTGAGATACTGCCGCGCCATTCCCTTCTCGATGTCCCACTCCTCGATGTTGACGATGGTCCACACCGCGATGCGTGCGCCTTTCGGCAGGGACCAGGGCTTGCGGGCGGCGATGGGCGAGTAGTCGAAGCGGTCGCGAGGTAGCTTCACCGGGCTCTCTCCTCCCTCGCGGAGTGTACGGCAACGGCTAGCGCTCGGCCACCGCCGGGGCCAGCCGTCGAGTGCCCCGCGCCCGGGGCACTGAACGCCGGCTCAGTGCACTCCCCGCTGTGAAGCGACGTCGGTGTCGACGAGTCAAACCCGCGCCACGCCTGGCGGCTCGATCGCCGCGTGCGCTGGCACGCGTGCTGCTTTTCTCGACGGCATGCGAATGCTCATCGGGCTTCTCTTCGGTCTCCTGTTCACGGTCTCGGCCGAGGCCGGCATCGTGCGCCACGTCAACCGCACGGACGCCACCTGCGGCGGACAGTCACCGTGTTACGGCAGCATTCAGGCCGCGGTGAACGCCACCCAACCGGGCGACACCGTCCTGATCCAGGCGGGTAGCTACGTCGAGCAGGTGAGCGTGACGGCCAAGAACGCCGGCGCGACGAATCCGGCGACGCGGATCGTGATCCGGGCCGATCCGTCCGCGCCGGTCGGCAGCGTGGTGCTGCATGGCGCGGTCACGCAGTGCGTGGCCGGGCACGCCATCCAGATCCGGCAGTCGCGCTTCATCACCATTCGCGGGTTGAGCATCACCGGCGCGGGCGGCGCCGCGGTCGCGCTGGCGGGCGGTGGCGATCGCAATCTCGCGGTGCACATCGAGCGCAACCGCATCGTGGGCAACGGCGGGACCGGCTGCGACGGGGGCATCACGATCGGCGCCGGGAACGTCGGCACCGTGATCGTCAACAACCTGGTGCTCGCCAACGGGCGCAACGGCATCGCGACCGGGGACGGAGAAGGTGGGCCGCACACGCTGGTGCAGAACACGATCCACGGCAATGGCTGGAACGGGATCAACGCGACCCGGTCGCACGTCTTCCTGCTCGTCAACAACGCGATCACCGGCAACGGGACCCAGACCGGTTCCACCGGGGGCCGGGCGGGCGTGAAGCGGGAGACGGCGCCGCTGCCGCTCGCGATCGTGCTCCGCAACAACTTGGTCTGCGGCAACCGCCTCGGCGAGATCGACGGTCCGGTGCTGGACGGTGCCGACGGCGCCAATCTCACGCCCGGTGGGAACGAGGGCCCCGGGGTGACCGCGAGCCCGGGATGCGATAATCCCGCGCTCGTCTATCGGAGCCTGGCGGGCGCCGACCATGCCCTGCGTACGCTCGACGACGATCCGACGCCCGCGGCGGCGTCCCCGCTGATCGACCGCGGCCTCGATCCGCGCACGCTGCTGACCGCCGATCTCAACGCGCGGTTCGAGGCGGACTACTTCGACGAATCGGTGCGGCCGGCGGCGGGGAGTGCCGGCGGACCGGCGCGCTTCGATATCGGCGCGGCGGAAGCGCGGCGGGACGCGCAGCCGCCCACGGTGGTTTTCCAGGCCCCCGCCGCCAATGCGCATCTGCGCGGCACCGTCACGGTCCAGGCGCTGGTCACCGATCCGGGCGGGGCGGTGGCGACGGTGGTCCTGCGAGGCGACAGCCAGGAGCTGACCACGACCCTTGCTCCGCCGCCACCGGCCAGTTCGGTCACCGCCGCGGCGTCCTGGAACACGACCTCGGTCGTGGACGGCACGCACACGCTGACGGCATCGGCTACGGATCAGGGCCAGAACGGGGGGACCGCGAGCCGGTCGGTGATCGTCGACAACACCCCGCCGGACACGCAGATCAGCGACGGCCCGCCGGATCCGGTTACCACGCCTTCCGCGACATTCACCTTCACGGGGACGGACAACCTGAGCCCGGCGGCCGGGCTGGTGTTTGCGTGGCGGCTCGACGGGGGAGCCTTCAGCCCGTTCGCCGCGGTGACCAGCGCGACGCTCTCCGGCTTGGTCGCCGGATCACACGCGTTCGAGGTGAAAGCGCGCGACCTGGCCGGCAACGAGGATCCCTCCCCGGCGCGCCGTACCTTCACGGTGGCCGGGAGCGTGCAGGTGGCGATCACGGACCCCGCCGGTGGGGTGCCCGTTCCTTCGGGAGTCCTGCTGGTCCGTGGTACGGTCGCTCCAGGTGGCATCGATGCGGGTGTCACCGTCAATGGGGTCGTGGCGGCGAGGCAGGGGAGCTCGTTCGCGGCGATGGTGCCGGTGACGGCCCCGTCGGCCACGCTGACCGCCGTGGCCACGACCGAGTCGGGAGGCACGGCCACCCACACCGTCACGGTTGGCGTGTCCGACCTCGGCGAGAACGCTCTGGCGCTCCGCGCTCATCCCGGGACGGGAGGCGTGCCGCTGACGACCTCGTTCTCCCTGATCGGCGGGCCCCTTCCCGCGCGCATCGAGCTGGACTTCGATGGCGACGGGCGGACGGACTTCGACGGCGCCACGCTCGAGGGCCAGACGTTCACCTATTCGACGCCAGGGCTGTTCTTCCCGAAGGTTCGCGTCGTCGACGATCAAGGCGCAGTCTTCACCGCTACCGGTCTGGTGCAGGTACTCGACCCGGGCGCTCTCGAGCCGGTGCTTCAGGCGCGCTGGAGCGGGCTCCGCGACGCGCTGAGCCGGAGCGATGTGACGGCCGCGGTCGCCCTCTTCGCAGACGCTTCTCGCGACGCCTACCGTGATCAGCTCACCTCGCTGGCGGGTGTCGGGGCACTGCCGCAGGTGGCCGCCGCCCTCGGCGCCATCACCCCGGTCAAGGTGCTCGACCGGGCGGCCGCCTACGAGCTGCGCGCGGTCCAGCGGGGCACGCTCTACTCCTTCCACGTGCTCTTCGTCATCGACACGGACGGGATATGGCGACTCCGCGTGTTCTGATCCCCGCGCTCGCGCTCGCGGTTCTGGTCAACGCGGGGCCGGGGGCCGCGCAGGACGACGACACCCTGCTTCGACCCTCGGCCGGGCCCTACCGGGGCGTGGTCGTGGACGACAAGACGGGGCAGCCCCTTCTGTCGGCCGCGGTGATCATCCTCTGGCAGCGCCTCGACGATCAGGTCCAGGGCCTGCGCCTACTCTCCGGCGCGCGCGAGGTCTTCACGAACGAGCACGGCGAGTTCGTGCACGACGTGGCGAGCGTGGAAGGCCGCCTGCCGCCGAGGACGTTCGCCCCGCGTATCGTGATCTTCCACCCGGGCTACGCGCCATTGCCGAGCCAGCCCCAGCTCTTCCCGCCCGGCGTCGCCGCCGCGCGCTTCACCGAGGCGGGGGCAGCGGCCCGGCTCACGCCGGTCACGGACTACGAGGATCGCGCGGAGGCGTTCAACACCTTCGTCGCGATGCTGAGCGCCGCGCACCTCTTCCCGGCGACGGAGCTACCGGAGACGTCGGAGCTGATCCGCTTCGAGCTGGAGAGCCTTGGCGGCAAGCCCATGAAGCCGGCTGCTCCGGGTGGGCGATGAGGGCGTGGGTTCGGGTGGTAGCGTTCTGCGGGGTCTTGGTGATGACCGGGGCGTCAGCGGTCTGGTCGCAGGAGACCCAGGGCTGGGATCGATACCTGGACCGGCCGCGGGGACCATATCGTGGGCAGGTGATAGACGCCGAGACCAAGGCTCCGCTACCTGGGGCTGTTGTGGTCGTCCGCTGGCTACGCGACCGTGTCTTTCCGTTTCACATGGTCGCGGAAAACCACGCCGTCCGTGAAGCGGTGACCGACGCAGAAGGCCGCTTCTTCCTGGACGTAAAGGATGTGGAGGAGGGAGCCCCGAGTCGGACTCGCCGTCCGGGATTTCTCATCTTTCTACCTGGATATGGGTCTTACCCGAAACAGCATGTCTCCCCGACGGGATTTACCGGGGGCATTTTCGAACGGTCTGAAACGGTCGTCGAGTTGCCACGCCTTTTGGACCGAGAGGAGCGCCGGAAGCACCTATGGTCATTTGGCCCTCACAGTTACTCGGACAAGCCATTCCGAGACCTCCCCGAGCTCATGAGACGTATCAATGTGGAAAGAGCCGCAATCGGCCTCGAACCCTACTCATCGGAGTAGTAGCTATGAGAAGTCACATCCTGCTGACAATGCTCGGAGTTGTGTTCCTGCTGTTGCCGGGTGGGGCAAGCGGATATGAAGTCCCGACGCACGACGAGATTACGCGAGCGGCTGGCAAGCAGTCATCTCTAGATGAGGTTCTCCGGTCTCGACTCGGAGTCAGTGGCGGTCTTGACACGATCCTTCGCGGTCGGGGCCTGACGGAATGGCTGGCCCAGGGCGGACGACGTGAAGACGACTTCCTCCGATTCCTCAACCATTTCCACAACCCGATCGCAGAGTGGTCAGCGGCAGGCCTGCTGGGGAGTGTCGGCCAATCGTCCATACTTTGGGGACAGAATACAAGTCTATCTGGCTGGTCATGGCATGACGTCCGTAACGCGTACTTCGAAGCTCTCACTAGGGCGACTCGCTCCGACCGCGAATCAAAGCTGACGAGGGCGTTCGAGGGTCTTGGGCGGCAGGCGCATCTCGTCCAAGATGCAGCGTCACCAGCGCACACACGGAACGACCCTCATGCGCTCTACAACTACGAGTCGCTGGTCGATGACGTTCGAGAGAAGGACGAGACGACCTTCAATACGTGGCTTGCTGGCTCACCGGACACACCTGCCGCGCCCGATCCTGGCTGGAGAGTGCTCGACGGCAATCCGCTGGCGCCGGTGGCCACGGCGCGGCTGATCGATACCGATCGATACGTGGGCGGGAACCCCGCGGTTACCACGGGCGCGTTGATCGGCCTCGCGGAATACACGAACGCGAACTTCCTGAGCGAAGACCGGGTCTTCACCGAGAACGACAGCGATCCGCTGAGGCGCTTTCCGTATCCGAATCGATCGAGCGTGACGGAGCAAGACTTCGACGTGAGAATCAACGGCGCGATGGTCAAGCGCCGCTACTTCGTCAAGAGCGCCGACGGCGCCACCGGCTATCGCCTGGCCACCGTCGGGCTGCTCCGGGACTACCAGCAGCGCTTCAATCTCGATTGGACGCGGTTCCGGGAGAGCCCCGCGCTCGATGAGGCCGTCTACCGGGACTATGCCCAGCGACTGGTGCCCCGAGCCGTCGCGTACTCCACTGCGCTCCTGGATTACTTCTTCCGCGGGGTCGTAATGCCCTTCGGGAACGATCGATCGTTCGGGTTCGTGAATGGCAATGACGAGACCATGGACGGAACGTTCACCCTGTACTACGACGACGCGAGCGAGGTGCGGCGCCCGGTTCCGGGCGCTCAGTGGACGAGGGTTCTGGCGCCGCTCGGAGTCGTCGAAGAGCTCAACGTGTCGCCACCCAGCAGCCCGCCGGCCAAGGAGCCCGGGAAGTACATGCTCGTGTTTCGCGGGGCCCTCGGGAGTGAGCGCGACGCGGTGGTGGGGCGTCAGGTCTTCATAGACTCGGTGATAGTGGCGCGTCTGGTCAAGCGCAGCGACGGAACGCCCCATCGCGGGGCGGCCGTCCAGGCAATCGACGTGCAGAGTGGCGCGATCCTCGACTCGGGAATCACCGACCAGGACGGGCGAGCGGAGCTGTCGTGGAAACCTGGCGGGACGGTCCTGTTCATCCCGAGCGTCAACTTCTTCCCGATGTACTGGGCGGGTGCGAGTACCTTCTCGAGCAGCATCGAGGGCGGCCGGATCGTCCAGACGACGGACCTGGACGCGCAGCGACAGGTGACCATCCCGGTGCCTCTGATCCAGGCCGCGTGGCCAGAGCGAATCGAGGCATGCACGGAGGTGCCGCTCTTCACTCACCAACCGAATGGGTTCTTTCGCCGGAGCGTTCCGCTTGGCGACGGCTTGGCGGATTTCGTGAACGTAATGTACGGGGTCAATCTCATCACCTTCGTCCGGGACGACAACGGGCAGGAGACCGAGCTGTGTGGAAACACTTCGCTCGGGTGTGTAGATCCCCGAGCCGCTTTCATCGCGGAGGACGTCAACCGGGTAGGGCAGGTGGTGGGGCGTCTCGTTCGCGACATGTTTGCCCGGCACGTGCGGCAGATCATCAACGCGGGGGGTGGCGAGCCGGTCGGCCAGCCGATCTGCGATACGGAGTACGCCGAGGTCGAGGTGATCCCGGTCACGGTCGCCGAGGAGTAGCCGTTGACTCGCCGGGGGTGCCGTCCTAGGATGGCGCTCCCGGATCGAGCGTGACCAGCAAGCGCCTCCTCCTCACCGCCCTCACGATAGGGATCTTCCTCGCCGCGACCGGCGTGGGCGCGGCACCACTGCCGGAGCGGACGCCGCCCTCGGGGTTCGCTTCGGTCAACGGCCCGAGTGGCGGCCGGACCCTCGCCGGCACCTTCACCGGCAACGCCCGCTCCGCCGGCGCGGTTTTGGGCGGCATGCTGGGCGCCTTGCGCGGCTACTTCGACGGCGCGCCGGTGGTGTCGAGCGCTGTCGGCGATCCTGCCGACCGCGGCATCATGGCCTTCTTCGACGCGCGCCTGCAGGGCACGCCGGTGCGGGGCGCCGTGATCGTGCAGCTCAACGACGGCGGCGGGGGCGGCGTCGCGATCCTCTTCGACCGGCCCGCGGACATCGCCCGTTCGTTCCCGGGCATGGCCGGGCAGCTGGGGAGCATCCAGGTGCCCGGAGGCGGGCCGGCCCAGCGGCCGGTGCAGCTCCAGCAGCAGACCACGCCCGATGGCAAGGCGGCCATCGGCGTGCCGCCGGGCTGGCGCATCAGCGGCTACGCCAACGGCGCGGTGGACGTGGCCGGCCCGCAGGGCCAGCTCGTAGACGTGGGCATCTACCTGCCGATCATCGTCCGGCCCAGCTTCGTGGGCCCCGTCGCCGGGGCGATCTACCTGCCGTTCATCGCCGATCCGGTGGCGGCGGTGCCAGTGGTGAGCCAGGCGATCTCGCAGCAGACCGCGGCCCGGGGCGGGCAGGGAACCACCAATGTCGAGGTGCTGGAGCGCTACAACACCCCGCCGCCCACCGGCGCGGGCCAGGCCGCCTATATCCTCGCCCGTTCGCGAATCGCCGGCCGGCCGTACTACCACTTCGGCCTGGTCAACACGGCGCCCATCGACAACAACTCCTGGGCCTACTACTACTCCACGGTGGCCGCGCCCGACGGCGTCTTCCAGCGCGACTTCACGCTGATGCTGAACGTGTGGCGCTCGTGGTCGCTCAATCAGCAGATGCTGCGCGACCGCATGCAGGACGCCGCCAACAAGATGCGCCAGACCGGCGAGATCCTGCGCTCGGCCGCGCGCGGGCAGAGCGACGCCTACGATCGCGCGAACAAGGGGTTCAGCTACTACATGCGCGGCCTCGAGGTGCTCGAGAACACCACGTCGGGCGCGCGGCGCAACTACGATCGCGACTACGCCGACTTGCTGGTGAAGTCGGACCCGCTCAAGTACCGCCTGGTGCCGCCGAGTCAGTACCGGACGACGGACTAGTTCACCAGCTCCGTCTCTGCCTTTTCCAGCCAGAACGTCATCGCCATCTCGCGGTACATAGCCGTGGCGGCGGTGAGGTGCCGACGCGCCTGGTCGCCATCGCCGATGCGCCGATGGAGCACGCCGAGGCCGCGGTGGCAATGGGCGATGACGGGTTGGGCGCCCAGCTCGGTGGCGATCGCCAGCCCTCGCCGATAGTGGGCCTCTGCGGGATCGAGCGATGGCGGATCGCGGTGCGCGGCGAGGTCACCCAGGACCTGCTCGAGCGTGGCCTGCACGCGCCGCTCGTTGCAGTCCATCGCGAGCGTCATCCCGCGCTGCGCTTCGGTGATCGCCTCGTCGAGACGGCCCTTGAGGAGCAGGCCCTCGCTGAGCCAGCCGGCGAGCTGCGACAATCCGATGCGGAAGCCCATCGCGCTCTGCGTCGCGATCGCGTCCCGGAGCGCCGCCACGCCCGTCCCCACGTCGCCGGCCTGGATTCGGCCGTGGCCCAGCAGGCCGTGGAGAAACGGGAGCATGACCCCGAGCGTGGCCTCCTCTCCGAGGGCGAGGCCACGCTCGCACAGTGCCAGCCCCTCCGCGTGGCTCCCGCGCTGGTAGTGGACGAAGGCCAGGTGCGCGATGACGTGAGCGACGCCGTACGGATGGCGAAGCGATTCCGCGATGCGCACCGCTTCTTCGCCGATCTGGAGGGCCGCGGCGAACCGGCCTTGCTGGGCCCGCGCGCTGGCAAGCAACCCGCGGGCCCCGACCGACGGGAACATGAGCCCGTCTCCGCGAGCCCGCGCGTGATCCCCGTCGAGGAGCTCGAGCATCCGTTGCGCATGCGCCTCCACCCGCGGGAATTCGCCCCAGTACATCGCGGCGGTCGCCATCGTGTAGTGGCTGGCGATGGCGATCCCCGGGTCACCCAGGGTCTCCGCCAGCTCGAGCGCCCTGCGACCGTACTCCCTCGTCTGTTCCGTCTGCCCGGCCAGCCAGAGATGTGCCGCGATGCGGGTCGCCACGATCGCGATGCGGGCCTGGTCGCCCAGCCGGGTCGCCAGCTCTTCCGCCTCGAAGAGTCGCTCGAAGGACCGGAAGCCTTCGCCCGCCGCGAGCAGCACCCGCCGCAGATCGAGCCGGAGTCGATGGCGCGTTCGAGCCGCTCGCGGCCCTCGGGGAGCTGCTCGGCGGCGGCCGCCGCGTCGTCCAGATACGTGAGCGCGTCACGGTAGGCGGAGCGCTCGATACAGCGGCGGCCGGCGGCGTGCGCGTAGACGACTGCCTTGTCCCAGCGCTCGCCCCGGCTGGCATGGTGGGCGAGCCGCTCCATGTGCTCGGCGAGGCGGTCGGCGTGGAGCTCCTCGTGCGCGGTCACCAGGGCGGCGTGCAGCGCGCGGCGGCGGTCGCCGAGCAGGCTGCCGTAGGCCACTTCATGGCTCAAGGCATGCTTGAAAGTGTATTCGAGGTCGGGGAAGATCTGCGATTCGTACAGAAACTCCGCCCCCTGCAGGCGATCGAGCCCGGCGCGCAGCGTCTCTTCCGGCTCGTGCGTGATGGCCTGAAGTAGGGACAGGGGAACGTCCCGGCCGACGACGGCGGCCGCCTGGAGCAGCCGCTTGTCCTCCGGGTCCAGGCGGTCGATGCGCGCCGCGAGGATCGCCTGCGCGGTCGTGGGAAGCGGGAGCGTGCGGATCGGGCCGGCCAGGCGGTAGGCGCCGCGCTCGCCCACGAGCATTCCGGTCTCCGCCAGCGCCCGGACGGCTTCCTCGAGGAAGAAGGGGTTGCCCTGTGTGCGCTCGACGAGCAGCCGCCGGAGGGCACCGAGGCCGGCGTCCACGCCGACAAGCTCGTCGAGCAGCTCGTCGGCGGTGCCGGCCGCCAGCACGTCGAGCCGGAGCTGCCGGTAGTGAGGGTTCCCCTCCCAGGCGTGCGTGTACTCCGGGCGATGGCTGGCCAGGAGGAGCACGCGCGCCGAGGGAATGCCCTCGACCAGGGCGTCGAGCAGAGCCTGGGTCTCCGAGTCGATCCAGTGGAGGTCCTCGAAGACCAGCAGCAGCGGCTGGACCTGGCTCTCGCGCAGCAGCAGCCGCGTGAGCGCCTCGAGGGTCCGCCGCCGGCGCTGCGGGGGATCGAGGCGGGCCCAGCCGAGATCATCCACCGGCACGTCGAGGAGGGCGAGCAGCGCGGGGAGAGTGGCCTCAAGGGCCGGGTCCAGGGCCCGTACCGTGCCGGTGAGCTTCTCGCGGATCTGCCGCGCATCGTCCCTCGGCTCGATCTGAGCGTGGCTCTTCAGCAGCTCGATCACCGGGAGGTAGCCGTTGCTCCTGCCGTACGAGACGGCCGCGGCCTCGAGCACGGCCAGTCGCGGGCCCGGGGCGAGCGGGCCAGCTCCCAGGTGAGGCGCGACTTTCCCAGCCCGGCTTCCCCCAAGACGGTGACCACCTGGCCGTGCCCGGCCCCCGCCCGCGCCAGCGCCTCTCCGAGGAGATCGGTCTCGACGTCGCGCCCGACGAAGCGCGTCAGGCCGCGGGTCGCGGCGGCCTGCAGGCGGGACCGGATGGGGCTCGCGCCGGTCAGCTCGAAGATCTCGACCGGATCCGGCAAGCCCTTCACGTCGGTCGGGCCGAGGGGCAGCACGTGCACGAAGTCCTCGGCCAGGGCGAGCGTCTCGCGGGTGACCCGGATCGTACCCGGCGTCGCCATCTGCTCCATCCGGGCGGCCAGGTGCGTGGTCTGCCCCACCGCCGTGTAGTCCATGCGCAGGTCCGAGCGGATGGAGCGAACGACGACCTCGCCCGAGTTGATGCCGACCCGGATCTGGACGGGAATCCCCGCGCGGAGCCGGAGCCGGTCCGCCTCCCGCTTCACCGTCTCCTGCATCCGGAGCGCGGCGTAGCAGGCGCGCAGGGCGTGGTCCTCGTGGGCAAGCGGCGCCCCGAAGAGCGCCATGATGCCGTCGCCCATCACCTGGTTGACCGTGCCCTCGTAGCGGTGGACCGCCTCCATCATTCGCTCGAGGACGGGGTCCAGGATCTTCCTGGCCTCCTCGGGGTCCCGCCCCGCTAGCAGCTCCATCGAGCCCTTGAGATCGGCGAAGAGCACGGTGACGAGCTTGCGCTCGCCCTCCAGTGCGCTCCTCGAGGTGAGGATCTTCTCGGCGAGGTGCCTCGGGGTATAGGACTGCGGAGCCGCGAACCGGGCGCCGCACTCCAGGCAGAACTTCGCCTGCGGCGGGTTCTCGTGTCGGCACTGAGCGCACTGCATGACCGGCACCTCCACTCGGGCCGGCCGAGCTTAAGCCGGTGGGTCTCCGGCAGTCAAGGATCGAGGATCTATAGTAGAATCCCGCCCGTGGCAGCGCCCCAGGGCATCGACGTCCACGCGCACTTCTTCCCCGAGCGCTTCCTGCGCGCCATCGAGGACGGCGGCGCCCTCTCCGGCGGCAGCATCGACCGCTCGAGCCCGGCCGGGCCCGCCATCGATGTGAGGGGCTCGCGCACCCCGCCGCTCGAGGCGCGCTACTACGACCTGCCCAAGCGCGTGGCCTCCATGAACAAGCAGGGCGTGGCCGTCCAGGCCCTCTCGCTCACCGCGCCGATGGTGTACTGGGCGCAGGGGCAGCTCGGCCGGCGGCTGGCGCGGGAGTGGAACGACGGGGCCAGCGAAGCGCACACCGCCTATCCCGACCGCTTCGTGGTCTGCGCCACGCTGCCCATGCAGGACACCACGCTGGCCCTGGCCGAGCTGGATCGGGCCGCCAAGCTGCCCGGCGTGCGCGCGGTCTACATGGGCACCAACGTCAACGGGCGGGACCTGGACGACCCAGAGTTCTTCCCGGTGTTCGCGCGCTGCCAGGAGCTGGGGCTGCCGGTGGGCCTGCACCCGTTCAACGTCAATGGGGCGGAGCGCCTGCGGCCCTACTACCTGACCAACCTGCTCGGCAACCCGTACGACACCGGGATCGCGGCGGCCCACCTCATCTTCGGCGGCGTGCTGGATCGGCTGCCGAAGCTGCAGGTGATCCTGCCGCACGCGGGGGGCACGTTCCCGCTGGTGTGGGGGCGGCTGCAGCGCGGACAGAAGGTGCGGTCGGAGGCGAACAAGGCGGCCAAGAAGCCGGTGAAGGAGTACCTGCGCCGGTTCACCTACGACACCATCAGCCACGATCCGGGCGCCCTGCGCTACCTCGTGGACACCGTCGGCGCGGACCGGGTGATGCTGGGCACCGATTTCTGCTTCGACATGGGCTACGACCGGCCGCTCGACATCATCCTCGACAAAGGCGTCAAGCTCTCGCGGGCCGACCAGGCCAAGGTGATTCGCGGGAACGCCGCCCGGCTGCTGCGCCTCCGCTAGGATCGGGCTCGGGGCGTGAGCGCCGAGTTCTGGATCGCGCAGTCGTTCAACGGGCTCTCCTACGGCGCGCTCCTCTTCCTGCTGGCCAGCGGCCTCTCGCTCATCTTCGGGGTCATGCGCATCGTCAACCTGGCGCACGGCTCGTACTTCATGCTGGGCGGCTACGTCGGGCTCACGGTGGCGCTGCGCACGCAGAGCTTCGCGCTGGCGTGCCTGGCCGGCGCGGTGGCCATCGGGCTGGTCGGCATGGGCATGGAGCGCTTCTTCCTGCGCCGGCTGCGAGGCGAGACGCTCGGCCAGGTGCTGATGACCATCGGCTTCGCGCTGATCTTCCAGGACCTGGCCCTGCTGATCTGGGGCGGGGACCCCTACACGGTGCCGATCCCGAAGCTGCTGACCGGGACGATGCGCCTGGGCGGCGCGGTGTTTCCGATCTTCCGCATCTTCATCGTCGCGGTGGCGGTGGTGGTGGGGCTGGCGCTCTGGTTGGCGATGGATCGCACCCGGGTGGGCGCGATGATCCGCGCCGCGGTGGACGACGCGGAGATGGCCGGGGGCGTGGGCATCAACGTGCCGCGCGTCTCGCTGTTCGTCTTCGGGCTCGGCGCCGCGCTGGCCGCGCTGGGCGGGGTGATCGGCGGCGGGTTCCTCGGCGTGTACCCGGGCGCGGACTTCGAGGTGCTGCCGTACGCCTTCGTCGTCGTCATCGTGGGCGGGCTCGGCAGCCTGCCCGGCGCGGTGGCGGGGAGCCTGCTGGTCGGGCTGCTCGACAACTTCGGCAAGGCGCTCTTCCCCGAGCTGTCCTACTTCACGCTCTTCGCCCCGATGGCGATCATCCTGGCCATCCGGCCGACGGGCCTCTTCGGCCGCGTATGAGCCGCGCATGATCGCGCGCCGCGCGCTGCTCGCCGCGGTGGTGATCGTGGTCCTCGCGCTGATCGGCCCCTGGCTCCCGGCCTACCCGCTCACCGTGCTCACCCAGGCCCTGATCGTGGCCATCCTGGCCATGAGCCTCGACGTGCTGCTGGGCTACACCGGGCTCTCCTCGCTCGGCCACGCCGCCTACTTCGGGGTGGGCGCCTACGTGGTCGCCATCATGACCACCGAGCACCAGATGGGCCTGCTCGCCTGCCTCGCCGCCGGCGTGGCGCTGGCCACCGTGACCGCGGCGGTCTTCGGGTTGTTTGCCATCCGCGCCACCGGTACCTACTTCCTCATGATCACGCTGGCGCTCGGCATGGTGATCTGGGGGCTCGCGTACCGCTGGGTGTCGCTCACCAAGGGCGACAACGGCATCGCGGGGATCCCGCGGCCCACCCTGTTCGGCCTCGAGCTGGGTGGGCCGGTGCCGTTCTACTACTTTTGCCTGGTGTGCGCCGCGCTGGCCTGGGCGCTGATGGGCCTGCTGGTGATCTCGCCGTTCGGCCTGGGGCTGCGCGGTATCCGCGGCAGCGAGGGGCGCATGCAGGCCCTCGGGTACAACGTGTGGCTGCACAAGTACACCGCCTTCGTCCTCTCCGGAGTGTTCGGCGGCTTCTCGGGCACCCTCTGGGCCTACTACAACGGCTTCGTGAGCCCGAATGACGTCCAGCTCGTGACGTCGGTGGAGACGCTCCTGATGGTGGCGCTCGGTGGTTCCGGCACTCTGATCGGTCCCGCGCTCGGCGCCGGCGTCATCGTGTTCCTCAAGAACTTCGTGAGCGTGTACACCAAGCGCTGGCTGCTCATCCTGGGCGGCGTCTACATCGGCGTGATCCTCTTCGCCCCATCCGGCATCGTCGGCGCCCTGCGCGGCCGCCGCCGCTGACCACGAGGAGCCGGCCGATGGTGGACCTCGCCCTCCGCCTCGACGACGTCTGCCGCGCCTTCGGGGGCCTCCAGGCGGTGGACCGGGTGACGCTGACCGTCCGCCCGGGCGAGCGCCGCGCCCTCATCGGCCCCAACGGCGCGGGGAAGACCACGCTCTTCAACCTGATCGCGGGCGCGATGCCGCTCAGCTCGGGCCGCATCGCGCTCTTCGGGCGGGACGTGACGCACGCCCCCGCGCACCAGCGCGCGGCGCTCGGCCTGGCGCGCACGTTCCAGATCACCAATCTCTTCCCCGATCTCAGCGTGCTGGAGAACTGCCTGCTCGCGGTACAGGCGCATTCGCCGGTGCGCTTCTCGATGCTGCGGCCGGTGGGACGCTACCCGGCCCTGCTCGAGCGGGCCCGAACCGCGCTCCAGCGGCTCGAGCTGGAGAAGCTCGGCCCCGCGGTCGTGCGCAATCTCTCCCACGGCGAGCAGCGCCAGCTCGAGATCGCGCTGGCCCTGGCCGGGGAGCCGCGGGTGCTGCTGCTGGACGAGCCCACCGCCGGCCTCTCGCCCGCGGAGTCGCGCCTGATGGCCGGGCTCCTGCGCCGACTCGACCCCGCGATCACCGTGCTCATGATCGAGCACGACATGGACATCGCGCTCGAGCTGTCCGACATGGTCACCGTGCTGCACTACGGCCGGGTCATCGCCGACGGCCCGCGCGAGCAGGTGAAGGCCGATCC
>Ga0068869_100000643_pt1 | contig 19687 bp, 16 predicted proteins | sample KBSMisM52_FD_64676 | JGI IMG/M metagenome (GOLD analysis project Ga0068869, IMG submission 64676) | Miscanthus rhizosphere microbial communities from Kellogg Biological Station, Michigan, USA - KBS Miscanthus M5-2 | ecosystem: Host-associated > Plants > Roots > Rhizosphere > Soil ... | reverse complement strand
GACCAATCATCAATTGTTGCTTCCCGTACGGTTGGGAAAACAAATGTTGATGCTGTGTACGTAACAGTGAATATCCGTGATCAGTATGGTAACCCTTTTGCTAATCATCAAGTTCACGTTATTTCAAGCCGATCCAACGATACTATCGATCTTCCTTCTACAAACGCTTTGACTGATGAAAACGGCAGTCTGACATTTACCGTTTCCAGTAGTGAGCCGGGTGTGACTATCCTTTCTGCTGTTGATGTTACGTCAGGTGTTGTTCTCAGCAGCCGCGCCCAAATCGCTTTCATGTCTAATACAAACTACATTGCTGATGCAGGTGGTTCTTTATCTACATTTATTCCAATTGCCAAAGCGGCAGGTACACTCCATCATTTTACAATCTCTGATATTCCAGCTTCGATCAGCCCAAATCAGAATGTAAGTTTCCGTATCAGTGCTAAGGATCAGGATGAGGCTACGGTAGAAGACTATACTGGAACGGTTCATTTTTCTGCCGAGGGATCTAATAGTTCGAATGTAACTTTACCTGAGGATTATACTTTTAAGGCGGAAGATCTTGGAACGCATCTTTTTTCTTTAGGCTTAAGCTTTACTGCTAATGGCAGTTATAAGATTGTGGCTACGGATGTAAGTAACACATTAATTAAAGGTGAAACAACGGTTGTTGTGGGCTCTGAACCTTCAAGTCAGCAACAATCAGGTGATCAACCAACTATTACTGCTCCATCTCCAGGTTCTTATAATCAGAATGTACAAACTGTTACCGGTAATGCTGTTGCAGGAAAGACTGTGAAAATTTTTGATAACGATCAGGAGATCGGCAGTGTTCAGGCTACAAGTAACGGAAGTTATACATTCCAGACTTCACCGCTCGCCGATGGTGATCACAAAATTTATGTTGTTGTTCTTGATTCTTCCCAACAGGTAACAGGAACTTCAGCTACCGTTGAGATTACGATTGATACTACTCCTCCATCTGTAGATGACGTGGTTCTTGATCCTTCTACAGGTATTAAACCCGGAGACATTATTAATGTTTCTATGCTGAGTGAGGAAAATCTCCAGCAGGCAGCCGCAACTTTTGACGGACAAATTATTGAGTTACAACCTTCTCCAGGTCAGACAGTAAAATATACCGGTACTTTTTCTGCTCCGGAAAATCCAGGTGTATACCCAATCGGTTTCACGGTTGTTGACCAATTAAATAATGAAGCAACTTACGAAAATAAAGCTTCTCTGACAATTGATGAGAATGGCGGTTCCATTACTCAGGAGCAAACTCAGGAACAGACCCAGGAAGTAGAACCAACTCAGGAAGTTGTTACTCCTCCTGCTAACCAGCCACCAAGCCAAGTGTTTGGTGTTACTCCTTACGGAACTGACAAGAGAGTAAATCTTTTATGGGAAGCTGCTGACGATGATCAGTATGTTGCGCACTACCGTGTATATTACGGTTTACAGCCGGGCAATCTGGATAAGATTGTTGATACTAAAGATGCTACACCAAAATGGTATGTACCTGATCTTATCAACGGCAAGGAGTATTTCTTCCAGGTTACTGCTGTAGATGGTGATGGTCTGGAAAGTTTAAACCGCAGTGAACTGGTGAGTGCAATTCCTTTTACACTTGAGGTAACTACTAATATTCCTAAGGTGCCAACTATACCTCTTGCTCAGCCAACAGGTCAACCTATCTTACATGGGGCTTCAATTGAGGATTTACCTAAGAAAACAAGCGGTACTGGACCTGAACTTTTGGGTTTGGTTGCTGCATCCGGTTTCTTCTCAAGCATCGGCTATGAGTTTACACGTCGAAAGCGAAAGGCCAGGAAATAGTTTTGATCTAATTTAGATAAGAAAAGCCAGAACAACGTTTCTGGCTTTTTCGTTATGGCGTTGCTATACTTTGCCCGATTTTCCTATGTGTTTATGATAAAAAGTTACATCGCCGTCTTTATTAATATTTTTGCGGAAATACTGACGTTTGCGATTCTGGCGCGTGTGATTTTGTCTTTTCTGGCAACAGGCTCACACAGTAAAGTGACTCAGCTGATTAAAGATGTGACCGATCCGATTTTACGTCCACTGAAAGAAATTATTCCGCCAATCGGGATGATGGACATTACACCGATTATTGCCTTTTTCCTGATCGGCTTTGCCCGTGATATTTTATTGTATTTGATTTTATTTTTGCCATAGTTTATGCAAGTTTATAATACTTTTACCCAGAAAAAAGAGGAGTTTAAACCTGTGAAGAAAAATCATGTAGGTATGTATGTGTGTGGTCCTACCGTTTATGATTTGGGACATTTGGGGCATGGCAGATCGGCTGTTTCTTTTGATGTTATTCGAAAGTATCTTATTTATAAGGGATATGTGACGACTTTTGTCACTAACTATACCGACATTGATGACAAGATGATCAATCGGGCTGAGATGATGAAGATTACTGTACCCCAGCTGGCTGAAAAAATTATTCCTGAATATGCCAAAGATTATGAGTCGCTTGGTGTCATGGCCGGTGATGTTCAACCAAAGGCGACGGATCATGTTGTTGAGATGGTTCAGATTATTGAGATGCTTGAACAAAAAGGTCATACCTATGTTATTCCAGATGATGGTGTCTATTTTGATGTAACGACTTTCAAAAAATACGGAAAACTTTCCAAGCAAAAGCTTGATGAACTGAAAAGTGGAGCTCGAGTTGCGGTAAAAGAGGGTAAAAGAAATCCGCAGGATTTTGTATTATGGAAATTTTCTAAACCAGGTGAGCCTCTTTGGCCAAGTCCATGGGGTGAAGGCCGTCCTGGCTGGCATATAGAGTGTAGTGCGATGAGCAGTAAGTATTTAGGTGAGACTTTTGATATTCATGGTGGCGGTGCGGACCTTACCTTTCCGCATCATGAGTGTGAAATTGCCCAGAGTGAGTCTTATACAGGAAAAAAGTTTTCAAAGTACTGGCTGCATAACGGCTTTATTCAGGTGAATAATGAGAAAATGTCTAAATCTTTGGGGAACTTTTTCACTTTAAGAGATGTGTTCAAAAAGTTTGATCCGCAAGTGGTGCGTTATCTTTTTTTACAGACACATTACCGTTCACCGATTGAGTTTTCTGATGCATTACTTGAACAGTCTAAAAACAGTTTGGAACGAGTGCACGATTTTTATCAGCGTTTAAGTGATTTTGAAACACCTGAAAACAGTGGTGGCGAATCAAATATTGTCGGTTTGATTGAGATGACCAAGAAGCAGTTTGAGGAGGCGATGGATAACGATTTTGAAACACCGGTCGCTTTGGCGGCATGTTTTGATCTGATCAAAGAGATCAATAAAATGATGGATAAAAAAACTCTCACCCGTTTGGAAAAAGAGCAGTTGATGACTTTTCTGGAACGAATTGATGCGGTGCTTGGAATATTTATTCCGACCTCTACTTCAAGTATTGATGCTGATATTGAAAAGCTGATTCAGGAACGTGAAGCTGCGCGAGACAGCAAGAACTGGAAACGTGCGGATGAAATTCGTGATGAACTGCTGGCGAAGGGCATTAAGTTGGAAGATGGCGCCGGCGGTACAAAATGGAAGAAGATTTAATCCCGATATCAGTTACGGAGCGGTGAACAGGTCCTGGACCAGCTTGTGAATCTTCCAGACGTCCCCTGCTCCCATGGTGATGATGACGTCGTAGTTTTCCATTGTGTCTTTTACTAATTGGGCGGTTGTTGGAAAATCTTTGCCGTCTTTTACATTTGGTTGATATTTTTGAATGGCGGTGACGAGTTTTGCTACATCGACTTTTTTCATATCCTCTTCGGTGTCTCTGGCCCGAATGATGTTGGGGATAATAATTTTATTGGCGTCGCCAAATGCTGAGGCAAAAACACTCAGTAGTTTGTAGGTTCTGCTGTATTGGTGCGGTTGGAAAATGCAGAGGATTTTGGAGTGTTTGCCAAACTTTTCGCGAAGGGCTTTGAGAGTGGCTTTTATTTCTGTGGGATGATGGCCGTAGTCGTCGTAGAATTCTGTTTTGCCGAGGCGTGTGATGTGTTCAAAGCGGCGGCCGGCGCCTTTGTAAGCGTTTATTCCTTTGAGAGCTGCTTTGAGATTGAGACCCATTTCGTTGCAGACAACGAGGGCCGCCGTGGCGTTGAGTAAATTGTGAAGGCCTGGAATTTGTAAATTCAGTTCGGCGATCACCTTACCACCATGATAGATTTTGTTTTCTTTGAGGATGTAGTCATTGCCTTCTTTTACACCAAATCGTGCGAGACGCGCTTTTGTTTTCTTCAGGATTGGAACGATATTAGCATCATCGCCATTGATAACTGCAAAACCGTTTTCAGGAACTTTCTGAATGAATTCGGCAAATGCTGACTGATAATCTTTCAGATCTTTGTAGTAATCCAGATGGTCGGCTTCAATATTCGTAATAACTGCGACATGCGGTTCATAATGGAGAAAACTTCGTCTGTATTCACACGCTTCCAATATGAAAGTGTCCCCTTTGCCGAGACGTTCATTCTTATTTTCCAGTTCAAGAATATTTGAACCTACTATCACGGTTGTATCTTGTTTAGCTGCTAAAAAAGCTGCCGTGAGAAGTCCTGTGGTAGTTGTTTTGCCGTGCGTTCCACTGATACAGATAGTTTTTCGTTCCTGAGTAAGTTCGCCAACTGCCTCTGAATAAGATACCTCAGGAATATTGTGTTCTTTGGCCCAGACTCTTTCCGGGTTGTTTTCAGGAATGGCCTGAGAATAAACGACAATATCTGCAGATTTTGCATTTTGAGCTTTGTGCCCGATGGTGACTTTTATTCCTTCATCTTCAAGATTGAGCACAGTCTGGCTCTCTTTTTCATCAGAGCCGGTGACTGTTTTGCCCATATGCATGAGGATGCGGGCCAAACCGCTGACGCCGGTTCCGCCAATGCCGATGCAATGAATGTTTTGTGCTTTGCCAAGGTTTTTCATGGGCTTCAGTATAGCATAATTGTCAGGATCTTATTTTTCTATTATAGTAGAGCGGCTTTATTCGCATTTATGGCTTTTCGCTTTCATCAAACCTCGAATTTCACGAAAATGGTGATTATCGGCGAGTTTTTGCTGGTTTCCTACCTTTTGTATACGTTAACTGTTTCCGTATATAAGAGTTACCAAATTGACCAGCATATTAAAAATTTTGAAGCGGAAAATGCTAAAATTGAGGAGGAAAACCGCGAAAAAAGTGAAGAGTTTGAGTACTATAGTTCTGACGCTTATATTGAGAAAATAGCCAAGCAGAATCTGGGTTTAGTGAATCAGGGTGAGGAGGTTATTATTATTCCGAATGTAGACAATGGCGCTTCGGGTGTGGTGGGTGGATTACCCGATGAAGATAGCGTTTTAGCTGATTCTTCCATTAGTAATAGTAGTAAGTGGTGGAAGTTTTTCTTTGACATTCAGCGTTAGAATCAGTAGATTCTTATGGCATTTGACGACGCGGGGTAGAGCAGAGGCAGCTCGTCGGGCTCATAACCCGGAGGTCGGTGGTTCGAATCCACCCCCCGCAACCAAAAATTCCCTGGCTGGGTAGCTCAGTTGGTTAGAGCACGGGACTCATAAGCCCGGGGTCGGCGGTTCGAATCCGCCCCCAGCTACCAGAAAGATACTTATGGGCCCGGATTGTAGGGCCTGTTTTGTTGTGAAGGTATAAGGTATTGTGTATATAGTATATGGGTTTAATTTTCAGTCGCAGGATTTTATGAAGCTGAACATTTTTTCAAAAGAGGAGGAAAGGTATTATCACGCTTTTCAAAAGTTTCGTGATCATTTACTGATGCCACTTTGCAAAATACTGGCATCTTGGAAAGTGAAGCCTGAATATGTCAGTTTTTTGGGATTCTTTATGATTGTGCCTTTTGTTTTATTTTTCCCAACGAATCCCTGGCTTTCGGCAATTGCGCTTTTTATTAATGTTTTACTGGATTGTCTGGATGGCCCGCTGGCGCGCTATACCCACACGGTAACTGCGCGGGGAGCATTGATTGATCTTTCTTGTGATTACGGAAGTTTTTGTGTGGTTTTTGTGACGTTGCTTGTTTATAGGTTAACAACTGCTTATTGGGCACTTTTTTATATTCTTATGTATGGCCTGATGTTGTATCAGGTGACTTATTGCCGAAAAAAAAATATTCATTTTTTCCCTGTGATCAGGTCTAAATATTATTTGTATCTTGTTTTGTTGTTGTTGATTGCAACCGGGGTTAACTGGTTTGACGCGTTCTTTGTTCTTTTTGGTGTGTATATGATGGTTACCAATATTTTCTTATTTGATAGAATTCGATGTTCCAGCAAATCATAGCCGCAATTTATGTTTTTTTACCGGCGTATCTGGCTAATAGTGCACCGGTTATTTTTGATAAATTCGGCCTTTTGAAAAGTTTAAAGAAGCCGATTGATGGCGGAGTAAAGATTGGAAAGGATTATTTATTTGGCGAAACGAAAACCTGGAGAGGTCTTGTTGCCGGGGTTATGGTTGGGGCAATTACTGGTGGAATTATTTGGGCTATTACGTCGCTCTATATGTCCTATTTAGGAGGAGTTAGCCAACTTATTAGTGCTGTTGGTTATGGTTTATATTATGGAGCAGTACTTGGTTTTGGGATTATTATGGGTGATTTGATAAAGAGTTTTATTAAGCGGAGATTGCATATTAAAAGTACCGATCCGTTTTTTCCGTTCGATCAAATGGATTACTTAGGTGCACTTATTCTTGGATATTTTCTTTTTCCTTTTTTTCAACCTTACTTCTGGATACTGCTTATTATCTCTCCCCTCTTTCCGATACTGGCAAATTTAATAGCCTATAAATTAGGCTGGAAGAAAGTATGGTGGTAGAAGGTTTGCTTTAGTCATTAATCAGTCCCGCTACATATTTTTTAATGCCGGCGTAGGTGCCACCATTTGGGAGAAGGATGTATTGGCCTGCTTTGTTCTTGGTGGAGTAGAGGTAGTTTGATGTGCTCAATACGTTTCCACCTTCGATGGCGTAATCCTGGTCTTGCTGCAACATGGCCATGGCTTCGTAGAAACTGATGTCAGTTACCAGGTTTTTCTGAATAGAGGCATATGTGTTGAGGAGTGTTGGAAGATCCTGAAGGAGATTTGCAGATAAGATTTTATCTTTGGTTGCCTGTAAAATTTCCTGCTGACGGGCTGCACGCTCAAAATCACTACTGGATTTGCGGCTACGGGCGTATTCTAAGGCGCGGCTGCCACTCATGTGCTGGATACCTTTCTTGAAGCTCACAACGCGGTAACTGCTGTTTGGGCCCGGGTAACTTCGGTCATAGATATCTTTTTTTACATCGATATCGATTCCGCCGACTGCATCAACTACCTGAGTGAAAATGTCGAAATCGATGATGGCGTAATGATTGATCGGGACATTTGTGATTGAGTACACGGCATCGGCTAGTTTTTGTACTCCGTAAAACTCGTAGAGTTCGTTGATCTTGCGGCCTTTGTAACTCAGATCGCGAGGGATGCTGACTGTGGTAATGGTCTTTTTATCCGGGTTGGTGCTGATGACCATCATGGAGTCGGTCAGACCTTTATTTACGCCAACCAGCAGGATGTTTGTGGCTTCTTTATCTATAGGTGTTGCATCGATTTCTGCTTTCAGATTATTATTTTTTGCAGCAAGTTCATTGATGATGTTTTCCTTTTCTTTGAGCATGGCTTCTAGTTCTTCCTGTGTCTTCTGAAAAGTAACCTGGGTTGTTCCAAGCTGCTGATCTTTTTTATTCAGATCGCCATTCAGGCTGGCGTTGGCTTGATGAAGATTCTGAACGTATTTTTCGATATCTTTCACATTGTCCTGAAGTGCGCTGGAAAGCTTTTCATTCTGCTCTTTCAGCTCTCCTACTTCATCGATCAATGTATTGATCTGCATCTCCTTTGCCAAAATCTTTGTTTGATTTTTTTTTGTTATCAAAGAAAAACCGATCGTCATGATAAAGAGACAGACCACAACTGCTCCAAACACAGTTTTTAAATTCTTGATTTGAGATTCAATGTTTTTCATTAGCCAATATCAATACCAATACGTGCTGAGATTTCCTGATCCACAAACTCTTTTTTACGTCCGTACTTCATACGTGAGTACTGTGTCACAATGTCACCGATCTTCTTATTTTGTGTACTGAGATCGTAAATTGTTTCCAGAGAGAATGGTCTGGAAGTAGAGTTATTAATACTTAATTTGATGTAGGCTTTATAGTTGGCGATACCAAGTACATCCTGCTCTGTAAGTACCGGTGCGTACTCTTTTGCCATATATTCAGCATCATCGGCACCTACTTTGAATGACATCATGGTACCAACGTTACCGAACACCGCATCACGGATAGAGGTGTCGTTTTTCTTTTCCAGCTGTTTGATATACTGATTGGCCATGATCAACGCCAGATGATACTTACGTGCCTCGGATAGAATTGAACAGAAAGAGTCTGTAGCAAAGTTCTGGAACTCATCCACGTACATGTAGAAATCTTTACGATCTTTTTCTGGCATATCTACACGACTCATGGCCGCCATCTGCAGACGGGCCACCATGATAAGACCCAGCAGCTGTGTATTTAAATCACCGATCTTACCTTTTGACAGATTGATAAGCAGGATTTTTTGTTCATCCATGCATTTGCGGAAGTTGAAGGCAGACTTGGTCTGACCGATGGTATTACGCATGATGGAGTTCGTAATAAACGGACCGAATTTTGCTGAGAAGTATGGGATCATTTCCTGACGTTCACGCTCACCGGTATGTGCATATTCATGCTCCCAGAAGGAACGTACAACAGGGTTTTTTACCTTACTTACTTTATATTTCATAAACTCATCGTCCACGAAAATACGAGGTACATCGATAAGTGTGGCTCCTTCTTCTTTATCTTCCATTAATGTTAAACAGGAGTTACGGAAGTAATGCTGAATACGAGGACCGAAGATTTCATCACCGAACAGCTTGATAAAGATTTCAGTTGCCTGACTGGATGCAAGATCCATCTCTTCAGGAGTATTGGCTTCCAGAATATTCAAACCCATTGGACGGTCAACATCGGCTGGATTAAAAATAATTACGTCTTTGGCACGCTCCTTGGGAACGAATTGAATAAGCTCTTCGATCAAATCACCGTGCGGATCGATAACACATACACCGTCGCCGTTTTTCATATCCTGGCGGGCCAGCCAGCTCAAGAATACAGATTTACCCGAACCAGATTTTCCGATGACGTAGTGATGACGTGTGCGATCGTCGCGCAGCATGTAAATTGGTTTGGCGTTACCTCGGTAGACGTTGTTACCGAGCAGCACACCTTGTGTCGGTATATTAACCGGAGCAGGCACAATCTTATAAGAAAGCCATCGAATAACCGGAGTATAATTGAAGCGGCTTGATGGTAAATGATAAACGGAGGCTAACTCTTCTGCCGTAAAAATAGATTTCTTTTCGCCCCAAATTAAAAGTCTGCTGTCCATTAAACGATGATCGAAGTTGAACTTCATGATGAAGTTGTTGAGCGTATCCAGGAAGATCACACGACGGGTCTGAAACCAGTTCATCTGTGCGTCTTTAAACAGGTTCAAACCAAGATCGATATTGTTAGTTATCTCTGTCGAACGTAAGCGTGTTTTTGCAGAACCCACAATGCGCACCATAACGTCAAAACCTACCTGGCCGGATTTTTCACCAATTTTTTTGGCGATCTCTTCACGTGTTTGAAGCATACGAACATAGCCGCCACCACCGTATGGGCCGGCGTTGCCGCTTTGTGGCTGCTCTTTGGACATTTTATCGTAGCCGAAGAAAATACCTGTAAACAGGTTACTTACAAAGCTTAATCCCGGAATTTTGAATCCACCCGGTTTTTTACCACTAAACATAGTAATACCTGCCTGTTCAGTTTTCTTTTGCCATTTTTTGTCTTTGCGTGGTCGGACAATTAACTGAATTGCGGCTACTTCGTTTTCTTCTAATTTGGAAAAAATATTGGAGAGATCGTTCAACGGATCGTTTTCCAGATTTTTGTAGGTTTTAATCGGATAGTAAAATTCGTTTTTTTGGTATGCATAATAAGATTTCAATGTGTTTCCCTTTGGTTTGATATTGTACCTTTTCTCAAGAGTTATATCGGCGTTCGGATAATACGATGTGATCTGCTTATCCATCAGATCCTGGTATTTTTTATGACAAACAATGTAAAACTCAACCACTTTTTGCTGAGCCACAAGCTCAAAGGATATAAGATCGGCTTTCAAAAACCAGGTGTACAGTGTGTTTTGTAAACTCAACTCACTGATTTCATGGATATTGCGGTAAAACTGTTCCATGATGGCGATTTTTTCCTTGAAATCTTTTTCTTCGGCTTTTTCCTTATCCTTTTGTGACTCTTCACGAGGAAGGGTAACTCTCATATATACAAACTTTTTTGAGCCAAAAAATACCATATAGCTCCAGCGCATAAGGCCCAGAGCTAATTTTAAAGCATAGAATCCGCCAACAACATAAATAAGCGTTTCCAGGGGGTGTTTTAATATATAGTCCCAGAGAGCGAGGAGATAGTCTTGAACGTAAGCAAGAATTGTTTCTAAATCCATGGTTTTGTTAGTTTTGTTTTTGTTTAATTTTCGAGCCAAGATTTCTTTATATTATAGCAGAAAAAAGCCCTTTTTCCAAGGGTGCAGGCTTCAGGTTGGCGTTTTGTCAAACCTTAGAGGTCTTTTTTGGACTGAAGTAGCTTTTTTATGCTTGTGAATGAGCTTTCTCCGATTACCAGATGATCAAAAAGCGGAATATGGAGTTCGTTGCCCAGTTTGAACAGTTTTTGGGTTATTTTTAGATCTGCATCGCTGGGTTGGCTATCTCCTGATGGGTGATTGTGGGCTAGGATAAAGCCAAATGCGCCATATTCTATGGCTGGGCGAAAAACTTCACGTGGGTGGAGAATATTTCCATCCAGACTACCAATGCTGATAATCTCATCATGAATAATTCGGTATCTGCTGTTTAAATAAAGACCGCGTACATACTCTTTTTGGAGAAACTGCATATTTTTCAGAAGACTGTATGCTTCTTCGGTATTCCTGATATTTTTTTGACTTTTGGGTGTGCCAAAAAATCTTTTGCCAAGTTCCACTGCTGCCATAAGCTTGCAGGCCTGGTTGAGTCCAAGTTGAAGGGTTTTTCTTAAGTCTTTGGGATCACTGGCATTGAGTATCTCTTCATACTCGAAGTTTTCAAACAGTCGTTTGCTGATTTGAAAGACATTTTCTTTTTTACTGCCATGACCAAGTAAGAGCGAGAGAAGTTCCTGGTCGTTGAGGGATCTTGGTCCGCTGATAGCTAATTTTTCTCTTGGTTTCATATTTTTATTTAAAAAGAGTCGCTTGAATGTTTTGAGATTAGCGACTCTTTATGAAAATTTCTTAATGTGATGCTGATTTTCTTTCTTAGAAACCGAATTTTTGTTGCATGGTTTCAACAAGGTTTTCAACTTTTATACGTTCCTGCGTCATGGCATCGCGATCGCGGATTGTCACACAGTTGTCTTTTTCAACTGTATCAAAATCGATGGTTATACAGAACGGTGTACCGATCTCATCCTGACGGCGGTAGCGTTTACCAATAGATCCGCCTTCATCGTATTCGCAAACGTAGTATTTTTTGAGTGTCTTATAAATTTCCTGCGCTTTTGAAGTGATAACCTCTTTATTTTTTACCAAAGGAAGAATGGCAATTTTTACCGGTGCGAGAATCGGTGCAAAGCGCATAACAATGCGGGTATCACCTTCCCCAACCGTTTCCTCATCATAAGCATCTATCATAATGGTCAGAGCTGTACGATCGGCACCGAAAGATGGTTCAATAATTTCCGGAACGTATTTTTCGTTGGTGACACTGTCAAAATAGTTCAGCTCTTCGCCGGAGAATTTTGTATGTTGATCCAAATCAAAAGTTCCACGATGCGCCAGTCCAAAAAGTTCACCCCAGCCAAACGGAAATTCATATTCAATGTCAGTGGTCATCTTTGAGTAATGTGCCAATTCTTTGGCTTCCTGGTCACGCATACGAAGGCGGTCTTTTTTTACACCTAGGGTATTGGTGAAGAACTCGTAACACTGTTTTTTCCATTCATCAAATGAGGCTTTTGCTTCACCTGGTTTTACAAAATACTCTATTTCCATCTGTTCAAACTCACGCGTACGGAAAGTAAAATTTCCCGGAGTAATTTCGTTACGGAATGCTTTACCGATCTGGCCAATACCAAATGGTAGTTTCATGCGGGTTGTAGCCAGAACATTTTTGAAGTTCACAAATATGCCCTGTGCAGTTTCCGGGCGCATATAAACGAGTGCGCTGGTCTCCTCCACCACACCCTGGTGTGTTTTAAACATGAGGTTGAAAGAACGGGCTTCAGTAAATGCTGTCTTGCCGCATTTTGGACAAGGCAGTTTTTTTTCATGAATGAGATCGGAGATCTGTTTTAAAGTTTTTCCAACAGCTGCATCAATGCCTAGGTGCTCTTCGATGAGTTTGTCGCCGCGAACACGCTCCTTACAGTTTTTACAGTCCATAAGCGGATCACTGAAGGAGGCAACGTGCCCTGAAGCTTCCCAAACTTTCGGGTTCATCAGAATTGATGCATCAAGACCAACCATATCGTCGCGGTCCTGAACGAAAGTTTTCCACCAGATTTTTTTGAGGTTGTTTTTGAGTTCAACACCGTATGGTCCGTAGTCCCAGGTGTTGGCGAGACCCCCATAAATTTCTGATCCAGGGAAAATAAAACCTCTGCGTTTTGCCACTGAAACTATTTTGTCCATCGTAACCGCCATAATTCTTATATTAATAATAATTTTTGAAAATTTACTCCCGCCCGGAGTATTAGACAATACTATTTGCCCTACTTTCCAGCATCATAGTGAAGGGGCCATCGTTGATGGACTCTACCAGCATATGTGCCTGAAATTGCCCTGTTTCTACGGGAATGTTAGAAGCTTTGAATATTTCTACAGCCTTATTATATGTGGCTTTAGCTTCCTCAATCGGAGCTGCCAGTCCAAAATCAGGTCGGCGGCCTTTGTCGGCGGAACCGTACAATGTAAATTGTGAAACCAGCAGTATTGATCCGGCGACATCTATCAAAGATTTATCCAATTTGCCTTCGTCGTTTGGATAAATGCGAAGGTTGATAATTTTTTCCAGTAAATATTTTATCTCTGCTTCACCGTCGCCATGGGTTATTCCCAGATATACTAAAATACCCTTGTCGATTTTGCCGATAATCTGGCCATCAACTGTGACAGATGCCTTTTTGACACACTGAATAAGAGCTTTCATTCTGAAAAAAATTACTCTTTTTTCGCTTCTTTCTGGCGGTTTCTCCAGTCCAAAACTGCATTGGAAATGACCTTCATGAATGACTCAGCTGTTTGATGAGTTAAGTTCACTCGTGACACAACTTTAATAGTCATCGGTTTAGCGTTTGGGAGGATGTAACCAAAATCAATAACCACTTCATTCTGATTTACATGAACTGATACTGCATTTGAGAAAATGCCCTGCTCCATTCCCGGCTCAAGTTTTACCTGAATCTCTTTTTTTGGGTCTTTAGCTTCGTCTGCCATAAAAATGTGAGTTAATAAAATATTTTTATGATTTTGTTGCAGCTTTTTCTGCTTTGTTTGCCAGCTGTCCACAAGCGGCATCGATATCTTGTCCAATTGTTACTCTGACTGTGATCGGAATGCCAGCGGCCTTCACTATATCACGGAAACGCAAAATATTCGATCGGTCGCTTCCTGAAATGCCTTCTATATATGTGGCATTATAGGGGATGAGGTTTATGTGACAGAGTTGACCTTTTACCAGCTCAGCCAGTTCACTGGCCTCTGCTTCATGATCGTTGATGTCTTTGAGCATGACGTATTCGTAGGAAACGCGTCGGCGTGTTTTTTCAAGGTACCCTTTGACGGCATTCATGAGCTGCTCAAGTGAATAGCGTCTGGCAATCGGCATAATTTTTTCACGAAGCGGTTGATTTGGGGCGTGCAGACTGATGGCCAGGTTTACCTGGATCGGTTCGTTTGCCAGTTTTTCAATGCCTTCACAAATGCCTGAACTGGAAATTGTGATGTTGCGTGCTCCAATGTTGAGTCCGTCTTTGTCGTTCATAATTTTTACCGACTGCAAAACGTTGTCGTAGTTCATGAAAGGTTCACCCATGCCCATAAAAACGATGTTGCTGATTTTTTTATCTTCTTTTTGCAAAAGCTGGGCATAGAAAAGAATCTGGTCGGCAATTTCCTCGCCCTTGAGGTTACGACCGAATTTCATGGTACCGGTGGCACAGAATTTGCAGCCGAGCTGACAACCAACCTGGCTGGAAACGCAGACTGAATAGCGGCCATCCTGGAAGCGCATGAGAACGGCTTCGATCTTCTTGCCATCTGTGAGTTCGAAGAGGGCTTTTGTTGTGCAGCCGTCCTTTGATGTGAGAACAACTGTTGGTTTCAAAGAAAAGATAGGAACCTCTTTCGTTAAAAGGTCCTTAAGGCTTTGTGGAATGGTTGTAATCTGGTCGTAGCTATCTTTCCCTTCCTTACAAATAGCCTGCAAAATCTGTTTGGCGCGGTATTTTGGAAGCTTGTTATCGACAAGCCACTTCTCAAGGTCTGATTTGGCAATCATATGGTTATTTACGCAAGGGGTGTTGTTGGGTGACAAACAACAGGATTTTAGTGGAGTTTTTTGTTTTTGCAAAGCGAAAATCCCCTTTTCTAAAAAGCATTTTTTTGACCAGAAATCCCGTTAGGAAAATATTATTGTTCAGTTTTTTATTCTTTACATCGACATCTATGCACTTTGCTCTACTGACTGACACTCCGAATAAAGCCCTTTTTATCCAGAAAGGGCTGAAATGTGAGGATATTTCGATCCAGATCCTGCAAAAGATTGAAGATATGCCTTTATATAAGTTTCTGAATGTTTATGACGGGATTTTTATTGTGAGTGACAACCCTTCTCAATATGACGATTTTCTTAACGGACTGTTTTCCTTTGATGATCAGTTTGTGGCTGTACTTTTTGCATCACAAAAAACTGAGGCTATTCATCTGTTTTCGGAAAATCATCCTTCATTTATGGTTTTTTGTGATCCGTTTCCATTTCGAAAAATTGCCTATGAAATTCGGTCATCGCTCTACAGCATAAAAGAGTCCATTGATAACAGTCAGTTTATTTTGCGGGATATTACTCTCGATGTGGAAGGCCACATGGTCCATATGAGAGCTAGCTCCGTTTATCTTCGAAATAAAGAGTTTTCATTGCTTCGTTACTTTATGTCGCATCCCGGAAAACTTTTAACCAGGAACACAATTTTAGAAGATGTATGGGATCAGAATACAAATTTGTTAACTAATACAGTCGATGTGCATGTGAGCCAGCTTCGGAAGAAAATCCGCAAACATACTGGCGAAAACTATATAAAAACGGTGCCTTGCCTCGGTTATGTTTTTGAATAGGAACTAAAAAATAAAAATCACTTCACTCAAGGAACGATATTGTCTATAATTCAATATTGTTGAATCCTAGTTGATACTGCTTATGAGCCTTTCTCAAGAACTTTCACTTTCGGAAATCTTTACAACATTGAATCAGCAAATTGAACAGCTCCTTATGCTTTTGTCGCAGAAGGAGCGTTTTGTTGTTGAACGTCGCTTCAGTTTGATCAGTGATAAACGATCAACACTTGAAGAGATCGGTCAGCATTTTAATGTTACACGTGAACGTATTCGTCAGATTGAAAAAAATGCGATGCAGAAATTGCGTCGTAATATTGAAAACTATGGTGTGTTTGCCATTAACAATGCAGCCTTTGAAATTTTGAAAAACCACGGTGATGTTCTCCGCGAGGACATTTTATTGAGTGAGCTTTTGACGGCTTATCCTGATGTAAATTTTGGAAGTGTTATTTTGCTCTTATCGTTGGATAAGCGTTTTGTTCACGTACTTAATACGATTCATTATCATCCGTATTTTTATAATGCGCAGTATTCCCAGGCTGTTTTAGAGAAAACCTGTGAAACGGTTATTACTTATCTGCAGGGAGTTAAGAAGACACAAAAGGTTCAGGATTGTGCCAAAGTTGTGGAGGCAAAGATACCGGAATCGTCTGTCTTTAAGCCGGAAACATATGTATCTCTTTTCCAGATTCATAAGGCCTTTAAACTTGTTGATAAAGAACAGGTTGGCTTGAACACTTGGAGGGATATCAACCCTCGAACTCTGCGTGACAAGATTTTTTACATTTTGCGAAAAAATAAATCTGCAATCCACTTTGTGGATATTGCCAATGCCATTGTAAACGCAGGCTTTGATCGAAAAAATTTGAATCTGCAGGCAGTACACAACGAACTAATCCGTCATGATGAGTTCGTCCTCGTTGGCCGTGGAATTTATGCTTTAAAAGAGTGGGGTTACGATCACGGAACGGTTGCTGACGTTATCTCATCACTTTTGTCGAAGAAAGAGAGCATGTCGGAGGACGAGATCATTGAAGGTGTACTCAAAACCAGAAAAGTGAAACCGATTACGATTATTCTCAATCTCAAAAATAAACCTCAGTTTGTGAGAGTTGGTCGTAAGCAGTACACACTCAAGGCAAAAACTGCCTAGTTTTTTACAGTCGGATAAAACCTTTTTTATCTTTTTTGCGATCCTCCTTCATCTGGCGGTATGAGCTTTTAATTTGGCGTGCAAGCTCTTTAAACACAGCCTTTTCCTCCTTGGTCTTGGCATGTTTAATGAACTTTCGGATATCTTTGTTGTAAGGATCCAGAAGAAGATTTTCATTGGCAACTTCGAGAGCTTTATCGTATTTCTTCAGTTGGAAAAGGGTACGCATTTTTTCAAAGTTTTTGTAAATGGTTTCGCGGCGCTGCTCGATTTTATATTTTTCATACACTTTTTTGGTGTTGGCGATGCGCTTTTTCAGCACCTCGGATTTAGTATCGATACGAAGAAGTCCCTGGTAAAAAAGCAGGATATCCTCATATTTTTCACTATCGATCAACGCTTGGGATCTCTCTATTTCTTCCTGAATCCAGCTTTTTCTCATGTCAGAAATCATTTTTTTCATCTCGTCCTCATGCAGACCGATCAAACGGAGTTTTTCTGCACTGCGAAGCGCCTCCTGATAGTTATTTTGTTCGATCAAAGATTTAATGCGCCCTTTTTCAGAGCGAAAATAACCTTCCTGTTGTTCGGCAATCTGTCCTTTATATTTTCCTTCAGCTTTTATAATAATTTTCTGAAGAGGCGGATAGTCGTTAATGTAGGGTTCAAGCTCTTTTAAATGGATCAATAACTCCTCATAACGTTTTTCTTTCCAAAGCGGATCTAGTTTATCAATGTCATCACGAACGGCTTTGTAGTTCAATTTTTTAACATTTCTTTCAATTTTATTTTTGAGGCGGATAATTTTGATATTGTCCGGATCAAAACGAAGAATTTCCAGACAGGCACGATGCGCCTCACGCCATTTTTCTTCTGCCATCAGGTTCATGATGCGATCATAAGCCTCTTTGAGCATTATATTTGCTTGGGAGCGTTCCATAATTATGAGTGTAAGTTTTGAAGTTCTTTAATCTGTTTTTGAAGATTTTCCATTTCTGATGTCAGCTCTTCATGCTGTTTTTTTTCTTTTTCAACGAGCTCCTTGGGAGCTTTCTGAACGAAGTTTTGATTGTTAATGCGTGATCCTATAGCATCTGCTTTTTTGCTTATTTCATCAAGCTTTTTCTGCATGCGGGTAATTTCCTGCTTGATATCGAACAGATCTTCGACCGGCAAATAGATATCGATGCCGTTTACGTATTTCCAGAGAGCTTTCGCAAGCTTTGGTCCTTTTTGATCGATGGTCAAATTTTCGATTCTGGCCATGCGTTTAATAATACTTTCTTTCATTTCAATCAGTTTGGTTTTGGTGCCGCCGTAAATTGTTGCATTGATTTTTCTGGCAGGCTCAACACCTTTTTCGGCGCGGATTGAACGGATGGAGTTAATAATTTCCATAATATCTTCCAACTCTTTTTCTTCTTTGTTGAAAACCAAAGTTTTATCATAAACAGGCCATTCTTCTGTGATGAGTTGAGTTCCCGTTTCCAGATGACTCCAGAGTGATTCAGTAACAAAAGGTACAAATGGATGCAAAAGTTTGAGCAGGTTTTTCAAAACAAAAACTAGTACGGCTGGATTCATGTGCTCGCCTTTAGACATTTCCAGATACCAGTCGCAGTAGATGCCCCAGGTGAAATTGTAAATTTTTGTCCCGGCCTCTGAGAAATGGTAGTTTTCCATGTCACCATCCACCTCTTTAATTAACTCCTGGAGTTTGGTGAGAATCCATTTATCGGCATGAGATTTAATATGTGATTTTTCGAAGGCATGAGGTTTATTATCCGGCATGTTCATGAAGGCGAAGCGGGCACTGTTCCAGATCTTATTTACGAAGTTCCTGTAGCCGGCAATTTTCTCTTCATACAGTCTGAAATCGTTACCCGCAGATGTGCCGATAACCAGGCTCAAGCGAACTGCATCTGTTCCAAACTTTTCGATCATATCCAGAGGATCGATGCCGTTTCCGGCGGATTTACTCATTTTTTTACCGTTCTTATCGCGAACCAGTCCGTGGAGATAGACCTGTTTAAAAGGGATATCGTCGAGAGCGTAGTTCGTCATCAGAATCATGCGTGCCACCCAGAAGAACAGGATGTCGTAACCGGTTTCCAGAACGGAGGTTGGGTGATAGTAGGCAAGATCGTCAGTTTTTTCCGGCCAACCCAGTGTAGAGAAGGTCCAGAGACCGGACGAGAACCAGGTATCCAGTGTGTCACTCTCCTGTTCCAGTTTGGCGGAGCCGCAGGATGGGCATTTAGTTGGTGCTTTCGTTTGTACTATAGGTTCAGCGCATTTTGGTTTTTTATTTTCGGAATGGCAGTACCATACCGGAATGCGATGGCCAAACCAGATTTGACGGGAAATACACCAGTCGCGCAGGTTGTTCAGCCAGTGAAAATAGATTTTGTTAAAGCGATCAGGAATGATTTCGATCTTTCCTTTTTTCACAACATCAATGGCACGTTTTTTGAGAGAAACTTTTTTGGTGCCTTCTTTAATGACAGGTTTATTCACATCAACAAACCATTGTTCGGAAACGAGTGGTTCAACCGGTGTGCCACAGCGGTAGCATACGGAAAGATTGTGGACGTAGTTTTCATCGATGCGGTCAATAAGACCCTTTTTCTGGAGAATTTCTACGATTTTTTCTCGAGAAGCGCGAGCGTTCTTTCCGGCAAACTCTTTGCCGACAACATCTGTAAAATTACCGTCCGGGCCAATGATCTGAACAACTTCGAGTTTATGTTTTTTCGCCAGATCAAAATCCAAAAAATCGTGAGCGGGAGTGAGTGTCATGGCACCTGTACCAAACTCCGGATCGGCGCTTTTGTCTGATAGAAATGTGGCATCAATTTTGCCATCGATCCAATCTATTTCAAATTTTTTATCGAAGAATTTTTTATAACGTTTGTCATCCGGGTGAGCAACGATAATTTTATCCAGAAATTTGGTTTCAGGGCG
>Ga0068869_100000641_pt1 | contig 19693 bp, 19 predicted proteins | sample KBSMisM52_FD_64676 | JGI IMG/M metagenome (GOLD analysis project Ga0068869, IMG submission 64676) | Miscanthus rhizosphere microbial communities from Kellogg Biological Station, Michigan, USA - KBS Miscanthus M5-2 | ecosystem: Host-associated > Plants > Roots > Rhizosphere > Soil ... | reverse complement strand
CTCCTTTTTCACAGCGCCGAAAACCCTGATCCAACAGCAAGGCTCCGCATCCAATCCTGGGGTCAAACCATCTCCCTCATCGAAAAACGCCCCATCCTCGGCAGCGGCTACAACACTCTCAAATACGTAAACTACCAAGAAGGCTTCGTCGAAAACGTGGACATCCATTCCGCCAGTGGCTCCGACGCCAGCCTCCTCACCATCCTCGCCACAACCGGCCTCCTCGGCTTCATCCCTTTTATCTGGCTGCACTTTCTCCTCCTCAAAAACTCCTACTTCACCTGGAAAAAACACAAAAAACATAACTCCCTCATTGAAGGATTCTCTCTCGGTTTCCTGGCAGCGCTTCTCGGTCTCCTCACACACTCTCTTTTTGTGAACAGCCTCCTCTTTGCTCCGATTCTTTTATACCTTTGGATCGCGGCCGGCATCCTTGAAACGCTTCCACTACTATCGTTGAAAAAGCAGGTGTAAACCACCAAGCCATCCGCCCGAAACCCGTTTAACGCATCGGCGCGATATTATAATCGAACCCGTTATCATAATAATAACGGTGAACATAATGTGCCGCATGCCAACCTGTCGAATCTTTTTTGAAAAGTTTCGTATCAGTTGAACCATCGGTAAATGTGTACATAACCTGAATCACATTATTTTCGGGACCATCAAGCACTTCCATGCTCTGAACTTCTTGATCTCCGGCTTCAGCAATTAACTGAGATTCCAAAGCTGCACGTTCACCAGGCTTGATATCCGCACCATAATAAATGGAGTAGCTTGGAGCCGGTTGAACGAACTTCAATGTTTGAGCAGTAACAGTAGGTTGAATTGTAGTTTCAGGTTGAGCAACATTCTGAACACTATCAGTATTCAAAGGAACAGAAGTTGTGAGAACCGGCTGAACATTTGTAGTGGTAGTTTCAACTTGTTGAGCTGGTACCTCTTGAGGTTGTACATTATTTACCTGAACTTTTTCAGATCCATTTGCAGAAGTAGGAACTGCAGTTTGAATATTTTCCAGAACTGGAGTTTGTACTGCCTGAGGCTGAACTACCTGAGCTTGTGGTTGAACAACAAGCTGTTGCTGGGGTTGAGCATCATTCACCTCAACGTTGTTCTGTTGAACAGGTTGTGGCTGAATATTTTCTGCCGGCTGATTATTATTATTGTTATTGTTTCGAACTTCTGGCTGATTTTGTGATTCAAACAAAAACTGAACCACTGAACCAAAAGAGTTTGGCTCTGGAGTTTGCTGCACCGGAACAGTTGTCTGGAAATTATTCTGCTGTGGAGCAGATTGAGGTTGTGGCTGAACTGCAGGAGCAGTTTTCTGAACAGATGGTTGATTGTTATCAATCTGACCCAAATCAAAATTCAGATTCACCTGGCTGTTATCAATAACATTCGGTTTAGTTGAAGTTGTACTGGCACCTGAACGATAAGAAGACGGCAAAACAGATGAACCGGAAAATGTATGAAGTCTTTGAACGCTATGAGAAGGTTGAGTAATTTCAGCCACCTGGTTACTATTCTGCACCTGAGTAGCCGGAGTTGGAGTCGCTGTCGGAACAATCACCTCATTCTTTATAGAAACCGGTAAATTCATGGCGCTCACTGCTACTATAATTAAAAGCAGCATCGAAGGAACGATCGCCAACGGATAACGGAACTTATTGAAAAACTCAGTAAAATCAAAACCGCGACCAGTCTCATTCAACACCTCACGCACTTCCTTCTGAATCGGAGCAGCGCTAATCTTACTCATCATCTGGGTGCGAAGAGTATCCTTAAACTGTTGATCAATCACAATGTTTTCCATCCTCTTTGCTTCGAGGATCTTTTTGATCACAGGTGTAAAATATTTACTGGTAGGTCGTGCCATAAGGCGGGGGTTATTTAGGAAAAGAGTTGTTTAAATTTTTTGAGGGCGCGGAACACTTTCACACCAATGTGGTTAGCGCTCAGTCCCATAACTTCGGCAATCTCGATATTCGAGAGTTCTTCAAAGAACTTGAGGCGGATAATTTCACGATCTTCGTGATCCAGTTTGGCCATGACAGCCTGCACTTCACTCTGGTCTTCACTGCGGAGCACTTCACGGACCACGTCTTCACGTACATCCGGGATTTGCATACCTTCTTCGATCTCCACAATGCGGGCTTTACTCTGCTCGCGATACCACTTCAACACATTGTTGTGAGCAATTTTGTACAGCCAGGCCGCAAATGAGAAGCCACGCCATTCAAAACTTTTCAGATGAGCAAAGGCGTCGTAAAACGTTTGGCTAACCAGATCCTGAACGGTCTCTTTATCGCTGACACGTCGGTAAATATAGCGATAAATCTGATCAAAGTAGCGATCATACAGAGCCGCGAACTTCTCGGGGTCTTGTTTAGCTTCTTCCACCAATTTTTGTTCTTGATCAAGCACTATAGGAAGCCAAAAAATTAAAAGGCTATTATTATGCCTGATTTTGCCAAATTGTCAATACTCAGTTCCTATTTGAATTAAGACAAACCGGAGGCCAATATTACAGAGAAAAAGCCAAAATTAGACTAAAATGACCGTTTTTGCTACCATAGCCTCAATAATAAACCCAAAAAACATGTTCAAAAAGCCATTTTTCGCAGCCATACTCTTTTTAGGACTATGGGCACTTCAAGGATGCATAATAGTCATAAATCAGCCCTCGGCTGAGGAAAAACAGCTTATGTCTATCCAAGATAAGGTGGTTGAGCAGATATCTTCGGTCAATCAAAGGATCAATAGCGGTAACTACAGCCAAAAAGAGATCAATGACCTCCTAACCAGTGCCCAGCAGGTGGTAGATGAAAGCCTGGAGTCCCTCAATAAACTCAACTTACCTGACAAAGTAAAAGGTCTTGCCGATCAGACCAAACACTATCTGGAGGGCGCCAAAGGACTCTATGCCCAGATGCAACAACTGGTAGGTCAGTTCGACCAACTCAAAGAACAAGGAATGGACATGACATCCAAGATGACCACTCAGGCCCAGGAAATTTTTACCCAACAGGTCCAAAATGCCCAACAAGGTCTCAACAGTTTCAAAATGCAACTCGATCAACTCTCCAACGAACTCATGGATACCAAAAATCAGATCGAAAAACAGTATCAATCTCAAACATAAAACCGTAATAACAAAAGGCTTTCGGCATTATAAGCATTGCGAAAAAGCGAGAATACACTAACATTTGAGCAAACTATTTTTAACAACTTTATGAACATCAAAAATCTTTTTCGTCTCAGTTTTTTCAGCGGACTTCTGCTGAACGCCATGGCTATTGCTTATGCCGCACCAACCCTTATCGAAATGCCGACGGACCTCCCGCCAGGTGTTTTACCAAGCGGAGCAGCCCCAGGCAACATGGGGCTTGATGCCAATATCATCGCCGCCATCATTGGTGTGTGTGGTCTGGTCGTTGGTAGTACCATCACCATTCTCGCTTCTTATGTAATGCGCTGGATGGATGTCCGCCGTGAAGACAAACGTGAAGATTTATTAATGGAGAGAGGCCGAAAAGAAAAAGAGTACTCCATTAAACAGGAGATCTATCGCCGCTTTCTGGATGATCTCGCTCATGTAGAAACTTTTCAGTTCAAAGATATCGACAGCTTTAAAAAAGAATGGACCAAAATGGAAATTAAAATTGATCTGGTCGCTTCCAAAAAAGTTCGTGCTGCCAAAGATGCTATTCAGGCTGAACTCATGGAGGTAGCTGAAAAAAATATCCGCTCCGGCTCAGAAAAAGTCGGCGAATCCTACATTCAAAACCGCGACGCCCTGCTCCGCGCTATTCGTGAAGACATCGATATTCTCCAGTACCAATAATCATGAACTTTTCCCGAAAAATTCTGGCGGTACCATTTATAACTTTGACTTTAAGTCAGGTCTGTTTTGCTGCAACCGCAAGTCCGACACCAACATTCATGGTGGACCCTACAGCTTTTCAGACTGTACAACCTGCCGCTATCGATCCAACCGCAGTTACACCTCCACCAACGGCAACCACCACTCCTCCACCACCTCCTCCTACTGCCGTCACTCCCCCACCCACAGCAACTCCACCGGCATCTACCACAACAACAGATCCAAACGGAACTCTGGTAACAACAACTCCGCCTCCCGCCACTCCCCCTGCGGCAACCACCACGCCTCCTCCGTCATCTGTGGGAATTCTGGTTCCACCGCCACAACCACCGGCATCTACCACACCTCCACCTACACGCACTCCCCCACCTCCAACCGAGATTCCGATTGTTGACGTTATTGATATCCCCGAAACCCAGGAGGCCTGTCCCGTAGTAACAAGTCAGGAAACTCCCGTGTGTGCATCACCTGCTGATATAGCCAAACAGGTCACTCCTATACTTACTGAAAATCAGTTAAAAATTGCCCTGATCGTATTCTTTGGCGGTGGCATTGGCGCACTTATGTGGGTCTTCGCAGCCAATATTATGAACAGTGCCCAGATGCGCCGCGAAGAGGTTCGCTTTGCTCGACAGGAGCGCGCGCTGGATGAAAATCGTCGTCTGGAACAACTCAGCAAAACCTATGGTCGTCTATCCGACACTATCGCCTCCTTATACAAAGAGAATGGTAACAAACTCGTCCTCAATAAAGACGCCATGAAAAACTACATGACCGCCAGCATCGAACTGGAGATGTTCGGTTCAGAAAAATCTTTGGAGGCCCATAAACAGTTCGCAAGCCTGCTCGCCAGCGGCAATAGCGTATCTAAAGAAGCCTTTGCCACAGCTAAAAACGACCTGATCGCCGCTCTCAAAACCGACCTCGGTCTTTCCAACTAATCTACAGAATATTTCTGCGACTCTGCTTAATTTCACTGCGCTGTTTTTTATTGTGCAGCATTTTTTCTTTGGCGCGTTTGGAACGTTTCTGTTTCTGTTTTTTCAGTTTAAAAATTTTCTTCTGCATGGCCGATCGTGCTCCTTTTACTTTTTCCTCAATTTTCAAAATCAACAATTTATATGCAGATAATCTATTCTTGCTTTGTTCACGATGTTTCTGACAACGCACCTCAATGCCTGTCGGCAAATGTCGCAGATGAACTGTACTGGAAGTTTTATTAATTTTCTGACCACCTTTTCCACTGCCACGCACAAACTGCTCAACAATATCCGCAGGGTTGATGCGAAGTTGTGCAGCCTTCTGCAGAAACTCAGGTGACAGTTCTACCGGAAAATTCATAGAAAATAAGGCATATCGATGCTATAATTGTAGAGCAAAGAGACAAATTGACCAAATCGGAGGTCGGGCATACAATGCAAATCCACTAACAAGAATTTTTATGGGAGAAACTGCAAAACCACTATCAGAACAGGAACCTACTCCAACCCCAACTCCTGTGAGCGGTGTTGTACAGTCAGTTCGTCCGCCTGAAGTAGAAACCAAGACGGAAGAAACCCACGATCTATTAGCGACAGCTCTCGATGAACTTGGCGTAGAAGCAGCAAACGATGTAGGCACTGCAAAATTAGATCCCGAACAGATATTGGCAATTGCCGAAAAAGCGAAAGAAAAAGCGAAGCTAGCTCCAAAGGCCGAAGTGAAAAAAAGTTTGGATGAGCCTTCCCTCGACACCAACGCAGAGCCGGAAATGCCGGACAGCGCGACCGCCGCCGAATAACAACTGTTATACAATCAAAAGAAAAAGTCCTCAGCCGAGGACTTTTTTTAAACACTCTTTCCAATCAACTTCAGCTCAAAAGCCGCATAATAAGCCTGCATCAAATAGCGGTTAATTGCCGAAACCGCATATCGCACGCTCTCGGGAGAAAGTGGTTTTTTCGCAGCGTTCGATGCCACAAACAGCAGACTTTCAAAATGAAAATACTGTGCCGGGTCGCCGATCCGTTCCAGGTTGGTATCGATAATATCTTTCCAACGTTCGGAGTCAGCATTGGTACCAAAACTATTTCCCAGATTTTGCAGAAACTGTTGAATCTTGGTTTTTTGACTCTGAATCGAGGTCACCGACGGACGTTCCGTTGCATCATAATCGTCATGATGTCCCATAACTTCAATCACCGCCTGAAAATCTTCCACAAACTGTTCGCGTGAAGGTTTTATTCCTTTGGCCATGTACTCCTCATTTAAATTTTTTACAATTCCATCAACATCCTGCTTAATATCAAACCCGCGAGTCTTCACAATCTCATGCATCAGTTTCACCATTTGCGGGGTGTAAGTTATACCTCCTTCAATTTGCTGAAATGCCCACCTGTAACCCTTTTCGGCTAATCCGTCTTCCAGTGTGCGAGCCGCTACTACATGCTGGAAAAGCGTATCTTCATAAGTGGACACCCCACTTTTTACTTTTTCATTGGCAGCAGTAATTTTATTCTGCGCAAAAGGTGCCAGTTGAATATTTCTCATCTGAATTCGCGCCCCAAACAAAAAATGTAAAATCCTTTTTGTCTCTTCGGCAGCAGAAGTGGTGGCATCCAAAATCATCGGTGGAATATCACCTTTGTAAGCATGCAATAAATACCTCATGTCTGTAGCAAGCCCATCAATATTTCTTGCATTGGGACTCACAGGCACAGCGCCACGCACAGATGCGGACACACTTAGGCCCTGATCACGAACACGCGCATCCACACTTACGGGTCCGGGCACAATCGCCGGCGGAATGGAGTCCGGCCGCCTGACTGATGGAGGAACGCTTACACGGCCTCCTTTACTCTCTGGTCCATCAGAATTCATAGGGTTTCATCAAAATTTCATGGTGCTGCATTCTAAAGCGATAAAAGAGATGAATCAAGAACACTTCTGCTCTATTTTTTGCCAAAAAATCAAAGTTCACCCATAATACTCTTCAGATAAAATCTATTTCCCAATTCTTATGAAAATCAAACTTCCAATCGCCATCTTTACCTCACTATTTCTTATTGCAGGATGCAACAGTGCACAACCGGTAACTCCGACCCCGGCACCCGCGCCATCCTCAACTCAACAGGCCACACAAGCCTCTACCGAGCAGTCCAACGCTGCCGTAGAAACCAAAGAGCTCAACGAAAAAACCGACGCCTACACTATCGCCGTCAAATATCCGTATACCTCCAACGAAAAAATCAACGCACCAATCAACAGTTTTATCCAGAAGCTCGTCGGTGATTTCAAAAAAGACGCAGCTCCACCTGATGCGAACTCCGCTGTTGGCCCAAACACTTTCGACATTACCTTTTCCATCGTTCCATACAACGATGACATTGTGACCTTCAAATATTTAGTATCGGCATACACCGGTGGTGCTCATCCTAACTCCTATACAGCCACTCAAACCTTTAACCTCAAAGACGGCACCTTCCACACTGCCGATACTGTTTTTGGTTCAGAAGAAGCCGTTAAACAGATCTCAACCATGTCCATCGACATGCTCCAAACCCAACTGAAAAACATACTGCAGGAAACAACAATTGATGATGCCAGTTTAGAATGGATTAAAACCGGTGCCGGTCCGGACCTTGTGAACTTCCAGTCTTTCGTACCAATGAAAGACAATCTTGTTCTCATCTTCAACGCCTATCAGGTAGCCCCATACGCAGCAGGCGAACAGGAAGTTAAACTGCCGATGGAAAAACTCAAAGCTGTCCTCGGTCCGCCATTCGGCACAGGAAAAGTTGAAATCAAAAAACCACTCAGTTTAACACCATCACGTGATGCCAGCGGCGGATGCGAATGGCGCGATTTCGATGCATCAGTTCTCCACATTAAACTACTTGAGGAGCATTGCCCGGGCCAAACAGTTGCCCTCAAAGTCGGCGACAGTTCCATTGATGAAGTCTTCAACAGCAATGACTACGTCCCGGTTATCGAAGTATTCAAAAAAGAGGCCTCTGAAACTCCGGAACAAGCTCTGGAAAACATGTTTATCAAGCGCCTTGGCCCTGAAGAACAAAAAGGTTGTAAGGTAGAAGAGTCTTCTCAGCTTGGCACCAAAAATAAGATCTACATCATCGACGCCACTGACGAATACCACACTCAGTTAGAAAAAGATCACCCTGATGAAATCATTTCAGGATGTGGTTCATACGGCTTTACCAACGGCATTCAATACTTCGTATTCCAGGACAGTAATCCGGAAATGTTTGTCTTCATGCGCATCGGTCAGGACGTTCCGATGTTCGACGAAGAAAGCATTGAGTTCACAAAATAACCAATGATTACTCACGAAGAAAAAATCCGGAAAGTCGCTGACCAGTTAAAGTCACGTACGCACAAAGGATTTGTTTCTCTGCAGCGCGAAGGCGTTTCACATAAAGTCCCCAACGCTCATGAACAACACGCTGAAAATAAAATTTTCGTTGGTCGTTTTGACCAGATTTTGGAAATCGATCCGGTAAATAAAACCTGCACGGCCGAATCCGGTGTAACTTTTTCCGCATTGGTAAAAGAGACTTTGAAACATAACCTGGTCCCCTACACCGTACCTGAACTCAAAACTATCACCATTGGCGGCGCAGTTTCCGGCTGTTCAGTAGAGTCCATGTCATACAAATATGGCGGCTTTCACGATAGTTGCCTGGAGTACGAACTCATCACGGCCAAAGGCGAAATCTTCACCTGCTCCGAACAAAACCATCCGGAAGTTTTCAATATGCTGCATGGATCTTTTGGTACACTCGGCATTATCACTAAAATAAAGTTCAAACTGATTCCTGCCAAACAGTTTATTTATCTGCGTCACGCCAGATACGACACCTTCCCCGAATATCAAAAAGCCATTCTGGATGAGTATGAAAATCCGCAGTACGATTACATGGATGGCATCATTCATTCACCCACGCATTTCACTCTGTGTCTGGGAAATTTTGTGGACGACGCGCCATACACCAGCAACTACGACGGCATGAAAATTTTCCACAAAAGCAGTCGCACCCGCACCGAAGATTACTTCAAAACGCACGACTATTTTTTCCGCTACGACGCCGACTGCCATTGGATCAGCCGCAATTACGGTCTCGAAAACCCGATCCTGCGTTACCTGTTTGGCCGCTGGTTTCTCTCCTCAACCAAGATGATCAAAACCGCCAAAAGACTCCGCCCGATTTTCAAACATTTCAAACCGGAAGTCGTTGTAGATATTTTTGTTGGCATGTCACGCTTCAAAGATTTTTATGAATTTTATTTGCAGGAGTTCGACTATTTTCCGCTTTGGATTGTTCCATATAAGATCAAAAATCGTTATCCGTGGATCAACAGCACCTTTATGAATGGGCTTGATGATAAGCTTTTCATCGACTGCGCCGTTTATGGACTCCGCCAAACCAAAAAAGATTACTACAAAATAATGGATCAGGAGCTCATCAAACTTCAGGGCCTCAAAACACTCATTTCCCATAACAGTTATTCACCGGACACATTCTGGAAAATCTACAATCACGAAAATTACGAAGCCGCCAAAAAAATCACAGATCCTGAAAATATTTTCAAAGACCTCTATCAAAAAACTCACAACACTGGCGCTGTTGCAAAAGTTTAGACTATAATAAACAACTACCCAGTAATCTAAAACTATGAAACTCCCAAAAACTCTTGCTCTCATTACAGCAATCTCTCTTTTAATAATCAGTGGTTGTAATCTGCCCGCGCCGCCAAGCTCTGTATCACCTCCAAGCGCAACTCCACCGGCAGCTGCGACCCCACCTTCAATCCTCACACCTCCAACCGCCGTGACACCGCCACCAATCTCCCCGGTCACGCCACCTGGCGGTAAACTGGTAGCCTGCAACGCTGACTCTGACTGTGTACCCAATCCATCTATCTGCCATCCTCACGAATGTGTCACCAAAACTGCAGCGGCAGGCATGACTCCGGTTGAAATCTGCACCATGATGTTCGACTATCAAGCCGCCTACAGCCCGGAAGACTGCACTTGTGATTTAGGCATCTGTAAGGATAAAAACCTGGGCCGCACCAGCGAAGTTCCAGGTCCGCAATAATTTTTTCCGAATCGACACTAGCCAAACCTTAACAATTATGCTATAAAAATAGCCTACCTTTTTATTGAATCTATATGGGAAATATATCCAGACCAGACGGGGATGATGAACCAACAAGGGAAATGCAGGTAAACGTGCAGTCAAATGGCCACATACCGGTAGATAAAGATGAACCACCTTCCGTTAGTGTGTTAACTGCGCTCCCACAGTTCGCCCCACAAGAACCAATCGCACATTCTCCTTGGCAGGACCATGCCCCATCATCACAAGCGCAACAACAGGTGGATCTGTCCGTGCGCCAGGTTATGGCAGCAATTCCGGAAGAAGAGACCCCAACCCCAAAAGCTCCCGTAGCAGCTGCACCGGATTTATCCCAAACTTTACCGGGAAGTAACGACGCGCCACCACTTTCAAAGGGCGAATTAAGACCAGTGAACGTTCAATCAGAAAGAAGGGAGTATTTAGTTGTACCGGTAAATCCAGGACCAACACCAAAAATCGACAAAGCATCCATTGAAGTGCGTGATCCGGCTGCCAAAGATCCTACATTCCAAGCAACTGGAACTTTACCTATGGATCAGGCCAACCGACAAATCCAAAGCGACGTAATGCCTTTCATTCCAGCAGGCGTCCCTGTTCCAAGTACGTTTATTACCGGTAGAAAACCTGCTGATCCTGATGTTCCAACAGTCCTTCCATCACGTCCAGTTGCACCTGGAAGAAATCCACACACAGAAGAAACTGATGTATCTCCGGGAAGAATTGCGATGCTTGAAAAAGAGCTTGAAGCACGTCGCCGAAAGCTGAAATCAAAAAATGGTCTTTCTCCTTCTCAAAAAGTTATCGCTGCAATCGGAGCCGCAGCAGCCATCGCAATTGGTTCAACCATCTTGTATGCCAATGGAAAATCGAAAGGTCAAAAAGATTTGGAAGCAACCACTGCAACAGCAGTCCCAACCGCATCTCCAAAACCAGCCCAGGAACCTGTCTCCGTTCCGGTAAATATTCCAACAGCTCAGGCAACCGCCGAAGTTGTTGAACCTGAAAAAACCGCAGATCCAATTCCGGAACCATCCGCTACCGCCAACCCCGACATTGATTTAGACCCGGTTCCAACCGCATCGGCACAAGCACAACCTGTTCCAACTGCATCCACTCCAAAACTTTGGGGCAAACTCCCTCCTTCAGCAACCGCACCTTCAGCTAAACCTACCTCCTCCGCTCCAAAACTGAAAGGTGGCATCATGAGAGATGTTCCATTTTAGTTTTTATGTTGACTAGCCTGCCTCGGATACATGGCCCACGCCGGTCCAAAATGGACCTCAGTTGATAAAGATGCATAAAGATAATCCTTGATCTGGCCTTTATCATCAACTTTGTACACATCAACACCATATTCACCCACGGGATCGTGTACAAAAATAGTACGATTGGTGCCATCGTTATAGACAGCCACAACTGTTACAAGGTGTAAACCGGTCTTTACTCCATTCTTGCTAAAACCAAGAGCAAGTTCAACATAGGCACCCTTATCCATAGCTTCAACAATTTTCTCAAAGGATACCGTCTCTCGATCCAGCTCTTTCACATCAATCCCCAGATTATGATCATCACCATATTTCTGAATAGCTGAAAGAACCCTATCTGGATCAACACCTGAAGATTCAGTCCAACCCATTGAGGTTTTAAGTTCTTCTACAATCCGATCATAACTGCTGGCTGGATCCATCGAATGTGATAACTTATTTTGAATTAAAAAAAGATCATTAGCTACAGCGGTTGGAGCGCATGTATTGTAATCCTGAGCATTATAGGAAAGGCCTGGAATAGATGAGGTCACCTCACGCGGCACTTTTACGCTCACAACATCCTCGGGAGCTGAAGTAAGGCCGGTGCCATCTGAATCCATATCTTGAAGGGCAAAAAAGCGTGGCTCCAGAGGGGATTCCGCCATAAAAAGTGTGTTTTCAATTTTATCAGGATCAACAACCTCATTGTCTGTTAAAAATATTTTCGTTTTAAATAAGTATTGATCTAAATACTTGCCGTCACCTGCAAAGCTGAAAGCAAAACGAAAAGTATCATCAACATCCTTCGGGATCTCTCGATTCCGAATAACCCACTCTTGTGGAGAAATGGTCCCATCACTGTCAAAATCTATCGATGCATTTAGAAAATAATCTTTCTTTTGCACAGTATCAAAACTAAGAATTACAGCACCTTTACCATCTGATGTTCTGGTAGCGCCAATAAAAACAAGATCCATTTTCGGCGAAAAATTAACGGATCTTTCAACTAAAAAAACGACCGCCAATACAACAAAAACCAGAAGTGCAACCCGGCCGGTGGTGATATTGATCTTTTTTCTGATTTTTTCCTGAGCAACCTTTTTCATAACTGTTATGCTACGCTTCAACCCACATCACCATATGACATAATGATGATATTACAGGAGAAACATATCTTGCACAAAAAAAGCGGCTACAAACTTTACATCTGTAGCCGCTTTTAAATTTTGGATTTGATCGATAAATCGATTACGCCTGAGCGTCAGCCAATTTCACATTGATAGCGGCTGGACCCTTTTTGCCGTTCTCATCAACGTCGAAAGTAACGGTGTCACCTTCTTGAAGTTGGTCAAAAGTTACATCCACCAAATTGTTCATGTGGAAGAAAATCTCTTTCTCCAATTCTGGAGAAGCGATGAAACCAAAACCCTTTTCCATTTTCTTTTTTACAGTACCTGTCATAACCTAAAAAATTAGTTAAATAAAATGTGTAATCTAACTATGGAAGATAAAAATTCGACTAATTCCTCAGACCATAACTATTTTACATGTTTACTATGAACCTAAAAAACGTATTTGTCCAATTTTATCTCTGCATTTTACCAAAAACTACTCATTCCGAGCATCTATAGGCGGCTCTTCGCAGGTATGCTAACATCCATTCCGATTTTTAACTGAACAAATGTTAATCGCCAAAAACCTCTCCTTCGAAAACAATGACGGCAAACTCTTTGAAGACATCAATATCTCTCTGGACAGTGCTGCCAAAAAGCGGGTAGCCATTGTTGGCAAAAACGGCTGCGGCAAGACCACTCTTATCAAACTTTTACTCGGCCAGTTGGAACCGACAACCGGTAACGTAACCAATTCCCGCGAAATTATTGCCTACCTCAAACAGGACACCGCTTTCCCGGACGAAAATCAAACCGTCGAGCAATACCTCACCAGCAAACTGGAAGAAGAATGGATGACCTACAAAATCGAGATGGTGTTGGAAGAGGTCGGCCTCGCTCCGGAAATTCAGACTGTTGAACTCAAAAATATCAGTGGCGGCCAACGCGTAAGAATAGCTCTAGCAGAAGTGCTGTTAGTTGAGCCGACGATTTTGCTGCTGGATGAACCCACAAACCATCTTGATAAAGAGAGTATTGAATGGCTCATAAAATTTATTAATGCGTTTAGCGGATCAGTCGCTTTCGTTTCTCATGACCGTCATTTCATTAACGAAACCGCGGATCAGATCTGGGAAATCACCAATCATCATATTGAATCCTACGGCTGCAAATACGACCAGTTCCTCATCGAACGCTACAACCGTTACGAAAAAATGCTCGCCGCATTTGAGTTCAGCCAGCGCGAATACAACGAACTCGAACTCTGGCTCCGCGAAAACGCCAACAATCCAAAATACAAATTCACGGCAACGGTCGCACAAAAGAAAAAAGCATTGGAACGCATGGAAAAGAAAACTCCACCAGAACCAATCCCCGACCCCCGTGTAAAAATGAAAGACATCGATGCCACAGAAAAAGGCACCGTCCTCTCTCTCAAAATCGACCACAAAAAATTCGGCGACCGTGAAATTCTCAAAAACATCGAACTCCGCATTGAAAGCCGCGACCGCATTCTGCTCAAAGGCCCCAACGGCTCCGGCAAAACCACCCTCCTCAATATCATCGCCGGCGACGACGCTGATTTTGCAGGCAAACGAAACCTCCGCGAAAACACCAACGTCGGCTACCTCCGTCAGTTCTCCAGCCTGGACGAAAAAAATAACGTACTCGACGAGTTCGGCAAACGCACCTCCCTGGAATACACCACCCGCCGCAGCGTTTTAGCCAAATATTTATTCCCGGAAGAGTTCATGGAAACCACCATCAAAAATCTCAGCTTCGGCCAACAACGCCGCCTGGAAATCGCCATCCTCCTCACCAACAACCCCAGCCTTCTGCTCTTAGACGAGCCCACCAACCACTTGGACATCTTCCTGCGTGAAGACCTGGAAAGATTCCTCCTCGAACAAAACGTTGCCATGTGCATCATTTCGCATGACACGTATTTCATCGATAAAATTGGTATAACAAAAACCGTTGAGCTAAAATAATTGGTAGATGATAAAGATAAAACCAACTCACAAAAAACCACTTCTCATTCTCTGCGCCGCACTTTTAACTTTTGGTGCCGGCTGCATGCTCGCTCTCAAGCAACCACCGCCTGAGCTGAATTTAGCTGTGCCTTTCACAACCCAGGCCCCCAACGGCAACTGGGCAGGCAACGAAAACTGCGAAGAAACCAGCGCCGTCATGGCCGCCGCCTACTTAAACGGCAACACCCAGGAAACTCTGGAAGCAAATGTTGCCCAGGATGAAATAAACAAACTCATAGTCTGGGAAAACGAAAATCTCAAATACAATGCCAACACCGGCGCCCACGAAACCGCCTCTATGATTCAAAGCGCCCTCAACTTACACACCATCGTCAAAGACGACTTCACCGAAGACGACATCAAAAACGCCATCACCAATAAATTTGTCGTTTTATTACCGCTCAACGCCCAGCTTTTAGACCCGTCAAACTATCCGGACCTCCACCCGTCATACCACATGGTCGTCATTCGCGGTTACCGGGATCACCTTTTCTATATCAACGATCCCGGCACCACCTTGGGCAAAAACAACCCCTACACTTTTGAACAGATCCACAATCTGGCGGCCGATTGGAACCAAGTAACCAAAAAAATCGACACCGGCAAAAAAACAATCATCATCGTATCCAAATAGAAAAGTCCTCCCGGAGGCTTCTATGATGGCAAAAAGTATGGTAAAATATACACATCAAAAATTAAAAAAAGCAAAAATGAGCAAAAATGAAAAACATCCGGGCCTCGGTGAATTAGCCTCGACCTCCATCTGCGGCAACGATATTTTAAGCTCCGTACTTTATGTATCCGGTATCGCCATCGGCGTGGCTGGTGTTTACGCACCTCTCATTCTTTTATTTATCGGTGTAGTACTTTTGCTCTACAAAGGTGTCTACCGCGAAGTAGTTGAATCGCTCCCGGTAAATGGCGGCGCCTACAATGCGCTCCTCAACGGTACATCCAAAAAAGTAGCCGCAACCGCCGGCGTTCTCACCATTCTTTCCTACGTTGCCACCTGCGTGATCTCAGGAAAAACCGCGGTTGAATACCTCCACACAGTTGTGGATGTTCCTGTTATTCCTATCACCATCGTCGTCCTTGGCATATTCGCGGCACTGGTTATTTCCGGCGTGAAAGACTCCGCCAAAGTTGCCATGGGAATTTTCGGCGCACACTTAATCACACTCATCGTTTTTGCCGGACTCGGTCTCTGGTACATCACCCATAATCCGACACAATTCCAAATAAACTGGGAAGGTACTCAGGATTTACTCAAAGACAAAGAACTCATAACACTGCTATTTCTTGGCTTCTCCGCTTCACTTCTCGGTGTCTCCGGCTTTGAAAGTTCCGCCAACTTTGTGGAAGAACAAAAAAGAGGCGTCTTCAAAAAAACTCTTCGCAACATGACCATTGGTGTGGTTATTTTCAACCCGCTGGTTGCTTTTATCTGTTTAGGAATTTCCAAAATAGGTGAAATCAAACAGTTCGCGGACTTCCTCCTGGCCGACGAAGCCAAAATCGTCGGTGGAACTATTTTCCAATACATTGTCGTGGCAGACGCCTTCCTGGTTCTCTGCGGAGCCGTGCTCACCGGCTTCATCGGTGTCTCCGGTTTGATTCACCGCATGGCGCTGGATGAAACCTTACCAATGTGGTTCTCCAAAATTAATTCCAAAGGATCATTCCCAAGAATTATCATCGTCTTCTTCCTCGCCTGTGTTTCCATCTTGCTCATGACCGGCGGCAAACTCGCTTCACTCGGCGGCGTGTACGCCATCAGCTTCTTAGCAGTTATGACCATGTTTGGCCTGGGCAACATCATTCTCAAAATCACCCGTCCCGACCTCAAGCGCCAATACAAATTCCCGATCCTCTTTGTAATTCTCGCCGCATCAGCAACTTTCATTGGCCTCATCGGCAACATCGTTTTGGATTTCCAAAACCTGATGTATTTCATTATCTATTTCGTCCCAGTCATCGCCTTCGTCCGCATCTACATGTTCCGCGACGAAATCGTTGCTTTCTTTGAAAGAACTTTCAAAAACAGTCCTCTGCTTCACAGCATCACACGCGTCATTTTCAAGGATGTCACCAAAGGAAAATACATTCTCTTCATCCACCGTCTCGACCGCCTACATAGCACCCTCAAATATATCGACAACAACGAAACCGGCCGCAAAGTTCTCATACTTCACTGCAAAGACCCTGAAGACACCCACAACGATGAAGTTTGGACTGAGCTCCAACATATCGTTCCGCTTCTTCCAAAAGCCGGCGTTTTCAACCACCTCACTTTAGAGCTTCAACAAATAGAAGCCTCCTTCGGTCCGCAAGCGGTTGAAAAGGCATCAAAAAAATACAATATCCCGAAGAACCGCATTTTTATCGGGACCATCCACCACCACCACAAGTTCGATTACGAAGATTTAGGTGGTGTTCGCATTATTGTGTAGAGAAAAATTCGACACAATATTTACCTTATTTAAAGGCCTGCCATAAACAAATATTCATTGCAGGCTAATTGAAATTGATTTCTTTGTTTGAAAAAATTTTCAGCACAGCTAAATTGAGGGCGATCAAATTTGAAATTTTCATTCATGGAAACTTCCGCCGCAAAAATTCGAATAAATGATGGGCCAACTCGATCTCGTCATAATACTTTAGGTTATAACGAGCCGTTTTTTAAAACAGGCGCACCAGCAGCAAAACCACGTCGTCAACAAACACTCGGATACACAAACGACTTTTATAAGGGTTCAGTAAGTGCTAACGACAATAATGAAACCACCATCGTCCCGAAAGAAATCCATGAAAAAGTTATGGCTCAAATGCCTCAAATTCTAAACTTTAAAAAGCCACCGGTTCTAAAGCCAGTTCCTAAGGCACCTCTAACCGCAGAACAAATCGATGCTAAAGTGAAACAGATCGAATTCGAAGTTTTATACGGCAAAGAAGAAGGCCAAAAAAAGTTAGCTTCCTATTTAGCAAATCACGCGCCAATCCAAAAAATTCCACAGCCGGTACAGCTGGCTGCTCCAGAGCCTTTAGCTCCTCATACCCGAACCACAACTTTAAGATTCAAACCTTTCACACCTGATCCATTAATCGAATATGACATAGATCTCTCGGAGTTTGATTGTACGGATTATCCGGTTGATGATAACCACAATTCAACCATTCTCCCCCCGGATCCGATAAAGTATCAGACCACCATGCCAAACGAAACACCATTCGAAGTTGCCATGAAAGTTGCTGATGAAATAAATCAACAAAAAGCTGAAGCAACTGCACAGTGGCAAAAGCTTTCCCTCTGGCAAAGAGTCAAAAGAACATTCCTGGGCCAAGGTTTAGAAAAAAAATTGAGCTCGCGCGAGTTCAACAAATTAATTGGTGGAGATGCCGGGAATTGAACCCGGGTCCAAAAAAGACAATCACAAACGTCTACCATCATAGTTCAGCTTAAGGTTTTGGTCCTGATGCGTAAAAGTTGAACACAAAGTACATCAGGCTTGGCCCCTAAGATTTTCGTCTCTTAAGCGGGGTGAATAAGAGCTTAGCCTGTTTATGACGTCCACTCCTCATAACAGACATTTGAGGGTGAACGACTTTTCCGAAACTAATCAGAAAAGATTAAGCAGCCATTGCGTATGCAGAAGCATAATCAACAGTTGCTTCCTCATTTGCAAAAGCAGTGAGGAGCTTTGAAGTTTTAGCACTTCGAGCGCACAGAACGGATCTATGGGGAGACTGTGCAATCCCCAGATGGCAATTTGTAAAAGAACCTTTCTGTCGAAAGCCTTACATCCCCACACGACAGGACTAATATTATTACACAAAAAAGGCCACCCATCAAGGTGCCCACCATACTCATCTTCTAACTAACCTCAAGGATTAATAACAAGATCCTCAACACGAACCATCTGCGCCTGTCCCTTCCCCTTCTTCGGGATAGACAAGATCTCTACATATCCTTTTTCAACCCTATAATGAATCGCTTCATCCACTCCTAAACCCGGCTTCTCATATTTCTTAAAAACAGCATTCAAAGCTTGTTCAGGAGTATCATAACCCGCCTCTTTTGTCGGATCAGGAAGCTCCCCCAACCTATTCCCATTACGATCATAACCAAAAGTACAGACGCTAAAAGCATCATATTTTCCATTAGGTTTCTTTTCAATCCATGCGCAAATTGCATGATTCGGCACGGCAACAATATATGTTTTTCGCCCTTGTTTCTGCATAATTGCCTGGATCAAAAATGCATAATCATCGCAATCCCCCAAGCACTGACCATTTTTCACTCGTTGAAGAGTCTCATCAGGTGATTGCCAGTAATCCCCATGTTTCTCCTTTGTCCCAGGTGTTAACGGACTATCGGGATCCTCTGAATCGTAAACATACTGCATAAACTGCTCCACAAAAATCTGCCATTTTTTAGGAGTATTCAGAATGGCGGAAAGCATCCACAAATAAGTTTGCGTAGTAAGTTTGGGATTTTTCTTTTTCTCAGTTTGATAATCAGCAACCTCCTCTCCGTTCAAACCAATAAGTCTTTTTATTTTCACACCTTTTCCCTCTGTAACTGAGTACATTGGCCGTTGATCATCGGGGTCATAAAAAACAGTTTTTTTCGGATCTCCCAGAAAACTAATAAAATCAATTTTGCCGCCTTGATAAGACACTCGCCCTAACGGTTTTTTATCAGAAGAAAACATGAATATTGACCTGATCTCTTTGTCTCCAACTTTTCTCATCTTCCCTTCATCCATTTGCTCTGTCATAAAAAGCACACTACTCACACTGATATACATGCCGTTTGGAAGCATTGTTCTATCAACATGGTCTGCAATCCCCGCACCGACAAGTGAAAGAGATTGCGCGTCACAAAGGCCCTCATGATAATGGCTTCGATCAACAGTATTCATCCCGCTTTTATACTCAATCGTGAAATCATCATCGCCCTCAACTGTCTCGGTTGTTGAACTTTTTTTCTCAGTCACTGAGGAATAAAGTTTCTTCAACTGTCTCTTTTTCACCACATCAATGCCTCCTTCTTTTTGTTTCTCTTCGCCTTCAACAATAAAAATTTTTGCTCTCTCCGCAGGATCATCTGAAGAAAAACGTGGCCCGGCATAAAGAGTTTCGGCTGAAACTATTTCATATTGAACATTTTTAACTGTAACAAAAAACCTGCTGGTTCCCTCCGCAACAAGCGGCACATCAGGCTGAAAGCCGGGAATTTTTCTGGCGGCAAGTAAGGCAATTTTCCCATTAT
>Ga0068869_100000640_pt1 | contig 19693 bp, 14 predicted proteins | sample KBSMisM52_FD_64676 | JGI IMG/M metagenome (GOLD analysis project Ga0068869, IMG submission 64676) | Miscanthus rhizosphere microbial communities from Kellogg Biological Station, Michigan, USA - KBS Miscanthus M5-2 | ecosystem: Host-associated > Plants > Roots > Rhizosphere > Soil ... | reverse complement strand
CGCCCGTCGAGCGGGATGATGCGCGTGTCGTGCATCATCTCGTGCGTGATCGTCACGATCCCGGGCGCCTGCAGAATCTGGACGTTGTTGTTGTAGCCGGTGGGGAACATCACCGCCGGGAGCCCCACGGTGACGCAGCGATCCCAGAGGCTCCGGTCCGTCCACGAATCCGCCGGGCCTCGCCCTGCGCGGGCTTTCGCGTCCGCCGCCGCGCGAGCGCGCGCTTCGGCAGTCAACGCCGGGAGCAGGCCGTTCTTCGGGTCGATGATGAGCGAGCTGCGGCGCGACCTGGCCGCCAGGTTCTCGTACCAATGCGAGGGGCCCGCGCCCACGCCGCCGCCACCGTCCGCGATCGCTGCGATCGTCCGCGACCGCCGCGCCAGGGCGGCTTCGAGCTCAGGCCCGTCGAGAAACTCCTTGTCGGCGACTTCCGCCGGCCTTTCCAACGGAATGGAGAAGTTGTTGTCGCTGGTCCAGACGCCTTCGAGGTCAGGGTCGCCCCACGGCGTCCTCGGGGGCGTCCAGCGCTGAGCGGCGGCCACCGCCGTCATCGCGCACACGATGACGGCGACGATGAATCGGACGGAGCTATTTCGCGTAGTTATCGTCCCACCGAATATTGAGCCAGAAGATGTCCGGCGTGACCTCGCTGAAGCCATGGTAGAAGTTCGACGGGTGGAAGAACACGTCGCCCGGCTTGCTGACCACCGACACGCCGGTGTTGGGCACGCGCTGGCCGTCCTTCACCTGATAACCCGTGTTGACCGTTGCACCACCCGCCAGCATGTACCACGTGTCGATGGTCTGCTCGTGGACTTCCACTGACGGCGTGCCGTTCCAGCGCAGGTTCACGTTGTAACGCCCGCCTTCGATGAGCCGGGTGTTGCCCGACTTCTTCAGGCGCATCCCGTCCATGATCTGATCCAGCGTTTCCTTGGCGAAGAACAGCTCGCCGCTGCCGCCATAGCTGTAGGGCAGCACCTGCTGGCTTCCCGCCGGCAGCGCCGGGCCACGGCCACGGCCGCTGGCCTTGCCGAGGATGCCATCCAGCGTTCCAGCTCCCATCGGCGAGGCGGTTGGCCAGTCGGTGTCCCAGCGCACGTTGAGCCACGTGATGTTGCTGTTCACGCCGCTCACGCCGTGCGGCAGACCCGACGGGATGTAGACCACGTCGCCCACTTTGATCGGGTGGCTCTGGCCGCCCAGGATCTTGCCCTTTTCGAGCACGCCGCCGGTCGTGAGCGTGCCGCCGCCCTCGAGCACCACCCACAGATCGGCGGTGATCGGATGCACGAGCCCGGTCTCCGCCGCGGTGATCCGTCGGATGTTCACGTTGTACTTGCCGCCCTCGATCATGCGAAGCGTCTGGAGCTTCTTCGCATCCATGTCCTTCAGGTACTGGGCGAGCTTCTCTTTGGGAATGGCGATCGAGTGATCCTTGGGGGCCTGTTCCAGGATGGTGGTCCCACCACCGTCCTGTCCCCCGCGGCCCTGCGCCAGCGTCAGCGCGGCTCCCAGCACCACGGCCCCGATGGTTGCGACAACTCTCATCTTTCGTACTCCTCCGCAGCGGCCATAAGCCTAGACGGCGCGAGAGCGAGATCACATACGCATTTGGGGGTAGACGGCCGGCGGACCCGTCCGCCTCTACGGGAGCCCGAACGCGAGAATGCTGGGGCCCGAGGCCACGGCCACCAGCTGCCGGTTGTCGAAGACGTACGTCATCGGCGACGACTTCCACACCTGGCTGGTCTGAAAGCTCCACAGCCGCTTGCCGGTTCGTGCGTCCGCCGCCGCGAACGCTCCGCTGTCGTCGCAGAAGAAGACCACGTCGCTGGCCGTCGCCAGCACGCCTCCCCACGATTCGACCGTCCCGAACTGCGGCAGCTCCCAGGCCGTCTTGCCGGTCTGAATGTCGATGGCGCGCAGCACGCGCTGCGCGGGGTCCGGCGCCGCCGCGAACGTGCCGCCCATGAAGCTCTTGCCCGACTCCCACGTCTGATCGACCCGGGTGAAGATGCCGCACTTGTCGTTGGTCTGCACGTAGAAGAGGCCCGTGCGCGGACTGAACGCGGCCGAGTACCAGTTGGACGCGCCCTCGAGCGACGGACACACGCGCCGCCCCTCGCGCGTCGGCTCCATGTTCGGCACCACGATGGGACGCCCCTCTTTCGTCAGCCCCGACGCCCAGCTGATGGTCTTCACGTACTGCGTGCCCGACAGGTATTCGCCGGTGACGCGATCCAGCACGTAGAAGTAGCCGTTGCGATTGGCCTGCAGGAGCAGCTTGCGCGGCGCCCCCTTCCACGTGGCGTCCACGAGCACGATCGGCTGCTGCGCGTCGTAGTCGTGCACGTCGTGCGGCGTGAACTGGAAGTGCCACTTGCGCCGGCCGGTCTTCACGTCGAGCGCCACCACGGAGTCCGAGTAGAGGTTGTCGCCCTGGCGCTCGTCGCCGATCATGTCCGGTCCCGGGTTGCCCATCGCCCAATAGAGCGTGCCGAGTTCGGCGTCGTAGCTGCCGGTCATCCAGGTGGCGGCGCCGGGGTGATCGATGGCGTTCCCCTTCCAGGTGTCGGCGCCGGGCTCACCGCGCGCCGGCACCGCCCAGAAGCGCCACACCTCCTTGCCGCTCGTCTGGTCGTACGCGGCCAGGAACCCGCGCGCGCCCTCGTCGCCGCCGGCGATGCCCGAGACGACCAGGTTATCCACGACGAACGGCGCGCCGGTGCCGTTGTAGTTCTGTTTCCAGTCGGCCATCTGCGTCTCCCACAGGAGCGCGCCGGACGCCTTGTTGAGCGCGATGAGATGCGCGTGGTCGGTGGTCATGAAGATGCGATCGCCGGCCACGGCGACGCCGCGGTTGACGCCGCGGGCCGCCACGCCGCCGAGCCCGCGCGTGCGCGGCCGCCGGTAGTTCCAAATCTGCCGGCCGCTGCCGGCGTCGAGCGCGTAGAGGTCGTTGGCCGCGCTGACGTACATCACGCCGTCGACGACGACCGGCGTCACCTGGAGCTGCGCCGCGTTGGGCAGCGTGAACACCCAGCGCGGGGTCAGGCGGCCGGCGTTGGCCGGCGTGATCTGTGCCAGCGGGCTGTAGCGGTTGCCGGTCGGGCCGCCGTGGTACGACGTCCACCCGGTTTGCGACGTCACCTCGCGGTACTTGCCGCCGCCGGCGTCGCGGAGCAGATGCAGGGCGCGGTCGTCGCCCAGCACCTGCATCTCGCCGTCGCTTTGATTGAGCAGCACACCCGGCACGGAGCGGCCGCTCGACAGCGCCACCGTCGTGCGCTGCGGACCGGTGCCGGCGCGCGGCTTGAGCGTGCGGAGAAACGCCACGAGGTCGACGGCCTCGGCCTTCGACAGGTTGGCGAAGGAGGGCATGCCGGCGCCGGACACGCCTTCTCGAATCACGGCCTCGAGCTCGGCGTCGTTGCGCAGCGGAATGCGCGCGAGAATCGACGGACCCAGTTCGCCGCCACCGCCGCCGGTGCCGTGGCAGTTGGCACAGCGGCTGGCAAACACCTGCCGCCCCGGCTCCACGTTCTGCGCCCACGCTGGCGACGACATTACGAGCGCCGTCACCCCGGCCCCCACCACAATCGCGCGCTTCATCATGTGGTCGCGATCTTGACGGCTCGGTCGGGCCCCGTCAACGACCTACCCGATCAGGGTAGGCGACCGAACGGTGTCACTTCGGCGACACTGATCGGCGTATGCGAACACGAATTGCTTCAGGTCTCGTGCTGGCCGCCGCTCTGTCAGGCGCCGTGCTGTCGGGCACGGTGCTCGCCCAGGCGGGCAAGGCGCCGGCGGCCTACTCGGCGCCGCGGATGCCCGACGGCCATCCCGACATGCAGGGCGTCTGGGCCAACAACAACATGACGCCGCTCGAGCGCCCGAAGCAGTTCGGACTGCGGGCGACGATGACCGATGCCGAGTTCGCCGCGGTGAGGAAGAACCTCGCCAGCATGACGGACGGCGGCGACGCGTTCTTCGCCGACGAGCTCATCCTCGCGGCAGTCGACGGCAAGACGAAGTTCACCTCCGCGGACACGCAGACCGGCAACTACAGCCAGGCCTGGCTCTCGGAGCGCATCCTCGACAATCGCACGTCGCTCATCATCGACCCGCCCGACGGACGCATTCCGGCGCCGGCTCCCGGGGCGGCTGAACGCGCACGCGCGGCCGCCGCGGCCCGGCGAGGTCGCGGCCCGGCCGATGCCGCGCAGGACCTCGGGCTGAGCACGCGCTGCGTTCACTCCGGCACGCCAAACCTGCGCGCCGGCTACCAGAGCTACTTCGCGATTACCCAGGGGCCCGGCGTGCTGGCGCTGCGGACCGAGATGATTCACGACACGCGCATCTTCCCCGTCGGCGCGGGCGCGCACGTGTCGCCCGCCATCACGATGTACCACGGCGATTCGCGCGCGCACTGGGACGGCGACACGCTGGTGGTGGACACGAAGAACTTCTCGCCGAGCACGAACTTCCGGGGTTCGACCACCGGGCTGCATCTCACCGAGAAGTTCAAGCGGGTGTCGGCAGACACCATCGAGTACTACGTCACGGTGGACGATCCCGCGGTGTGGTCGCGCCCCTGGACGTTGATGGTGCCGCTCAAGAACACCGGCGAGGAGATGTACGAGTTCGCGTGTCACGAAGGCAACTACGGGCTGCCCGCCATCCTGCGCGGCGCGCGGGCGCAGGAGAGCGGCACGCGGTAACCCCACCCGGTTACCGGGCGGATGCCGAAGGAGCTGCTGCCGTAGGCGCCGGCTTGGGCGGGAGGCGCGGAATCTTGTCGTCCGTCATCGCCGCTCGCCACGCAAACGTCGCCATGAAGACCACCGACTGTTTGAGCTGATCGGCGCTCGTGCGGTCCGGCGAGTCGGCGTTGGTGTGGCGCGTCCGCTCGTCGTAGTCGTCGAACTCCTTGATCACGTTGAAGCCGGGCAGCCCGGCTTCGTTGAACGGCACGTGGTCGGTCGAGCCGATCCCCTCGACGATGTTGCGCGTCGCGCCGAGATCCTTCAGCGGCCCGAGCCAGCGATCGAAGAGCGTCTTCGCGCCCTTGTTCCCTTCCATGTAGAAACCCAGCGTCTTGCCGCTGCCGGGATCGTCGTTCAAGTAGACGGCCAGCCGATCGCGTTCGGCCGGCGAGCTGAAATGCCGGGCCACGTAGGCGCGCGCGCCGAGCAGGCCCTGTTCCTCTCCGCTCCAGAGTGCCACGCGGATGGTACGCCGCGGCGCCGTGCCGAGCCCGCGGATGATGCGCATCGCCTCCATCACGGCGACGGCGCCGTCGGCGTTGTCGGTCGCACCGACCGCCGTGTGCCACGAGTCGAGGTGCGCGCCCACGAGCACCACCTGATCGCGCAACGCGGGATCCGTTCCCGGGATGTCGGCAATCACGTTGTAGCTCTCGCGGTCCTGGTCGAACGAGCGCGCCCGCAGCTCGACCCGCATCGACACTGGCCGCCCTTGCGCGGCCAGACGCGCGATCACGTTGTACTGCTCGCCAGCCACCACGATCGAGGGCACGGCGTCGACCGGCGTGGCGCGATTCCCGGTGACCCCCACCGTGCCGTCGCGATACGCGCTGGGGCGCAGCGCCACGGCTGCACCAGCCTGTTTGAGGAGCGCCGACAGTTCGGTGGCGGGCGTGGTGCTCTTGGGCTGCGGCAGCATCGGATTGCCGGTCGCCACCGGGCGATCGTTGAGGCCAGGCTGCGGCCGGTCGCTGACGACGAACTCCGTCACCGGCAGGTGCGTGAGCACGATGGCGCCGCGCAACTGACCAGCCATCGCCTGGATCTGCCCGGCCGTCTTGTCGCCCACGTACACCACGCGCCCCGTCACGACACCCGGGGTCGACGGCGACCAGGCGTCGGGATAGGCAATGAGCGGGGCGTAGCGCGGCTCCGTCATTTCGACCGCCACCTTCTCGAGCTGCCAGCCGCGGCCGAAGTCCCACGACTCGAGGTGCGGGTTGGTCAGCCCCCATTCCGTGAAGCGGTCGAGCGCCCAGCGTGCGGCCTGCATGTGCGCGGGCGACCCGGTCAACCGCGCCCCGATGTCGTCGGTGAGCATCCGATACATCGGGAGCGCGCGGGAGCGTTCCAACCCCTCGGTCCTGATGCGTGCCAGCGGGTCTCCGGCGTCGCGCTGCTGGCCGGAGGCAAACGCGCCGAGACACAGCAGGACTGAGGCGATCGACACGAGGCCGCGAGAAGTTGTCATGTGCGCGTCCACTCCACTGTCACGAGGTCACCACGAGGCGGTAGCCGGCATCGAGCGCATCGAGCGATCGCAGGCGTCCGAAGCGGTGCTCCCACGCTCCTGATTGCAGGTCGGCCGCCAGCCGTGCCACGCCGCTCGCCATCACCTCCCGGTCGAGACGCGCGAAGCCCGACATACCCGCGCGCACGGCCGGATCGAGGTACGCCTCGGGACGGCGCCAGTAAGCGGCCAGGAATCCATCGGCACAGTCGTGCGGGATGGCGACGGTCTCGACTCGACACGGCCCGAGTTCGGCTGCGATCTCGGCGACGGAGGGACACCGCCCGCGATCGAGCTCGGCAATCTCCGGAAAGTACACCTCGGTGAGCCAGAAGCGGCGGGCGACGGTCGTGGGATCGAACGCAAACACCACGAGACGTGCGGCCGTTCGCTGCATTTCGCGAAGCCCCGCTCGCCAGTCGGACCAGTGATGCAGCGTCAACACCGCCAGCGCGGCGTCGAACGTCCTGGTCTTGAACGGCAGCGCCTCGGCTAACGCCTGGACGGCAGGCGGCGCCCCCGGCGCGCGCTGCCGGATCATGTGCCCCGACGGTTCGACCGCCACGACGAACCCGCCCGAAGGCTCATACGCGCCGGCGCCCGCACCGACGTTGAGCACGGACCGAGCGTTTCCAAGCCCATCGAGAATCGCAGATGCGATCCTCGGATCGGAGCGCCGCGTGGACGTGTAGCCCTGTCCGATCCGATCGTAGAGAGCGGAGCTCACAGTCCCGGCCCCGTCAGTCCTCGGCCGTGTTCAACGCCACGGCCGCCCGGACCAGCGCCTTCAAGGCTTTCTCGTTGATCGTGTCGCCCTCGCGGAAGTCGATGGCGCGCCTCGTGTTCCCCTCGAGGCTGGAGTTGAAGAGGCCCGACGGGTCCTTCAGCGCCGCCCCGTGGGCGAAGGTCAGCTTCACCGTGGCTTTGTAGGTCTCCCCGGTGCAGATCAGCCCGTCGTGCGACCACACCGGCACCTGCCATTTCCACTCCTCCACGACGTCAGGATCGGCTTCCTTGATCAGGGCACGGAGCCGGCCGAGCATCTTGCCCCGCCAATCGCCCAGCTCCTTGATTCGTCCGTCGATCAACTTCGAAGGAGATTCGCCTTTCGGCGCTGCGCTCTTCTTCATGGTGTGTGTTCCTTCGTTTGACGCCGGTAGCGTACACCCTGGCGGAGGAGGCGTCCGATGTCTGGTGCGTCTCAAACCACTTCGCCAGCATTCGAAGCAACTCGCGGGCGATCCCCATTCGGCGAAACGCGGGCGCGACGAACAGGTATTGCAGTTCGCCGTCGCAGCCGTGCCGCTCCGTCAGATGACCGGCAACGTGGGCGATCACCCGCCCATCGAGGAAGCGCTACGTACCCGGTTCTCGGCGACAGCGCGTGCTGCGGATGATGTTGGCCGTCGAAATACGGGGCCATGCGGGGATCGGCAGGGACGCCGGATGTTACTTCGTTTCGGCGACCTTCCCGGCTTTCAGCTCGTTGGGCAGCGCGTAGTTGCCCTCCTGGCAGCCGTATTCGAGCATCAGATACCCGTCGTCGCGGTTGAGCGGCATCATCACGCTCCACGGCTTCGCGAAGTTCTTCGGGTCGGTGATGGTGACCTCGTACTTCAGGGTGTCCTTGTCGAGCGGCGTGATGCGCTCGGTGATGCGCATCTGGTCGCTCGTCGCCACACCGCGTGCGCGGCCGGAGGCGGCGCTCGTGGCAATCATCCCCTTGTCGTTGTAGTTGGCCGTCTCGATGACCAGCGTGTTGCCGTCCCAGTGACCGCGGGCGTCGCCGTTCCACTGGCGGATCTGCGATCCGAGCGGCTTGCGACCGTCGAGCGGGATGATACGAGCGTCGTGGATCATCTCGTAGACGATCACCACGTAGCCCGGCGACTGGTGGATGCTGTAGCCGTTGTTGTACTGCGCCGGGAACATGCCGCCCGGCACGCCGCGCGTGATGCAGCGCACCCACGGCGTCTCGTAGATCCAGTCCTGGCCGATGTGCGCGAAGTTGTAATCGCGCCTGGCCTCGGCGGCCGGCAGGATCGGCACCAGCCCGTCGGCCGGCTCGACGACCATCGACCGCCGCCGGGCACTCACAGGGCTCCCGTGATCCGCCCAGTGCTCGGGTGGATTGATGTCGGACGGGCGGCGGCCGGGCCCGCTGGCTTCGAAGGGCGTGTCGTCGAAGTTCACCCACAGCCCCGAGATGTCAGGCTGCCCATCCGGCGTGCGCGGCGGCACGTACTTGCCTTCGGCCGGCATGGCTTTGACGGACGATTGCGGGTGGTTGCTGGAATCCTGCGGCCTCAACTGCGCGCGCGCCGAAACCGCGGCCAGGGTCGCCAGGGCACAAGTCGTCAAAACGAGGCGTGTCGTTGTCGTCACCACGAGCAGCGATTGTAGGATCCCGCGTTCACGGGGCCGCCCCGATACCTCGCTTTGGGTAGGCGCGGCGGGGCTGAAGCCCCGCCCTACGGCGGCCCCCACGTACTACGGTGCGGGCTCGATGCGAAGCACCGTCCCGTCGGGAGCCGCGCCGCCCGATCCCCGCTCGGTGGTGAGATAGAGGTTGCCGTCGGGCCCCTGCTGCACGTCGCGCACGCGGACGTTGAGCGACGACAGCAGCACCTCGCGCTGCTCCGCCTGCTGCGGCTTCGGATTGTTGAACGTGACGCGCCACAGCGCCTTGCCGTTGAGCGCGCCGAGGAACGCGCTGTTCTTCCACCCCTTGAACCGATCGCCGGTGTAGAAGATGAGGCTCGACGGGCTGATCGACGGGATCCACGACATGCGCGCGTCTTCCATCCCATCGCGGTGCCACGGAATGTTCGACACCGGCGTCCCGGTGTAGTTGCGGCCCGTGGACACGAGCGGCCAGCCATAATTGGCGCCGGGCTTCAAGACGTTGATCTCGTCGCCGCCGAGCGGACCGATTTCCGACTCCCACAGCTCGCCCGTCTCGGGATGGTAGGCCAGCCCGTAGGCGTTGCGATTGCCGTACGTATAGATCTCCGGGCGCGCGCCGGCGCGGCCGACGAACGGGTTGTCGGGCGGAATGCTGCCGTTGTCGCGAATCCGCAGGATCTTGCCGAAGTCGTTGTCGAGCGCCTGCGCCCGCATGCGCTCGCTCGTATCCTCGGAGCCGTTGCAGCACAACCCGTCGCGATCGCCGACGGTGAGGAGCAGCGTGCCGTCGCGCAGGAACATCATGCGCCCTGGATTGGCGCCGAACGTGCCCCAGGCCTCGGCTGCGAAGATCTCCGTGAATTCGCGGAGCTCGTCGTTGGCCCAGATGCCGAACCCGACGGCCATCGTGCTCCCCTTCGGCCCGTACTTGGGAAACGAGAGGTAGATCCGGTGATTCTGCGCGAACGCCGGGTGCAGCGCGACGAAGTGCAAGGTCTCGCTGGCGGCTGTCGCCGGCGCTCCCGCCGGAGGCGGCGGCATTTCCCACGCCGGCTTGGGCTGCAGCACGCCGTCCTTGATGACGCGCAGCCGCCCGTTGCGTTCCGCCACCAGCACGGTGCGCGCGTCCGGGAAGGCGAGGCTGTACGGATGCACGAGGCCGCCCGCGATCTCGGTGACCTTGATCTTCTGGCCGGTGGCGGTGTCGAACGTCTGGGCGGACGTCTGAGCCCCGAGCGGCAGGGCGAGCCGGAACGCCGCGGTTAACACGGCGGCACAGAGGAATAGAGTGCGCTTCGTCATAGGCGATCGGACACTAACACACGGGGCGCACGAACGGGATGCCCACGATCGGGGTATGTTTGCAGCGATGAAAAGCGCCGTCGCGTGCCTGACGTTGTTTGCGACCGTGAGCGTCAACGCACAATCCAACGAGGATCTGGCGGCCGCCAGGCGGCTGGTGGGCATGTGGCGCCTCGTCGATCGCACCGTGTCGTTCGCGGACGGCACCTCGCGGCCGGATCCGCGGACCACGGCGTACATCTTCTATTCCGACACCGGCATGACGTGCTACATCGCGATGGACCCCACGCGCACCGCGTGGAAATCCGAGACCACGCCCACACCCGAAGAAGCCGTGGCGAGCATCACGGGCCTCGGCGCCTATTGCGGCACGTTCCGCGTCAACGCCAAGGAAGGGGCCGTCGTCCACCACATGGAGATCGAGCGGATTCCGAACCTGATCGGCCGGGATCGCAAGCGGTGGTTCACCTTCCAGGACGCCAATCATCTGATCCTGAAAGTCGATCCCAGCGAATTCCGCGCGCCGGTGGTGGAGCGGAAGCTCCTGTGGGAACGCGTGCCCGTGCGGCCCGAGCTGGCCGGGCGGTAATCAGCGGTCCGGCGGCTCCGGAACCACGAACTCCTGCACGACGGATCCGAGGGTCGCGCGTCCGTAACGGGAAGCCAGCTTCAGCAGCCGCAGGAAGACGAGCGCGGTAATGAACGCGTCGCCGCTCGCGGTGTGGCGGTCGTGAGGGATGACGCCGAACAGATCCGCCAACGTGTCCAGCGTGATGTGGCCAGGCAGCGTCGCGTCGGCAAACGCGCCGTCCTGCGCCAGGTGCAGGGTCAAATCGGCCGTGTCGAGCGTGCGGTTGAGCAGACGGACGTCGGTGCCCATGCGCTCGAGCGCGGCGTCGAGCATCGAGACGTCGTGGCCGATGTGGTGCCCGACGATGACGCCGTCGCGCAGGTAGCCCAGAAAGCGCTCCACCGCCTCGGCTTCGTCGTAGCCGCCCTGCGTCTGATCGGGCGTCACGCCATGCACGTCCACCGGCCCGACGTCGCCGGTCACGCGCAGCAGCGCGTCGAAGCTGTCGTCGAGCCGGATCTCCCCATCCTCCACCGCAACCGCGCCGATCGTGAGGATGCGATCCAGCACCGGACTGAATCCGGTGGTCTCGGAATCGAGGACGACGAAGCGGACCTGCGCGACCGGCGACTCGTCGGTCCAGGTTGCCGCGAACGACTGCCTATAGGTCTCGATCGACGGCGACATCGACGGCCTTGAGCCAGGACGAATTCGCGGCGAACTCGATGAGCCGCTGAATCACGGGGAACGTGCTCTTGAGCACGTGGCGATCGTGTCGGCTCATGGCCGACGGCGGCAGCTCGGCTCCAATCGTGCCTTGACTGATGCCCACCCGTCCCTGCTGCCACAACACGACACGCATGGCGTCCGACGCCTCGCGGAAGATGCGCTCGTGTTCCGGGAGCAGACGCCTCGCGGCCGCGAAGCGCTCGAGCGTGGACGTCCCCATCACCGTGCCGGCCGCCATGCCGAAGACGCGTCCGAGATCGATCAGCGGCTGGAGCACGCTGCGCTGCAGCCGGAACACACCGGTCACCTCACCCGAGTGCTCGACGACGGCGTCCTCGTAGAACGAGAGCGGCGGCAAATCCGCCAGGCAGTCGTGCGCGAGCACCTGCAGGATCTCGCCGTCCACGGCGTCCTGCACGTCGCGCTGCAGCACGGATGTGAGGTCCACCGAGCCGGCCACCCATCGCAGGTCGAAGAGCTCGCGGCTGCGCTGCATCCCCTCGAGCACGGGGTTGCGCATCCAGCCGACGTAGCGCCGCCGCCACTCTTCGATCCGCGCCAGATAGAACGACGTCTCGTGGCTGCCCTCGAACCCCGGCAGATACCCGCACTCGGAGAACGCCTGCACCAGCCGCTCGTACGACACCGCCACGTCGTGGCCCGGACCGGCGCCTTCCTGCATCCACATCAGACGGGGCATGCTCTGCACCAGCGCTCCGCGACGCCCCCACGCGCCCCACACGCACCAGCACCCGTTCGTCCGTTCGGGACTCACGAGCTCGAACACACGCGCGAGGATGGCCTGGTCCACTCGCGCGGCATAGTCCGCCATCCAGTCGACCGATTGCGCGCTGGTCAGGTACTTGAGCATGAAGGCGCGCGCCCGCTGATTCAGGACGCGCAGGCGTGGCAAATCGCCGGCCCGCGCAATCGAGTCGAGAATCGCGGCCGGCTGGTCGCCGAGCACCGGCAGCAGATCATGCGGCGTGAGCACGGCGAGCAGGCGACCGGTCGCCCGGCCGTCCTCCGTCAGGGCGACCACGCCGCTCGACGACATCCGCACGGCGCCCTCGGCGACCGTCGTGTCGGGACCGGCGACACCCGGCACAGCGAGGCCGATGTCCCCGATGACCTGGTCCGTGGCGCCAGTGCCAGACGCGATCCACGCCAACAGTTGTGTCACGGTGACGACGCCGTGGCAGACGCCGTTGTCGCCGGTGACCGCCAACGCCTCGGCGCCGCTGTCGAGCAACTGTTGCGCCGCGGCGCGCACGGTCGTGTCACGGCTGCAGCTCGCAAGCGGCCCCGCCAGCGGTTGGAGGTACATGGAGAGCGGTTCGCTGGCCGCGTCCGCGCGCGTGAACGTGCTGCTCTCCACCGACCCCATGGCCGCGACGAACGACGCCGCGGTTGGGTACTTCTCCAGCAGCGCCTCGACGTCGGAGACGGGGAACCCATAGGTGACGACGTCGGAGCTGGCGCGCACCGTGTAGAGGCACGATCGCGCGCCGTGGAATTGCTCGGCGCCAAGCCAGTCGCCCGGCCCGCGGACGTCACGCAGCTCCGCCTGACTGCCGCTCTCGTCCCATAGCGACACCGTGCCCTGTTGAATGACCAGGACGTGCGTCTTGTGCGGCTCGCCCTGCCAGGCGAGGAACTCGTGGTTCGGGAAGAAGCGCACGCGGCCGTGCGCGGCGAGCGCCACCAGGTCGGCGTCGTCGACGGCGTTGAACGGCGGGTGCTTCTTCAGGAAATCCGCGACGCGGTAGCGGATTTCGGAGGTATCCACAGAGGCCTATTGCATCACAGCTGCGCAGGAGGCCGCTGTGTCATTGCGGCGGCGTCAATCCGCGTAGGCCTTGATCAGGTCGAACATGTAGTCGCGTCCGACGTACACGGAGCGGACTTCGATGCGTTCGTTGAGGCCGTGAACGCCGTTGCCATCGGGATCGGACCACATGCCGGGAATCCCGTAGGTCGGAATGCCCACGGCCCCCAGGAACGTTGCATCGGTGTAGCCGTTGGCCATCGACGGAATGACGGGGATGCCCGGCCAGTACTTCGCGGCGAGCTTCTGCATGGGACCGATGATGTGCTCCTCGAGCGGCGGGGCGGGCGGCGACGGACGCACGGGCGGCAGCGCGGTGACGGTCACACCGGCATCGCCGATCACGGCGGCCAGTTCGCGCCGGATCTCCTCGATGGAGTGGCCGGGAAAGATCCGGCAGTTGACGTTGGCGCCGGCACGCTGCGGCAGCGCGTTGGGCGCATGGCCGCCGTCGAGCAGCGTGGCCACGCACGTCGTGCGCAGGTTGGAATGCAGGAAGCGGTCCTGGTTGACGATCGCCTCGGCTTTGGCATCGCGGGGATTCCTGGCGAGCGCCACCATGGCCTTGCCGATCTCGTCAGTGCGGGCGCCGCCGGACTCCCGGAAGAAGCGGCGGGTCGTGTCGGTCATCTCCAGCGGAAACTCGTGCTCGTCCACTTTGAGGAGCGCGCGCGACAGCTGGTAGATGGCGTTGTCACGCACCGGCACGGAGCTGTGTCCGCCTGGATTGCGCGCTTCCAGACGGAAATTGGCAAACGTCTTCTCGCCTACCTGGACCGATTGACCGATCACCTTTCCCTTGCCGTCGCTGTCGCCGCCGCCGCCTTCGTTGAGCGCGAACTCGGCGTCGATCAGCGCGCGGCGGTTGGCCGCCAGCCATTCGATGCCGTTGAACGCGCCGTTGCTCTCCTCGCCACAGGTGAGCGCCATCTTGACGGTGCGCTTCGGCGCGTAGCCCTGCTGCTTGAACCGGATGAACGAGTCCACCCACACGGCGGCCATCGACTTCACGTCGGACACGCCGCGCGCGTAGAAGTAGCCGTTCTCCTCGAACAGCGTGAACGGGTCGCGCTCCCAGTCCTCGCGTTTCGCTTCGACGACGTCGATGTGCGCGATCACGAGGAGCGGCTTGATCGTGGTGGACGTGCCGGGATACACCGCAACCAGACCGCCCTCTTTCGGGTGCTCGGGGGTGCTGAAGAGCGTGAGCTGGCTGTCGGCGAAGCCGGCGGCCTTGAGGCGCGCCGCCATGCGCTCGGCGGCCAGCGTGCAGCTTCCGGACGACAGCGTGGTGTTGGTCTCGACCAGTTCTTTGAAGAGCGCGCGGAACGCGATCTGGTCGGGTCGCAGCGCCGCTCCGGGCCCCTGCGCGGATGCGGCGCCAGCGGCCGCCAGCAGGAACAGGAGGGCCCACTTCTTCATCAGCACATCGAGATGATAGTCGCAGGCCGTCGTTCGGGGCGCTAGCGTCGCGCTCCCAGCCGGCTGGGGCGATCGAGGAGTCGATCGGAGCACATCGCCCACTGGTCGCCAGCGAGGATCAAGTGCGACTCACGGTCGGCCGCCCCCATGTATCCCCACGGTCCGTACGAGCGATAGCCGCTGTTTCCGCGAACGATCGAGGCGCCCCTGGATTGCTCCACCTTGGCCGGCTCGCATCGATCGTCCTCGCATTCGCCGTACCCGCTGACGTTGACGAGCCAGCCCGATCGGCCACGGAAGAACGGCCACACGAACTCCACGGGCGGTTCGTCGGGTTCCGGTACCGCCGGCACACCGGTTCCCTGCGTGCAACTCAGCTCGTTCTCGAACAACACGTCGAACGGATCCGGCGAGCGAAGCCGGAGCTCCGAGTCGCTGACGTCGAGCCGCCAGCCAGCGGGATAGGTCAGCGTGACCGGCCACCTCGGGTCATCGAAACGGCGGGGCTGACGAATGGCGGACTTGAACGGAGCGGGCTTCGGCACGCGCCGCAGACGCACGGGAACGGTCTCGCCGTCGGGTGACGTCCACGTGCCGGTCGCGCCTGAACGGGTCACCTCGAGATCGAAGCGCGGTTTGGGACCATCGTCCTTCGGGTCACCTTCGGCGAGCGCGAAGCGGCCGGGTCCGGTCCAATCTCCGTCGAGCGCCAGAGGCATCCAGTACTTCGTGTAGTAGTAGATGCCCCAGAGACCGCCGTCTTTCGGCCAGCCCGCAGACCCGATGTAGGCACGAACAGAGGCGTCTCCAACGGTGCCTTCGAACCACGCATCGGTGAATGGCGGCGGAGCCGTCGAAGGTGCCGGCTGCGTCTGCGCGACAACGGCGCCACCGCCCGCCGCGAGCGCGAGGAGGCAGCCTCAGTAGAAATCGTGCGCATCCACGGCGGCACCGCCGCTGAAACCCTCGACGCGCTCGGCGCGCACCGACAGCACGCCATCCTGGTGCTGTAAGACGCCGTCCACGAGCAGGAACGGCTGGCGCACCACCACCTGGCGCTGACGGTCGAACAGATCGGGCCGGATGATCACGTTGGAGATGCCGGTCTCGTCCTCGAGCGTCAGGAACACGAACCCCTTCGCGGTACCCGGCCGCTGGCGCGTGATCACCATGCCGGCTACGCGCACGCGCCGGCCGTCCTTCGCGCCCGGCAGATCCGCGGCGCGCAGCACGCCGCGCAAGGCGAGCTCGTCGCGGCGCATCGCCATTGGATGCGGGCCAATCGTGAGGCCCATTCCAGCGTAGTCGGCCTGCAGCCTGTCGTCGGGAGTCATGGGCTGAAGCGGGCTGACGCCGTCGTGCTCTTCGTGCGGCTTGAACAGCTCGCCGGCGGGGCGCACGGCGCGCTCCACCTGCCAGAGCGCGCTGCGGCGCTCGTGGGTGAACGCATTGAGCGCGCCGATGTCGGCGAGCGTCGTCAGCTCGTCGCGGCGCAGACCGGTGCGCTGCACCATCTGCTCGATGGACGTGAACCGCCCCACCGGCTCCAGCACCACGCTCCACTCGTGCGAGCAGATGTTGCAGAAGTAGGTGCGGCGGGACGGCGCCGACGCCGTCGCCGCCGTGTCGGCGACCACTTCGATCATCGAGTCGTCGTCGGATCCACATTTGCCGCACAGCACCGGCGGCGCTGAACTCTTCGTGCGATCGAAGGCGGCCATGGCCTGCCCCGCGTCTTTCCGCAGTCCGTGCACATACACGAGCCCGAGCCGGATGGCGCCATCGGGCTCCACCCGGCACAGCCAGTCGGACTGCTGCACATCGATGGGATGGAACCGGACCCCGCGGCGCTGCGCGTCCTTCACGAGCGTCGCGGGATGGTAGAACCCCATCGGCTGGTTGTTGAGGAGCGACGTGTAGAACGCCGCCGGGTAGTGCACCTTGAGATACGCGCTCGCATACGCGAGGAGCGCAAAGCTGGCCGCGTGCGACTCGGGAAACCCGTAGAGCGCAAACGACGTGATCGACGTGATGATCGTCTCGGCGGTCTCGCCGGTGATGCCGTTCTGCGTCATGCCCGCGCGCAGCTGGATCTCGATCTCCTTCATGCGCTTCTCGCTGCGCTTGAAGCCCATCGCCCGCCGCAGGTCTTCAGCCTGGCCGCCGGTGAAGTTGGCGGCCACCATCGCCATCCGCAGCAGCTGTTCCTGGAAGAGCGGCACGCCGAGCGTGCGCGCCAGCACCGGCTCGAGCGAGGGGTGCAGCGGCACCACCTGTTCGCGCCCGGCGCGGCGATTGAGATACGGATGCACCATCTGCCCGACGATGGGACCGGGGCGGATGATGGCGACCTCCACGACCAGGTCGTAGAACTTCTCCGGCTTCATGCGCGGCAGCGTGGCCATCTGCGCGCGCGACTCCACCTGGAAGACACCGACCGTGTCGGCCTTCTGCAGCAGCTCGTAGACGGCCGGATCGTCGGGTGGGATGTGCGCCAGCTCGAAGCCGCCCGGCGACGACGCGTTGACCACCGTGATGGCGTCCTGCAGCACCGCCATCATGCCGAGGCCGAGCAGATCGACCTTCACGATGCCCATGTCGGCGCAATCGTCCTTGTCCCACTGGATGACGACCCGGCCGGGCATGCTGGCGGGCTCGAGCGGCACCACCGAATCGAGCGCGCCCTGGCACACCACCATCCCGCCCGAGTGCTGGCCAAGATGGCGCGGCAGGTCCTGGATCTGCCGCCACAGATCCGCGAACGCGCGCAGGCGCGGCGCGTTGGGCGGAATGCCGGCCGCCTCCATGTTGCGATCGAGCGTCTCGCGCGGGTCGGTGAACTCGAAGTTGTGCATCACCTTGGCCAGGCGGTCGATCTGCGCCTCGTCGAGCGCGAGCGCCTTCCCCACTTCGCGCGCGGCGCTCTTGCCGCGGTAGGTGATGACGTTGGCGGTCATGGCCGCGCCCAGCCGGCCGTACTTCTGGTAGACGTGCTGGATCACCTGCTCGCGCCGGTCGCCGCTTGGCAGGTCCAGGTCGATGTCGGGCCACTCGCCGCGCTCTTCCGACAGGAACCGCTCGAAGAGCAGCTCCATCTTGATCGGGTCGATGGCGGTGATGCCGAGGCTGTAGCAGACGGCGCTGTTGGCGGCCGAGCCGCGCCCCTGCACGAGGATGTCGTGCTGGCGGCAGTAGCTGACGATGTCCCACACGATCAGGAAGTAGCCGGCCAGGTCGAGCCGCTCGATCAGATCGAGTTCGTGGGCGATCTGGCGCTGTGCCTTCTCGTGGTACGGGCGGAAGCGATCGCGCGCACCGGCCGCGGTGATACGGCGCAGGAACGACATCTCGGTGTCGCCGCCCGGCACCGGATAGGCCGGAAAGCGGTAGCCGAGATCCGACATCGTGTATTCGAGCCGCTCGGCGAGCGCCGCGGTGCCCCGGAGCGCATCGGGACGATCGGCAAAGAGCTGCGCCATCACCTCGGGCGGCTTGAGATAGCGCTCGGCGTTGCGCGCGAGCCGGCGGCCCGCGGCATCCACCGTCGTGTGGTGGTACACGCACGAGAGCACGTCGAACAGCGGCCGCTCGCCGGGAGTCGCGAAGCGGACGCCGTTGGTGGCGGCCACCGGCACGCGAAACGCTTCGGCCAGGTGCGTGAGCGCGGCGGTGTCGGACTCCTCGTCGCGCAGGAAGTGGCGCTGCAGATCGACGTAGACGTTGGCGCGGCCGAAGAGCCCGATCAGCCGATCGAGCAGGCCGCCGACGCCGAAGTGCTGCGCGTCGAGCAGCGGCCGGCCCGCGAGTGCCACCAGGCCGGACGTGAAGCCGTCGAACTCCTCGATGGCCAGCGCGCCGGCGCCCTTTTCGGCGCGCATCCTCATGCGCGTCACCAGGCGGCACAGGTTCTTGTAGCCCTCGGCGGACTCCACCAGCACCGGCAGCCGCCACGTGTCACGCGCGCTTGCGATCGTTAATTCAGCCCCGATGATGGCCCGCAAGCCGGCCTTGACCGCCGCCTTGTGAAAACGCGGCGCCCCATAAACGCCGTCGGCATCGAGCAGCGCCAGCGCCGGATACCCGAGCGCGGCCGCGCGCTCCACCAGCGCCTCCGGGAGCGAAGCTCCTTGGAGAAAGCTGAACGCTGACGCGGCGTGAAGCTCTACATACATGGTGGCGGAGAGGGCAGAGAGGGCGGAGAAGGCAGAGAAGGTAGAACGCTTGTTTGACGACCACGCTCGAAGAACTAGTCAAGAACGCCGTCGATGAACCAGGCATTGGCGTCGCGTTCTCGAAACAACCGATATGTCGCCCCGTCGCTCACGGTCACATCCCATTCGTCGCGATCCCATGGACTGTCCGACCTACCTGACTCACCTGACCCACCTGGCCCACCTGACCCTGTGTCGGCCAGCCACCACTCGCCCGACGTCCGCCATGGACCGGCGCACTTCTCGATACGACCGCCACTGATCCCTCGGCGCTCGGTCGTCACACGCACGGGCCGGCCGTCTTCCACCAGCACGCGCGCGGGCACGGCGAATCGAAACCGCCGCAGGGCGACGACAAGCGCTTTCCCTTCTCCACCCTCTCCGCCCTCTCCGCCTCCATCGCCAGGGGCGAAGGGGCACATGTCGAACGCGCCTGGCCTCCAGGAGTCCACCAGGCCTGGCGCGCCGCAACGCCCTTCGCCCATCAAGGCGTTGAGCCGCGCCATCAGCGTGGACACCTGTTCGGGCGACGGCAGCGGGCGCGTCAGCAGCGAATACTGCAGGACACGCGCGGGAGTGGGATCCACGGCCACCACCACGCGATCGATGGCGGCCGCCGGAGGATGGGACTCGAGATCGAGCAGCACGAGCGTGCGCAGCGTGCGTGCGTCGCGCATCGGTGCCGGCAGCTCCAGCGATCGTTCGTGAACGGCTTTCGACACGAGATGCAGCCGCACGTGCAGCACCGCGGCGCCGCGATCGCGCCGTTCGAGATGCGCAGACAGCGGATCCATCAGCCGGCCGAGCACGAACGACAGCGGCTCGAGGCCGTCGATGGGCCATTCGAGATCGAGCGCCTGCTCGAAGCGCTCCTCGGGAACCGCCGGCACGAGCGGCGCCGGGTCTTCGCCTCGCGCGAGCCGTTGCCACTGCACGCCCGCC
>Ga0068869_100000636_pt1 | contig 19801 bp, 17 predicted proteins | sample KBSMisM52_FD_64676 | JGI IMG/M metagenome (GOLD analysis project Ga0068869, IMG submission 64676) | Miscanthus rhizosphere microbial communities from Kellogg Biological Station, Michigan, USA - KBS Miscanthus M5-2 | ecosystem: Host-associated > Plants > Roots > Rhizosphere > Soil ... | reverse complement strand
GTTGCGGCCATGGCCTCGGACCTTGGCGTCGGCGAGCATCTGCCGCTGGATCCGTACGCGTCGCGGCCGGCCCCGGCTGCGGCGGCCTCACGCGACGTGTTGAGCGAGCCTCAGGCGGCGCCGGCCCTCGACGAAGAAGCGCTGTCGCTCATCGGCGACGCCGCGCGCAAGGTGAGCCTCGACGCGATGGTCATCGAAGAATTCGAGCGCGGCCTCACGACGCCGCGGCCGAAGAAGGCGAAGAAGAAGCCCCACGCCGGCGCCACGCAGGTGCCCGCGGCGGCCGCGCCCGCCGCCAAGCCGGGCAAGCGCCCGGTGCAGGACGAATGGGGCATGTTCGACCCCGAGCAGTGCGGGTTTGCGGCCCTCGACGAGGAAGAAGACGGCGGGGCGCGTCCGGCGAGCGGGACACGGACGCGAGTCATCTCCTACTGACAGGGCGGTCTAAAGACCGCCCTCTACATCATTCAGCGCGCAGCACACGCACCGGGTCCACACTGGCGCCACGGGCGGCGGGGATCGCGCTCGCCAGCAACGCCATCACCGCCAGCAGCACGGCCGTGCCGACGAACGTCAACGCGTCGAGCGGGCTGACATCGAACAGCCACCGCTGAAGCCCGCGGCTCACGGCGAACGCGGTTCCGAGCCCGAGCGCGATCCCGATCACGGCCAGCACCATCGCGCCGCGCAGCGTCTCGGCAACCACGGTGCTCCGCGCCGCCCCGAGGGCCACGCGAACGCCTATTTCCGGCAGGCGCTGAGCCACGCTGTAGGCGAGCACGCCGTAGAGCCCGATTCCGGCCATCACGAACGCGAGCAGCGCGAACGCGCCCACCAACGTGAGCTGCGTGTTGCGAGTCTGCAGCTCCACGTCCAACACGTCGTCCATCGTCCGGATGTTCGAGACCGCCTGGTCGCGGTCCACGCTCCACACGGCTGCCCGCACCGCTGCCGCGACGGCCAGCGGATCACCCGCGGTCCGGACCGCGAGGTACTGCGGCCAGAGGAAGGGCGGAATCCCCTGCCCCTGGTTGCTCGGCCCATACATTTCGGGCTCGGCCCGCGTCTCGAGCGTCATCTCGCGGACGTCGCTCACCACGCCGACCACGGTCAACCAGAGTCCCGGCGCGTTCGAGGGGCCGAATTTGATCCGGCGTCCGATTGGATCCTGATTGGGCCAGCGGCGCTCGGCAAACGTGCGATTCACGATGGCGACCGGGACCCCCGAGTGGGCGTCACGATCGTCGAAGTCACGCCCGCGCACGAACGCCACGCCCAGCGCGCGGAAGTATCCCGGGCCGACCGTCCGATTGACGGTCATGTTGCGCGAGATGTCTCCCGGCGGCGGTGGCGGCTCCCCTTCGGCCGCAATGAAGGCCCGGCCTCCTTTGAACACCATCGGGGGGAAGTTGGTAAAGCCCGCGGCGGTGACGCCGGGAATGGCCCCGACCCGCTCCGTCACGGAACGGAGGAACGCATACCGCGTGGGCGTGTCCGCGTATTTCAAGGGCGGCAACGGCGTTTCGGCCAGCAGCAGCCGATGGGAATCGAACCCCGGATCGATGGCCAGCACGTTGGCGTAGCTGCGCAGCAGCAGGCCGGCGCCGACGACCAGCACGACGGTGAGCGCAAGTTCCACCACCACCAGCGCGCTGCGCAGCCGGCTTCGACCGGTCGTGCCACGCGATCCGCCCGTTCGGATGGCCGACTCCAGATCCACCCGGGCGGCCGCAAACGCGGGCGCGGCGCCGAATCCGAGCACCATCACGATGGTGATGCCGGCCGTGAAGAGGAACACGCGCAGGTCGAGCGCCGGCGTGGTGGCGTCGGGGAGACCGGTCGGCGTCAATCGCGCCAGATAGCGCAGCGCCGGCACCGCGAGCGCCACGCCCAGTGCGGCGCCGGCGCCGGCCAGCACGGCGTTTTCCGTCAGCAGCTGCCGCGTCACGCGGCCTCGGGTGGCGCCGAGCGCCTGACGCACGGCCACCTCCCGGACGCGCGTCGCTCCGCGGATGAGCAGCAAGTTGGCGAGATTGGCGCCCGCAATCAGCAGCACGAGCCCCACCGCCGCGAGCAGCATCGCCATCGAAGGACGGACTCCGCGTGTGAGGTGCTCGTGCAGCGCCGCGACTGTCACGCCGGTCCGCCCGTTCGACCGCGGGAACTCGCGCCCGAGCTGGCGGGCCAGCGCCGTCATGTCGGCCTGGGCCTGCGCCAGGCTGACGTCCGGCTTCAGCCGGGCCACCACGTACATGAAGTAGCCGGACCGGAGCTCGCGCTCCACGGGCGTCAGCTTCGACGGTATGAAGAGCGTCACCGTCTTGTCGGGGAACCGGAAGTCGGCGGGCACCACGCCCACGACGGTGTGCGGCACGCCGTTGAGGCGAATGGTCCGGCCCACCACGTCGGCGTCGGCCGCGAAGCGCGATCGCCACGCCCGCTCGTCGAGCACGGCCACCGCTGGCGCGTCGGGCCGGTCGTCGTCGCTCGTGAGCGTGCGCCCGAGCAGCGGCTGCATTCCGAGGACCGCGAACAGGTTGCCGCTCGTCCGTGCGGCCGTCAGTTTGTCGGGGTCGCCGACGCCGGTCAGGCTGTATTGGTCGACCCCGTAGCCAGCCACGCCGCTGAACGAGCGGTTGCGCTCACTCCACGACACGTAGTCGCCTGGCGACGCCTCCACGCGGGCAGGACCACCGACCGCCGTCATGTCCTCCCAGAGCAGCACCACGCGGTCGGGCTCGGGGAACGGGAGCGGCCGCAGGAGCACGGCGCTGACCACGCTGAAGATCGCCGTGTTGGCACCGATCCCGAGCGCCAGCAACGCGAGCGCGACGGCGGTGAAGCCGGGCGTCGATCGCAGGGCGCGGAGCGCGTGACGGACGTCGCGAATCGTCGTGGCCCACATCATGGGCATTGGACGCTTTCGTACGCGCAAGGGTTGGCCGAGAGAGGGCGCTCGAGACGCGCGTCCGGTTGCGGGACGAGCGTCCCGCGTTCGGACAGCTGGCTGACGGGCCGCCTGAAGGCGGCCCTACTTTTTCGGGGCGGGACGACGGGCCGCGGGGCGGCGCGCGGGGCGCGGCGGAGGCGGCGGCGTGTACTCGACCGTCACGTTGCTGATGATCGCCATCGGACGACCGGTCGCGTTGAAGGTGTCCGTGGTATCCGGGCGCACCACGGAGAGCTTTTCCCCGAGGATGCTGACCTGCATCGCCTCTTCGGGGATGACGATCGAGACCGCTTCGGTGCCGGTGGGCGCGACGGCCTTCAGTCCCGACGCGCCTCCACCGCCGGAGATGCGATCGACCAGATCGGCCTGCGTGCGGAACTCGTTCTGCACGATGGCGCGCGAGATGAGCGTGTTGTCCAGCGTGAGCACGCCGATCGTGGCGGTATAGCGGCTGTAGGCTTTGCCCGCGCGCACGAGCTCTTCCGAGTAGGTGTGCCGGTTGTGCAGGTCGAACCGCAGGGTCACCGTCCCGGCGTGCGGCGGCAGCGTAATCAGGATGCCGCCGGCAGGATCGCGCCCGATCAGCACGTCGCAGAATTGCCGCCTGGTCCGGACGCCGTCGCCGAGCACCTGCGGGCAGGTCATCATGGCCGCCTCGGTCTTGGTGGCCGGCGCGGGCGCTGGCGCGGCGGGCCGCGGCGCGGTTCGGCGGGTCTGTGCCTCGAGCGACGCGAACGCGCAGCAGACGGCGACGGCCAGCGCCGCCAGCCTTCTACTCGTCGATCGAGGCGTGGTCGAGGAGGGAATCGTGTCCAATCGGGCTGCCCTGCCGCTTGAGGAGCGCGAGGAACTCCATGCGCGTTCGCGCGCACGTCTGAAACGACCCCAGCATCGCGCTGGTCACTGCCGTCGAGTTCTGCTTTTCGACCCCGCGCATCGACATGCACAGATGAGTGCCCTCGCACACGACGGCGACGCCGAGCGGCGCGATCTTCTCCTGGATGGTCTCGGCGATCTGAGCGGTCAGCCGCTCCTGCAGCTGCAGCCGGCGCGCGAACACGTTCACGAGGCGCGGAATCTTGCTGAGTCCGATGACTCTGCCGTTGGGGATGTACGCAACGTGACACTTGCCGAAGAACGGCAGCAGATGGTGCTCGCACAGACTGTAGTAGTCGATATCGCGCACGATTACCATCTCACTGTAGTCCACCGTGAACAGTGCGCCGTTCAGGATCTGATCGATGTCGGCCGCGTACCCGCTGGTGAGGAACGTGATCGCCTTGGTGACGCGGTGCGGCGTCTTGACGAGCCCTTCGCGATCGGGATCTTCGCCGAGACCCACGAGGAGCTGCCGGATGAGAGCCTCCATCGCCGTATTCTATATCGCTGCCCTCGCCACCTCGGCCGTCCTGCGGGCCCAAGCGCCCGACCCCGACGCGCTCTATCGCGAGCGGCCCACGCTGGCCAAGGCCCGCGAGGCTGCAAACATCTGGGGCGAGCGGCTCGCGAAGAACCCGAAGGACTTCGAATCGGCATGGAAGCTGGCGCGCGCCACCTACTGGCTTGGCGGACACGAGGACGCGGCGGCGCGGCGGCCCGCCCTCGAGCGCGGCGTGGAGGCCGGCCGGCAGGCCAGCGTGCTCGAGCCCGCCCGCCCCGAGGGCTACTTCTGGATGGCCGCGAGCATGGGCGAGCTGGCCGAGTCGTTCGGCATGCGCCAGGGGTTGAAGTACCGCACGCCGATCCGCGAGGCGCTCGAAAAGGTCCTCCAGATCGACGCCCCCTATCAGAACGGCTCGGCCGATCGCGCGCTGGGGCGCTGGTACTTCAAGGTCCCGGGGCTGTTCGGCGGCAGCAAGAAGAAGTCGGAGGAGCACCTGCGCAAGTCGCTCACCTACGACCCGCAGAGCACGGCGTCGCACTTCTTCCTCGCCGAGACGCTGTTCGAGCTCGATCGCAAGGCCGACGCGATGGCGGAGCTGCAGAAGGTGATCGATGGTCCGGTCAATCCTGAGTGGGAGCCCGAAGACCGCGAGTTCAAACAGCAGGCCGCGGAGCGCCTCAAGAAAGAACGGAAGTAGGCGCCCCGTCTCCGTACGTGGCTGCCGGTCTTTAGACCGGCCCCTTCAGGCCACGGCGTGAATGGGGAGGCATGTGGGTCTCCGCGATTGTCCACGAACCGGCAGAGTCTATGCGACTCCGTCGGCCGGTCTGAAGACCGGCAGCCACGTACGTAAGAAGGGCCGCCTGAAGGCGGCCCCCACGACGAGTCGGCGGGTGCGCTACTTGCTCAGGCGGACGATCTGCGCCTGCAGCTGCTGGAACACCGGGCCGAGGTCGGCGGCGGTCTGCGCGAAGTAGTACTTTCCTTCGAGCTGCGCGGAGTTGTAGTCGGTCGATCTCTTGTCGTTGGCGATCCGCATCAGCACGCTCTCCGACGATTCCGGAATCGTGCCCAGGTTCATCTTCACCAGGTCGCCCATGCCGATGGTGAAGATGCGGATCTTGTGGTCGCCGGTCGTGTCGCTGCGGGCCGCGTCGGCGATGATCTCGCTGAGGTTGGTCACCGCGTTGCGGATGTTGAACACCTCGGCCGGGTACTTGTTCACGCCCGGGGCGTTGTTGAAATTGCGCAGGCCGCGCTTCGTGCTCTGCGTCACGCCGTCCACCTTCAGCGTGTTCGACTGGAGCGCGAACGACACCGGAATGCCGGAGCTGCGGTGATGCGTGTGGGCGCTGCTGTTGGGCAGGTACGTGAGGCTGGCCGACGTGGTGGTGCTGTTCCAGTTGGCCGGCGTGAAGTTCCAGGTGGGACTCTGCGCACCGGTCTCCGTCTGGAACGAACCCTGAATCGAGGGCGTGTTGGTGGTGGCGTTGTTCGGGTCGGGCAACACCTTCGGGAAGTCGCCGCTGAACACGCCCTTCGCGATGCCGCTGGCGTCGAGGAAGCCCGGGAAGACGTTGCCGGACCCGTCGGTGAAGAGCACGATCACGCGCAGGCCGGCCTGCTGCCCCGACGCCACCGACCGCAGCTCGTCCCAGCCGCGATAGAGCCCTTCGGGCATCGCGGTGGTGCCGCCCGGCAGCGAGTTGGGCACGTCCGCCTTCAGCTTGTCCTTGTCGAAGCCGAAACCCGCCGGCATCGCGTCGAGCACCTTGGCGCCGTAGCTGTAGGTGACGAGCGCCATGCGGTCGCCGTTCTTGTCGAACGAGTCGATGAAGCTGCGCGCGGCCTCACGCACCGCCGGCCAGGCCGGCCCGATCGAGCCCGACACGTCGAGCACCAGCGACAGGTCCACCAGGCGGCGCGTCGCCTCGCTGGAGCTCGACAACGTCACCTCGTTGAAGCTGCCCAGGCGCATGAAGGTGGTGGGCAGCGTGGCCGTGGCCTTGATGGTGACCACGTGCAGCCCGGTCTCCTCCACCGTGTGCATCTCGTAGAAGTCGGGCGAGGTGGCGGGATCGGTCGTCAACGTCGCGCCCATGAAGTTGGACGGGAAGTTGGCGCTGAACACCTTGACGGCTTCCCCCTTCGGGTTGCCGCCGTTCAGATTGCGCGCCGCGCTCAGCGCCGCGCCGTCCACGGCCTTCGACAGCTGCGCCTTGACGATGTAGGCGCGGCCGCTGTCCACGGCCAGGCCGGTGAACAGCAGGAGCATGGGCAGGAACACGGCCATGTGAATCAGGGCCACGCCGGCTTCGCTGTGATAGGTGCGTGCGTGTCTAGTCATCGCTACCGTCCTCAGGGTTCGTGTCGGGCTGACCCGTCAAAAGAACGCGATCGATCGCAGCGTCGGGGGCACCGTGACGCCGAACTTGTTGAGGGGGGTGAGCGGCGCGTGGTTGGTGAACACCTCGGCCACATACAGCAGCCCGCCGCGGGTGATGTCCACGTTCGCCGGCAGGTTGGTGATCCGCAGGTTCGCGTCGGTGTCGGAGTTGTTGGCCTTGAAGTCGGGCGCGCCGCCGAAGCTGCCGTTCCCGGCCGTCGTGAGGCTGCTGGCCGAGCCGAGCGTGCCGATCGAGTAGCGCTGGTAGAGGACGACTTTGTCGTAGTTGGCGGTCCCCACGACGGCGCCCTTCTTGAGCACCGAGAGGATCAGCTGCGAGCCGTCTGTGAAGTCCACCGGCTTGGTGCTCATCGACTTGACCGCGGTGGTCGCGTCGAGCAGCGACACGTCGCGCGAAATCAGGTTGGCACCCTCGCGCGTGATCCGGCTGATCACGTGCTGGTGCAGGATGGCGTACGACACTTCCACGAGGCCCAGCGACACCATCATCGTGATGGGCAGCACGATGGCCATCTCGACCAGCGTCTGCCCGCGTTCGCCGGCGGCAGGCCGGCGCAGCCACGTCCGGAGGCGCGTCATCAGTCGAACCTCGGCTCGTTGAGCATCGCGGATTCCACTTTGATGGTGACCATGTTGCTGGCGAAGAACTCGCGGAGGACCGGCGTCAGCACGCCCCAGTGGTGCGTCACCTGGACCCTGCTCACGTCGCCCGGGTTACCGGAACCCGCCAGCCAGCTCGCGCCGCCCGGCGCCATGTGCGTGAAGGTGAAGTCGCCGTCCTCGATGGTGAGTGTCGGCGTCGCGTCGCGCATCGCCTTGCGGATCGAGTCCTCGCGCGACAGGCCGGGCGAGACGTTGCCGGTGACGCCGAAACGCGCCGCCTGGCTCACGCCGTTCTCGAGCGCGAGATACGCGTAGAACATCGACGCGAAGTCGACGATGGAGAACGTCAGCAGGAAGAGGAGCGGGAGTACGAGCGCCATCTCCACGATGTTGGCGCCCCTCGAGTCCTTCAACCGCCGTACGAGCCGCGATGTGCAATAACGCTTCATAGGACCGTATCCGCAGTGGTCTACGTCGAGACTGAAGGTGCACCCTCTATGCCACGCGCGGCCGCTCGGCCCCTGGTACCAAGGCGGAACGCAGGCGTGCCGCGATGGCCAGTTTCGGCACGCGGCGGCACCCGGGGCCGGCAGCCTCGGACGGACGGCGAAGCCCGCGATACGGTGTGAGTGCAGGGACTTAGATGCGTCAGCGCGGCCGTTCTGCGCACCACGGGCTTGCGGGGGCGGGCAGGGCGCACAGGCTGGCACGCCAGCCGCCGCCAGCGCGGGAGCGTAACCGCGATTGCACTTTCGGGGGGCCTACCCCTGACGCTCGCGCCACAGCCCCAGGGCCTGTTGCGCGGGGCGATCGGAAAAACTGAAGAGCACGGCGTCCCCGGCGCCCATCGCCTCGAGGCGCAACGGTGTCCAGGACGGCACGACGAAGACGTCGCGCGGGCCCCACTCGAACCTGCGGTCGCCGACGTGGGCGCGCCCCTGCCCTTCCACCCCCACATAGATCGCCGCGTCGGTCTGACGCTGCGGCGCTCCGCTGAAGCCGTGCGGCAGCAGCTGCAGAAACGCGGCAATCGTCGGCATCGGCCCCTCGCCGGTCGCGGGATCGACGTAGCGCAGCTTGAAGCCGTGAATCGGATGCACCGCCTCGCGGCGGAGCGCCTCGAGCCCGACGCGCGCACGGTCGTAGGGATAGCTGAAGGCCGGCGTGGCGCTCGCGGCCGCGCTCGCCGGCGCGAGCTCCTCGGCGTGGTGCTCGGCAAAGCTCGCGTCGAACAGGTTCACGATCGGCACGTCGAGGCCGTCGAGCCAGACTGTCGTCTCGCCGCCCGGGTTGCCGTGATCGTGATAGCGCCACGACGGGGTCACGATGAAGTCGCCGGGGTGCATGGTGGCGCGCTCCCCGTCCACCGACGTGTAGGCGCCGGTGCCCTCGAGCACGAAGCGCAGCGCGGAGGTGGCGTGCCGATGCGTGCGGGCGGTCTCGCCGGGCAGGATCAGCTGCAGGCCGGCGTAGAGGCTGCCCGTCGCCTGCGAGCGCCCGGGCAGCCCGGGATTCTCGAGGATGAGGACGCGCCGCTCGGCCTCCTGCGCCGTCAGCAGGCGGCCGGCCTCGATCAGCAGCGGCCGCAGCTGGTCGTATTTCCACAGGACTGGCTGCGCCAGCGGCCGGGGCTCGGGCGGGATGATGGTGCCCATCACCTCCCACAGCGGCGCGGCGCCGAACGACTGCAAGCGCTCGTAGAAGGCCCGCCGTTCGGGCGTGAGCTCGGGGCGATGGCCGTAGACGCCGGGCGCCACGTCCGCCGTCAGGCGCCGGTGGTGGCCGCGGCCCCGGCGGGAACGTGGGCGGCGCCGGCCGCCCGTACGCGCACCGACATCGAGCCGATGCTCTGGATGGTGGCGACGATTTCGTCGCCCGGCTCGATGGGGCTCACCCCTTCGGGCGTGCCCGTGAACACCACGTCGCCGGGGTGCAGCGTGTAGAACGCCGACGCCATCTCGATGAGCTCGGGCACGCCGAGCGTCATCTGCCGGGTGTTGGAGTGCTGCCGCCGCTCGCCGTTGACGCTGATCTCCAGATCCAGATTGCCGGGATCCGGGATCTCGTCCGCGGTGACCAGCCACGGCCCGAGCACGCTGTAGCTGTCGGCCGACTTGCGGAAGCTGCGGTCTTCGGTGCCGCGAATCGAGATGTCCAGGCCGATCGTGTAGCCGGCCACGTAGCGCAGCGCATCGGCGCGCCGCACGCGGCTGGCCGTGCGCCCAATCACGAAGGCGAGCTCCACCTCGTGATCCGTGCGGCGGTCGGGCACGCGGAGTTCCACGCCGTCGCCCGCTCCGGCCATGGAGCTCGTCGCCTTCAGGAACATGCCGGCCTTCTGGATGGTGAGCGTATGGCCGGCGGTGTTCTGATGGAGGGAGTCGTCGCTCTTCACCTCGGCGAGATGCTTCTCGTAGTTCACCGGCGCGGCCACCAGCTTGCCCGGATTGGCCACCGGGCTCAACAGCCGCACCGAGTCGAGCGGCAGCACGGGCGCCGACGGCGCCAGCGCCCGAGCGCGCGCCACCACGTCGCCGAGATGAGCAATGAACGCGTCGTGGGCAGGAAACGGATAGTGCGCCGGGGGAATCACCTCGAGCGCCGCCGTCACGTCGCGCACGCTGGTACCGTCCACGACGCCGAGCCGATTGTCATCGAACCTGCAAATCCTCAAGTGCTTTCCCTTCTCCGCCTTCTCTGCCTTCTCCGCCCTCTCTGCTTCACGTGCAGGGAATCGGGTTCCATCCCGCGGTGCCATTCTCTTTCTTGAACTGCACCGTGCGGACGTAGGGGCCGCTCATGTACTGGCTGTCTTCGAGGATCTTCGTGACCAGCAGGTAGGAATTCCCGTCGGGCTCCGTGATCGTCGTGAACCACTCGGTCATCGTGGCGCCGGGACCATAGGGCACGCCGTTGCGCCGGTAGTAGCCCAGGCGCATGTTGGTGGTAGTGGCGCGCATTGACGAACCCGGCTTGGCGCCGCCGACGGCGGCGCCGCGGCCGCCGCGGCCGCGCCCGCCGGCGCCGGGCACTTCCCAGGCGGCACGCGAGAACCCCTGCCAGGTCGCCTCGCCCGGCGGTGCCGCGGCCGGGTCGAACCGGAACAGGCGCGTCTGCTGACCGGTGTCGGTCTCGAGCTTGAGCGTGTCGTCGCCATCCCACGAGATGCGCAGGCGGCCCGGCAGGTGCATGACGCCGCCGGCGCCATAGGCGCGGCAGGCTTCACCGGCCGCGGCATCGCGCGCCGCGTCCCACTCGCTTGCCATCTTCTTGCCGGCGTCGTTGACCGGCAGGTACAGCGTGTCGCCCTTCGGGGGCACGACCACGCGCCAGCGCCAGTCGTCGGCGATGATCGACACCCACTGGCCGGTCAGGTCCAGGGGCGCCGACGCGCGGGCCGTCACCCGCGCCGGCTGCTGCGCCGCGAGTACGGCACCGAAGAGCAAGGTCGCCACCATGGCCTGCAGCCACGTTCTCATCGACGGCCTCCCGCCGGGGCGCGCCGGGCGGGCGGCGTCTGCGGCTTGCCGCCGCCCAGGCTCTTGTAGACCGCCTCCACGAAGGCGCGCGTCGTCCACGGGCCGGTGGTAGAGCCGTACTGCGTGTCGTAGTCGGCGGTGGGCCGCGCCGCCAGCACTTCGTCGAGCGTCATCTCCTTCTTGATCAGATCCTGGACGCGGTCGCGGATGATCGTCAGCATGTCGCGGTAGTAGGCGACATCGCCCGAGTCCACGATACGGCCGCTGGCCGGCACCATCATCGTGCCCCCCTCGAGCCGGAATTCCGGGATGGCGAGCTCGAGCACCTTGTTGAGGCCGTCGATGACGCCGTTGATCGAGCCGCCGTGCGCCACGTCGATGCGCGGATATTCGCGGGTGGCCATCAGGCCGCCCAGGGCAATCACGTCCGAGCCGCGGAACTGGACGATCGAGTCGCCGTCGCTGTGGGCGTTCTTGACGTGAATGAGCTGCACGCCTTCGCCGTTGAAGAAGTGACTGAGCTTGTAGAACGGGGCGTAGTACGTGTCGGTGGGAAGCGCGTCGCCGGTCGCCGCGGCGCGGCCGTCCTCGTCCTTGGTCAAGCGGATCTGGACGTTCTCGTGCGCGAGGATGGCGGCGCCTTCGCCGGAGTCGCGGATGTCGTTGGCCACGTTGCCGCCGGTGTAGGTGCGCCCGGCGTTCCTCAGCTTGTCGTTGCCGCCGACCGCGTCGGGATCCGCGCTGGTGTTGACGATGTAGCGAATCGGCTTCGGCGGCGCGGTGACGTGGCGGTCCACCACCGACGATCGCCCCTCGGCGCCGAACCCGGCCGCCCGCGGCTCGTTGCGAATCGTCCACTCGCGCTGCACGCGGCGGATCGTCTCGAGCACGGCGTCGGTCATCGAGGCGCGGCCCGCGTCGACGATGAACACTCCGTCGCCACCCACCGAGATGATGATGTTGTTGCCGGCGCCCATCAGCGCGTAGAGGTTGCCGCGGATGGGCAGCACCTCGATCTGGCCGGCGGGCGGCGCCTGAACCATCGGCGCCTTCACGAGCGGCGACGGTTTGATGTCCTGCCCCGCCGCGGCCGTCGACGCCAGCAGTATGTAGAGGGCGGTCTTCAGACCGCCCTTCAGGCGGGCCTGAAGGCCCGCCTCTACAAAAAACAGCGCGCCGCGCATCACTTCGCCACTGGCCGGCGTGCCGGCGCCGCGGGCGTCGGTGGCACCTCGGGCCCGAAGCCGCCCAGCGATTTCGGAATCTGGAAGCGGATTTCCGGATACATGCTCGCCGCGCCCGAATTGATCACGTTCATCGGGATCTTGTAGCGGCGCGAGAACCAGTAGATGTCGTCGTTGGTGCCCGGCAGATTGTGCGGCACTATGCCGGCGGGCCGATCGACCTCCGTCACCACGGTGCACGGATACGGCGGCAGCTGATAGTTGGGCGCGCGGCGGTACTCGGTGCTGCGGATCAGCGGCTCGGTGAGATACACCGGGTCGTAGGCGATGACGAGGAACGTCAGGATGTCGCCGCGGCGGATCAGGTACTGCGTGAGCTCGATCTCGTCGCTGTGCCACACGCCGTTGCGCTTCAAGTATTCCTCTTTGACGTGGGTGACGCGCACGCGCAGCGTCTCCCCCATCCACTCGCCGGTGGAGAAACCGGCCCACGTGTGCGGCGCGTTCGGCGACGGGTGCGGGCGACCGTCCATGTAAATGGGGCGGTCCACCGACCGCAGCCACTCGAGGTGCCACGCCACGGTTTCGCGCGAGCTCGGGTCCACTTCCTTCCAGATCTTCAGCTGCGACGGCCCGCGCGAGATGTAGGCGCTGCCGTGCGGCCGGCACTGCCACTCGGGCAGCGTCTGGATCGACGCTTCCCACGCCGCGGAGCGCAGGCGAGACGCGTCGTTCATGGGGATGCCCACCCAGTCGCCGAGTTCGGTGTTGCCGGTGTTGTCTTCCTCCTGGATCGGAAGCCACTCCCCCGACAAATCGTTTTGGGCATAGGCGGTGGCTGAAAAGGCGGCAACGGCCAGCACCAGGACAACGGAGATCCGCGTAACTCTCATCATTGCGGCCTCTGGAAAAGTGAGATCGGCGACGGATTATACTGCGCGGGCCATGACCGGACCCGCCCCCGCCGCCAAGGTCAACCTCTCGGAGCTGCTCGAGAACAGCGCCATCGGGCCGCTCCAGATCAGGGTGTTCGTGCTCTGCATGATCTGCCTGATCATGGACGGCTTCGACGTCCAGGCGATGGGCTACGCCGGCCCGGCGCTGGTGGCCGACTGGGGCATCGGCCGCCCGGCCCTCGGCCCGGTGTTTGCCGCCGCCAACTTCGGCGTCCTGGTCGGGTCGCTGCTCTTCACCATGCTGGCCGACGTGATCGGCCGGCGCCCGGTGATCATCTGGGCGACGCTGTTCTTCTCCGTGATGACCATCGCCACCGGCTTCGCGCAGAACATCGAGCAGCTCTACCTGCTGCGCTTCATCTCCGGCCTCGGCCTCGGCTGCATCGTCCCCAACGCCACCGCGCTCGTCGGCGAGTTCAGCCCCAAGCGCAGCCGCGTGACGCTCACGATGGGCATCACCGTCGGCTTCACCGCCGGCGCCGCAATCGGGGGCTTCGTGGCGCTGTGGCTCATTCCGCTGTTCGGCTGGCGCTCGGTGTTCTTCGTCGGCGGCGCGGTGCCGCTGGTGATCGCCATCGCGATGTTCTTTTCGCTGCCGGAATCGCTGCAGTTCCTCGCCGTCCGCCGCACCCGGCTCGACATGCTCGCGTACTGGCTGAAGAAGCTCGACCCCTCGATGCAGGTGAACGCGAGCACCGAGTTCGTGTCCAACGAAAAGGCCCACCGGGGAGTGCCGATCGTGCACTTGTTCCGTGAGGGGCGCAGCAAGGTGACGGTCCTGCTCTGGATCGTCTACTTCATGAACCTGCTGAACCTCTATTCGCTGTCCAACTGGATCCCCACGGTGTTCACCGGCATGGGCTACAGCCAGAACGCGGCGCTGCTGGCCGGCACGCTGCTGCAGGTGGGCGGCACGATCGGGACGTATGGCCTGGCGTGGATCATCGCGCGCAAGGGGTTCGTCCCGGTGCTCGTCTGGACCTTTGCCATCGCGGCGGTGTCGATTGCGTTCATCGGGCAGCCTGGTCTGAGCTTTGCGGCCGTCGCGACCGTCGTGTTCATCGCCGGCTGGTGCATCGTGGGTGGCCAGCCCGGTCTCAACACGCTGGCGGCCACCTATTACCCCACGGCACTGCGATCGACAGGGGTCGGTGCCGGGCTCGGCTTCGGCCGCCTTGGGGCGATCATCGGTCCGTACGCGGGCGGCGTGCTGCTGGCGCAGCAGTGGACGCCGCAGCAGCTGTTCTGGACCGCCGCCGTACCCGCGGGCATCTCCGCGGTGGTGATGCTGGTGCTGCTCGGCGTGCTCGGCGGCGACATGGGCCGGCGCGCCGGCAGCGAGCGCGCGGCCGGCGCACCCGAACCGGCACCACTGGCGCACTAAATAGTCCTTGGGCCTTGGGCCTTAGTCCTTGGTCCCGTCCCCTGCTGAGCTATACGGATATCGTCGACTAGAGTGTGCGCGTGGCGAGACGAGAGTCTCGGTCGAACGGACGGTTCGGTCGCGCGGCCCTCTTCGGATACGACTTCTTCGTCTCGTTCACGCTCGGTCCGCCACCACGCGGCACGCAGGCCTACGCCGCCGATCTTGCGCGCCAGTTGCGGGCGCGCGACTACACCGTCTTCTTCAGTGAGGACGAAGCGCCGCCCGGCGCCGTCCTCGACGACGTCGTCACGCGGGCGCTGCACCGAAGCCGCGCGCTGATCCTGGTCGCCAACACCGCGGCGCTCACGGAATCGACATGGACGCGGGCGGAGGTCACGGAATTCCGCCGGCGGCATCCGACGTGGCCCGTCGTTCCGATCAACGTCGAACGGGCGCTCGAGGAGTGTCGCGGCCACGCGGAGCCATGGCTGCAGTGCGAGCAGAGCATCTGGGTAAACGAGTCGTCTGCCGCCGTCGCCGACGGGACGGCCAGCCAGTCGACCATCGACCGGCTGACGGTCGTCCCGAAATCGATTCGCGCCAACAACCGGATGCGCATGACCGTCGCCGCCGTCACACTCGTGCTCGTGACGCTCGCCACGGCGGCAGGGCTCGCGCTCAACTCTCGTTCGCAACAGCGCGCGACCGCCTTGTCGCGGCAGATCGCCGCGCGCTCGATCGACGAGGCGAACCGCAACTGGAGCCGGTCGATCCTCCTCGCGCTCGCGGCTCCGCTGGTCGGCGATTCGTTCGAAGCGCGGTCGGCTTTGCTCTCCGCTCTGGCGGGCTCGCGGACAGGTATCCGGTTTCTCTGGGGCCATCACAAGGCGGTTCGGACGGTGGCGTTCAGCCCCGACGGCAAGTTGCTGGCCTCGGGCGGCGAGGACGGTGCGGTGTACCTGTGGGACCCGGTGGCGGGTACGCCCGTCGGCGCGCCGATGACGGCGCCCGGATCGGTCTATAGCGTCGCGTTCAGCCCCGACGGACACCTGCTCGCCAGTGCTGGAGCAGGCGGCGTCCTGTTGTGGGATGTCGCGACGCGACGCCAGCTCACCAAGCCTGTGGACGGCCACATGTCGCAGAGCGTCGCCTTCCGCCCGAACGGCGACACGGTCCTGTCCGCAGAGGACGAAGGCTCGATCGTCCTGTCGCAAGTGGCCGATCGCACGCTGAATCCCTATCCGATCCCGGCTCACAGCCAGGGTGCGCTGAGCGTGGCCTTTCATCCGAGCGGCGACCTGTTCGCCTCGGGAGGGGAAGACGACGAGGTGATGCTCTGGAACATCGCCACGCAGAAGCGGTATCCGCTGCGAGGACACTCCGGCGCCGTCATGAGCCTGGCCTTCAGCCCCGACGGAAGGCTGCTGGCGTCGGGCAGCGACGACGAAACGGTCATCCTGTGGGACGTGCGGGAGCAGAAGCCCGTGGGCTCGCCGCTGCGTGGCCCCGAGGGGAAAGTCATGGGCCTCGCATTCAGCCCGGACGGCGAGCGGCTCGTCGCGAGCAGCTACAAGAACCGGGTGATCGTGTGGAACGTGAAGACCGGGAAGATCGATGAACCGCTCGGCCGCCACGAGCGTGACGGCGTCTCGAGCGTCGCGTTCAGCCCCGATGGGCGGCTGCTCGCCTCCGGCGGCGGGGACGGCAGCGTGATCGTGGCCGATCTCGCCCGGCCTGGCCCGCTTGCCGATCATGTCGATGCCGCAGGCAACGCGCTGTCGAGCGTGGCGTTCAGTCCCGACGGCAACGTCGTCGCGTCGGGCACGGCCGCCCACTCGGTGCTCTTGTGGAATCGGCGCACGGGTGAGGTCCTTGGCCCACCGCTCACCGGACACGACGGCGTGGTGTTCACCGTGGCGTTCAGTCCTCGCGGCGATCTGCTGGCGTCCGGCGACGCACACGGTCGGGTGCTGCTCTGGAACGTCGCCTCTCACACTCCGACCGGCGCTCTCTGGAGCCATCAAGGGCCGGTCGTCGGCGTGAGGTTCAGCCCGGACGGATCGCTGCTGGCCACCGCTGGCGACGACGGACAGATCATCCTGTGGAATCCGAGCACCGGCATGCCCGTCGGCGAGCCGCTGGTGATGCCCGACGGCGACAACGTCATCGACATGTCTTTCAGCAGCGACGGACGGCTGCTCGCGTCGGGCGGGCGCCAGGGCCGGGTGATCCTGTGGGACGCCGCCACCCGGAAGGCCGTCCGATCGCCGCTTTCGACCGACGGCATCTCGGTACAAGGCGTCGCGTTCAGCCCCGACGGTCGTCTCCTGGCCGCGGTCGTCAATTCTCGAACGGTCTATCTCTGGGACGTCGCGACCGGACAGGTGCTGGAACCGATCGTCGCGGAGCGCGCCAACCTTCTCAGCGTGGCCTTCAGTCCGGATGGACGCGTGCTGGCCCTGGGGGGCGGCGAGACCAACAGCGCGGCCGACAACAAGATCGTGCTGGTCGACGTGGCGACACGCCGTCAGCTGGCCGAGTTCGCACAGCACTCGCGGATCTACAAGGTGGCGTTCAGCCCGGATGGCCGCCAGCTGGCCAGCGCCAGCGAGGAAGATGGACTCACCCTGTGGAACATGGACGAAGCGTCGTGGCGCGCGGCGGCGTGCGCGATGGTGAACCGCAGCCTGACGCCGTCCGAGTGGCGTTCGATCCTTGGCGACGTGCCGTTTCATCCAGTGTGCCCGGAGCGTGACCTGTCGACGCGGTAACGAACAGGAGGCGTCTATGCGTCTGTCGATCTTCCCCGTGGTGGCGCTGTGCGGAGTGATGGCCGGACTGACGTCGATGGCGGGCGCCCAGAACGCAGGGCCGCCCTCTCGCTCCCCGGTCCCCCCGTTCACCGACGCGCAGTACGGCTACTCGCTGCGCGTGCCCCCAACCTGGAAACCGTATACCGCGCAGCATCCGCCACAGACGACGGGCAGGCTCTCGCTGGCCACCCCGACGAAGAGCTCGCTCCTGGTGTCCGTCTCCCGGCTGCCGCGCCGGATCACGCGCACGAGCGATCTGGCGGTGGTCGGGGCGAGCTACGTCGATCCGGTCGTCAAGGCCTATTTCAAACTGTTCGATCTGGTCTCGCTCGCGGACCAGAAGGACGACTGGTCCGACGCCGGCAGCATGCGATTGTGGCAAGGCACCAGCGCGACGCACTCGGGTCTTCCGGGCGCCGTGCTGCTGTCGCTGCACGCCATCCGCTACGGCTCGGATACGATGATCAACATCGTCTACGTGAGCGGCGCGAACTCCGCAGACGAGGCACGGCAGGTGGACGCCGCCATGAAGTCGCTGACCTTCGTGTCAGAGCCGCAGTAACCGCGGGCCGAGTCGCGACATAATCAAGGGATGCGCTACGTGACGTTTTCGCTCCCGAGTGCTCCGGCGCCGCGTCTCGGCGCCCTGCGCGACGGCCGGGTGCTCGACCTCTCTGCCAACGGCGGCCCGCCGTCGCTGCTGGCCCTCATCCAGGCCGGCCCCGCGCAGTGGCAGCGCGCCGCCGCCGTGGCCGAAGCGATGGGCGACGCCGGCCACCTGCTCGACGCCGTGCGCCTCCACGCGCCGATTCCGCGCCCGCTGAAGAACGTCTTCTGCCTCGGCCTCAACTACGCCGCGCACGCCAGGGAAAGCGCCGCGGCCCGCAATCGCGAAACGAAGATTCCGGACATCCCGGTGATCTTCTCGAAGACGCCGACGACGGTGAACGGTCCCTTCGACGACATCCCGGTGGACCGCACGGTCACGACGCAGGTGGACTGGGAAGTGGAGTTGGGCGTCGTCATCGGCACGACCGGCAAGAACATCCGGGCGGCTGACGCCCTGGCCCACGTGTTCGGCTATACCGTCATCAACGACATCAGCGCGCGCGACGTGCAGGTGGCCCACGGCGGCCAGTGGTTCAAGGGCAAGAGCCTGGACGGCTCGTGCCCGATGGGTCCGATGGTCGTCACCGCCGACGAGTTCGGCGACCCGCAGGCCAAGCGCCTGCAGTGCCGCGTCAACGGCACCAGCAAGCAGGACGCCTCCACCGCCGACATGATCTTTCCGGTCGCCACCATCATCGAGTGGCTCTCGAAGGGCATGACGCTCGAGGCGGGCGACCTGATCGCCACCGGCACGCCGTCCGGCGTCGGGATGGGCCGCGACCCCAAGGAGTTCCTGCAGCAGGGCGACGTGGTCGAGACCGAGATCGAAGGGATCGGCACGCTGCGAAACAGGATTGGCGGGTGAGTTCGCCCGGGATGAGCGGCTCGCTCGCCGCCGATCGGCAGGCCATCCGCGATGTGATCGAGAACTGGGTGCTCTGGCGCGACGCGGGCGACTGGGAGCGCTTCGCCACGGTGTGGCACGACGACGGCTGGATGACGGCCACCTGGTTTCAGGGGCCCGCGCGCGACTTCATCCGCGTCAGCCGCGAGGGCTTCGAGCGCGGCGTCAACATCCTTCACTTCCTCGGCGGCTTCACCTGTGACATCGCCGGCGATCGCGCGATCGCGCAGGTGAAGATGACCATCAACCAGCGCGCCACGGTGGACGACGTGCTCGTGGACGTGGTCTGCACCGGCCGCTTCTACGACTTCCTCGAACGGCGGCACGGCCGCTGGGGCATCGTGCGGCGGCAGCCGATCTACGAAAAAGATCGGATGGATCCCGTCGACCCCGCCGCGCGCCTCACGCTCGACGCGGCGCGGCTGGCGTCGTTTCCCGAGGGCTACCGGCACCTCGGCTACCTGCAGTCCAAGGTCGGCTTCTCCGTGAAGACCGGTCTACCCGGGCTGCGCGGCCCGGCAGTGGAGACGCTGTACGCCGAAGGTGCCGCCTGGCTCGCCGGATCACCTGCACCCGGAGTTCCCCTGTAGTTCGACGCATGCAGACGAGAAAACTCGGCCCCTTCGACGTCTCCCCACTTGGCTTCGGGTGCATGAGCCTGTCGCACGCCTACGGCACGCCGCCGTCTCCTGACGATGCGGCCAAGGTGCTGCACGCGGCGCTCGACGCCGGCTACACGCACCTGGACTCGGCGGCGCTCTACGGGTTCGGCGCCAACGAGACGCTGCTCGGAAACGCGCTCAGCGGACGGCGCCGCGAGTTCGTCCTCACGAGCAAATGCGGCATGTTCCGCAACGCGCAGGGGCAGCGCGAAATCGACGGCCGGCCGGAGGTGATCGCCCGCACTTGCGACGACAGCCTGTCGCGTCTCAAGACCGACGTCATCGACCTCTATTACCTGCATCGCTGGGACAAACGGCTGCCGGTCGAGGAAAGCATCGGCGCCCTGTCGCGGCTGGTCGAGGCCGGCAAGGTGCGCGCGATCGGCATGAGCGAAGTCTCGGCCGCGACCATCCGGCGCGCGCACGCCGTGCACCCGCTGGCCGCGGTGCAGACCGAGTACTCGCTGTGGACGCGCAACGCGGA
>Ga0068869_100000632_pt1 | contig 19893 bp, 18 predicted proteins | sample KBSMisM52_FD_64676 | JGI IMG/M metagenome (GOLD analysis project Ga0068869, IMG submission 64676) | Miscanthus rhizosphere microbial communities from Kellogg Biological Station, Michigan, USA - KBS Miscanthus M5-2 | ecosystem: Host-associated > Plants > Roots > Rhizosphere > Soil ... | reverse complement strand
CGGCCAGTCGTCGGCGATACGAATGGCAATCGCCAGCGAGACGGCCGCCCAGAGGCCCGAGCGACGGAGCCACCGTCGTGAAATCAATGCCAAGGCCCCGAGGGCCAGGAGGACCGGCTGCACGAACCACGGGCCCATGGGCCGCAGGAGCAACGCAATGGCCGTGAGACGAAGCACCGTGTCGAGCTGCGCCACCGGCCCTACGGGACGTTGTAGACGAAGGTGCGCAGCGGCCGGTCGGTGGCGTGGAGCGTGATGCGGTCGAACGCGGTGCGCCAGACAGTCAACGTGACGCGTGCCACCGCGCGTCCGTTCCGCCGCTCGCGCGCCGCGACCCCCGCCGCGAGCTTCGTCAGCAGCCATGGCACGGGAAGGGACGCCGCGCGTGCCACGTCGAGTTCGAGAGAAGGCGGAACCTCCAGCGCTTCCGACCGCCCGGGCGCATCCACGACGACGTCCACCCGCCGGAACGCCGCGTGATCGAGCGTGGCGAACATGCCGAAGCCGCCACCCTTCCAGGGAGTCAGGTCGAACGCGCGCACGAGGACGACCTGGCCGATTGCCACGGCGATCAGCAGCGTCGTCGGGAGGAACCGCATTCGCATGGTGCCGTTACATCGACACCGCCGTCAGTTCAGCACGACGACCTGATAGCCGCTGGCGACCCGCTGATAGTAGGTGGTGCCGCACTGGCTGTAGGCGACGTTGCCGACGTGCACCGATCGGCACCCGGTGGGAAGCGTGGCGATGACGACGCCGGCCGGCGGTGCCACCACCTGATAGACGGTCGCACCGTTCGAGATGACGCGCGTGTAATACGTCCCTCCCGAGTACCAGTAGCTGCTTCCGCTCACGACGACCGTCGTGGCAGCCGCGGGCGGCCGCGCCAGCATCGTGCCGACGGCGATGGCCGTAGCGGCACCCGCCACCGCCCGCCAGGCCTCGTAGCTTTCGTACTGGTTGCCGACGACGACACCGCGCCGTCCGGCGGCCGCGTATCCTTCCTCTCCCGCCACCACCGCGCCTCTGGGCCCGACCCTGGCATAGCCGTCTTCAGTCTGCGCCACTGCGCCGTGACGGCCGACGGCGGCGTAACCTTCGTCGCCTTTGGCCACCGCGCCGTGCCGTCCGGCGGCCGCGTAGCCTTCCTCGCCTTTCACCGCCACACCACGCGGCCCCACAGCGGCGGCCTTGCCCTCCTCGCCGTGTGCGACCTCTCGGCGCCGCGTGCTTCGCACTTGGGCGTCGAGCGGCAGCGCCCAGGCGAGTGCCAGTGCCAACGCCAACCACGCCATCACGGGTTTGCTTCGCATGTTCGAGCTCTCCGTCAGTCCGGGGGGACGTTCTTCAAGACACGCGCCCGCTGCACCATGGCGATGCCTTCATAGTCGGCCGGCACCACCGGCTTGAAGCGATCGGCGCCGATCTGCGGCGACAGATTCCAGTTGGTGAACGTCATCTCGATCCTGCGGAGCCGCGTGCCGTCAGGAAATTCGTCGATCGCCTTGACCGGCAGCGGGTCGCCCGTCGCCGGAATCCACAGCTCCCAGTTGATGCCGTTGTCTTTGAAGGCCAGGTGGTCAGTCTCCTGACCGGCCACGCTCTCGCGTGTCAGCCATCCGCCGGTGGTCGTGTCGGCGAGGAGCGCTTTCGCTGGCGAGCTATAGAAGTAGTCGGCCAGAGGCGTCGAGACGCCGTATCGCTCATGCAACGCATCGAGCATCTTGTCGAGCGTCTCGGGTGCGCGCGCCTGGCTGAACACCTTGTCCTTGTGCATCACCACCGTGATACCGATGCCGTCGTACCAGACCTCGTTGTCTCGGTCGCCCGACGCCTTCAAGTAGCCACGATCGGGCCGGCGCACCACGGCATCACGCGACAGCTGCACCTGCCGGGTCGAACCGTTCGCGCCGACTTCGGTGCGCACCTCGCGCGTCGTCACGCTGAAGGCCCGAGCCGAGGCCAGCTTCGCGCTCATGCGCTCGACGATCTCGCGCCCGCGGGCCAGCCGCTCCGCGTCCGTGCGCGGCTCTCCCGGCCCGCACCCTATGGCAAGCGCGCTCGACATTCCTGCCACGGCCACGAGAGCGAGCATGAGTGGTGTGAGGCTGCGCATGCCCACACATCTGCAAGTCGTTGACCGAACGGCAGAAGACCGGGATAAGCAGGACCAGCCCTTACTCCACCGCTGAGGCCGTCACGGCATTTCGTCGCTTGTCACGGCATTCAGGAGTCCGGCGCGGCCATCCCGTGTCGGACTCATCGGACTCCGGCTGATGTCGCGATTGCGAAGCTGAACGTGGGCGGCCGTGCGGAGCACGGTGGTACGCGTTGTGCGCTTCACGCGATGGCAATGGCGGACGACACTGACCCACGGCGGCGTGCCTCCCTCGTCGTGGTGCCGTTCACCGTCGCCGTCTTGCTTGCTCAGCAAGTCGCGTCCAACGCCATCCGCGACGGGCTCTTTTTGACCTGGTTTCCGGTCACGGCGCTTCCGTACTTCATCGCCGCCACCGCGATGGTTGCGGCGCCGGCGGCCGAATCGTCCGGGCGACTCCTGGTGCGGTTCGGGCCGCGTCGCGTGGTCCCCGCGCTCCTCGGGATGAACTCGGCCTTATTCCTGGCCGAATGGGGTCTGCTCCACAACGTTCCACGCGTTGCGTCAGGGCTCGTCTACCTTCACGTGAGTGTGCTGGGAGCCATCGGGATTTCGGCTCTCTTCTCGCTGCTCAACGAGCGCGTCGATCCCCATTCAGCCAAGCCGCTGATGGCGCAGGTCGCGGCAGCCGCCACGCTCGGTGGCTTGGCCGGCGGTGTCGGCGCCGAGCGGGTGACGGCGCTGTTCTCACCGGAAGTCCTTCTCGGCATCCTGGCGGCCCTGGGCGGCACCGCGGTGGCCGGCTCCGTGGTCATCGGGCGTGGCATGCCGGCGCAACGCGCCCAGTTGCCCGCATCGGAAGATCAGCAGGGGGGCTGGGCCGAGATCCGCCGGGTGCCACTGCTACGAGCACTCGCGTTCGTCGTCGGTCTCGCCGCCGCCCTCGCCGCATTGTTGGACTACCTCCTCAAGTCGGACGCCGCCGTCTGGTTTGGTCCTGGCGATCAGCTCGTCCGCTTCTTCGGACTCTTTTACGCGGGTACCGCCCTCTCGGCATTCTTGCTGCAAACGTTCTTCGGTCGCCTCGTCCTGGCCCGCGTCGGCCTGGGCGGGTCCGTTGCAAGCCACTCGCTGCTAGTGGGCGCGTCGAGCCTGCTCGCGTTCGTCCTCCCGGCACCATGGCGAGGAGTCATTCCGCGCGGAGTCGACGTGACCGTCCGAGCGTCGGTGTTCAAGGCCGGCTATGAACTCTTCTATACGCCACTCCCCGAGAGCGCAAAGCGCGCGGCCAAGTCGACCGTGGACGTTACCGTGGACTGCTTCGGAAAGGGCGCGGGGGCGGTGCTGATCGTGCTGCTGACCACTCTTGGGCCCTTGCACACCTTCGCCGCCGTCCAAGTGGCCGGCGTGCTCGCCGCGGGTGCCGAGTTTGCCGTCGCCCGCCGCCTGCGCGCGCGGTATGTCGGCGCGCTCGAGGGCGGACTTCGCCGTCAAGAGGATGACTTGCAGATTCCGGTGAACCTCTCGCTGGCCGATTTCACCATCGCGCAGAGCATGGCGGGGTTGGACGATGCCTCGATCCATCGGGCGCTCGACCAGACTGGCGAGAAGACCGTCACCACGTACAGCGATGCCGTCGTTGCCGCCATCGCCGACCTGCGATCGGGCGACCTCGCACGCATTCGTCGCCTGCTTCGCGTCCCGCCCACGGACCCGCTGCTGATCGGAGCGCTCGTCCCGCTGCTCGCGAAGAAGGAGATTCTCAAGCCCGTCGTCGCGGCGCTGACGACGTTTGGCGTGCGTGGTGCCGGCCAGCTCGTCGACGCGCTGCTCGATCCCACGACGCCTGAGGAGGTACGTCGGCGGCTCCCTCTCGTGTTGAGAACGTGCGGCTCGAGCCTCGCGCGCGATGGTCTCCTGCAGGCGCTCGCGGCGCCGAATTTCGAACTCCGGCTGCGCTGTGGCCGCGCGCTCCTGGAATTGACGGAAGCCTATCCGGCGCTGACGGCACCGCCCCACGTCGTGCTCGAGGCGGTGGACCGCGAGTTCGCGCTGGTGCGAGCCGCGGACGATCGTTCCTTCCGCGAACACATCTTCAACCTGCTGGCACTGGCGTTCGAGCGCGAGCCGGTGCGCATGGCCGCTCTGGCCTTCGACTCGGACGACGACTACCTGCGCGGCACGGCGCTCGAGTACCTCGAAACGGTGCTGCCGCCGCGGCTCTTTTCCGCGCTCGCGCCCCGGCTGTCGGTGGCCGTCGTGCACGCGCCTCAGAAGCGCGATGAGACGGCGGCTCGCGCGGAACTGCTGCACGCAGCCACGATTCGCATCAATCGAGACGAGCTGCGGCGACAGCTCGACGCGCGCGATCGCGATGCCGACTCCCATCCCCCCCCACGGAGCAAAAGGTGACCTCCGCGACCTCCGTCTTTCAGTCAGGTGAGGTCGTCGCCTCGCGCTTCCGCATCGTGCGCTACCTGGCCCAAGGCGGAATGGGCGAGCTGTACGAAGCAGAAGACCTCGAATTGCGCGAACGGATCGCGCTCAAGACCATCCTGCCGCAGATCGCCGCCGACGACCGTTCGATCGCGCTGTTCAAGCGCGAGGTGCACCTCGCGAGACAGGTCACGCATCCGAACGTCTGCCGCATCTACGACATCTTCCGTCACCAATCCGCGCCAGCGCGGCCAGACGGCACCGGCAACGGCATCGTGCTCCTCGCCATGGAACTGCTGCATGGCGAAACGCTGGCGGAGAAGCTCCGGCGAGACGGGCGCTTCGCCACCGCGAACGCCCTGCCGCTCGTCAAGCAGATGGCGGCCGGCCTGACGGCCGCGCACCGCGTCGGAGTGGTGCACCGGGACTTCAAGAGCCACAACGTCATGCTCGTCAAGCCGACCGGCGCGGACGGGGAGACGCGCGTGGTCGTCATGGATTTCGGTCTCGCGCGGCGGGACACGCAGAACGACAGCACCAATCTCTCGCTGTCGCTGACGGACAACTCCATCTCGGGCACTCCGGCGTACATGGCACCCGAGCAGGTCGAGGGCGGCCCGGTGACGCCCGCGGCAGACGTCTACGCATTCGGCGTCGTGCTCTACGAGATGGTGACCGGCGCCTGGCCCTTCAGGGGAGACACGGCGATCGAGACCGCGATCAAACGCCTCCGTGAGCCGCCGCCGAGCCCGCGGGTCCACGTGCCGGAGCTCGATGCCGCCTGGGAGGCGGCGATTCTGCGCTGTCTCGGACGCCGCCCTGAAGATCGCTTCGCCAGCGCGGGCGAGGTCGCGGAGGCGCTGCTGGGAACGTCGACGCATCCGGCCCCATCGTCGCGGACGATGGATTCACAAGCAGAAACGCCGGGGCGCGCGATGCGGCGAGCCAGCCGCGACGCGGAGCGGCGCCAACTGACCGTGCTGGTCGCCGGCTGCCACGCCTTCGAGTCCGACGAGTACCTGGCCCTCGACGCGGAGGATCAGGCGCAGATGCTGCACGCCTTTCAGGAACCGTGTGAAGAGGCGATCCGCAGGTTCGGAGGCACCGTCGTGCAGCGCACCGACACGGGGCTGCTCGCGTGCTTCGGGTTCCCGGTGGCCTACGAGGACGCGGCTGGACGCGCCGCCAGGAGCGGCCTCGCGATCGTGGAGGTCTTGAAATCCTCCCTTCAGCCGTGGGTGGTCGTCCATACCGGGACGGGGATCGTCGAGGCCACGGACGATCGCGTGTCGCTGGTCGGCGAAGCCCGCAACGTGGCCGTCCGACTCGAGGACGCCGCCGTCGTCGGTGAGGTGATTTGTACCGTCGCCAGTTATCGCCTGTTCCAAGGGCAGCTTCGCTGCGCTCCTCTGGGGCCGCAGAAGGTCAAGAACATCACCAATCCCGTCGAACTGTTCCGGGTCGAGCATGTCGTGCCCGGCGGGAGTCCGGTTGACGCCGCCGCGCCGGCAGAACTCACGCCCCTGACCGGCCGTGACCAGGAGATCGGCCTGCTGATGGATCGCTGGGAGCAGGCCCGCGAGGGCATGGGGCAGGTCGTGCTGCTGCTCGGCGAAGCGGGCGTGGGCAAGTCGCGCCTGGTTCATACCTTGAAGGAGCGCGTGCTGGGACAGATCGTGGAAGGAGACGTGGACTCTCCCGTCATCGAGTGGCGCTGCTCCCCACACTTCCAGAACACACGGCTGTATCCGGCCATCGACTTCTATGAGCGCGCCCTCGCGTTCGATCGGGAGGAGCCGGGACAAGCCCGGTTCGAGCGGCTGCTCAAGCGGCTCGAGCAATACGGACTAGCGCGGCCGGACGCCGTGCCACTGTGGGCGTCGCTGCTGTCCTTGCCGACCCCTGAGCAGTTTCCCCGACTGCCGCTCTCTCCTGCGCGGCAGCGGGAAGAGACGTTCCAGGCGATGCTGGATTGGCTGCAGACGCGGGCGGCCCGCAAGCCCGTCCTGTTCATCGTCGAGGACCTGCACTGGGCGGACGCGTCGACGCTGGAGTTCCTTGGCCAGCTTCTCGCCGAGGGCCTCCACGATTCCATCCTCGCGCTGTTCACGTTCCGCTCCGAATTCAAGCCGCCCTGGCCCGACGCGGCGCACCAGACCAGTCTGGCGCTGAACCGGCTCACTCGCCGGCAGGTTGGCGAGCTGATGCGGAACAAGACACGGGCCGCGCTGTCCGACTCCGTCGTCGAGCAGATCTACGACCGGACGGGCGGCGTGCCGCTGTTCGTAGAAGAGTTCACCAAGATGGTGCAGGAATCCGGCGCGCTGGAGGAGGCGTCGGCCCACACCACCTCGACCTGGCTGAAGCGACAGATTCCGGCGACGCTCCAGGATCTGGTGATGGCGCGGCTGGACCGGATGGAGGGCGAACGTGAGATCGCGCAGTTGGCCGCCGCCCTCGGCCGCGAATTCAGCTACGAGTTGCTGTCCGCCGTCGCCGATCTGGACGAGCCGACGCTGCAGCGCGACCTCGAGGAGCTGGTACGCGCGGAGATCCTGTATGCGAAGGGTCGGCCGCCTCACAGCCACTACACGTTCAAGCACGCGCTGCTCGAGGACGCGCTGTACAACGCGCTGATCAAGGAAAAGCGGCAGCAGTTTCACCGGCGGATCGCCGAGGCGCTGAAGACGCAGTTCCCGCAGACGGCCGAGACCCGGCCGGAGCTGCTCGCCCATCACCTCACCGAAGCGGGCCTCGTCGGCGAGGGCACGGAATACTGGCTGAAGGCCGGCCTGCGATCGGCGGAGAGGTCGGCGCACCACGAAGCGATCGGCCACCTGACGAAAGCCGCGCGGTTGCTCGCGACGCTCGAGGATACCGGCGCGCGCGACGCCATGGAGCTGGGTGTGCTCGGCGCGCTCGCCCCGGCCTACATCGCCGTGCGTGGTTACGCCGCGCCGGAAGCGGGACCCGTCCTGGATCGCGCCCGGGAACTTTGTGAGAAGGCCGGACAGCCGTCTCACTTGTTCGGGATTCTGCTGGGCATGTGGGAGTGGCGCCTGGTACGGGGCGACATCCGGATGTGCGTCGACCTCGCGGCGGACGGGATGGCGCTGGCGGAACGCGTGAACGACCCGGGCATGCTGATGGAAGCGCTGTTCATGCGCGGCGTCACGATGTTCTATCGTGGCGAGTACGCCGCTGCCAGGGCGAGCTTCGAGCAGGCGATCACGTCGTACGACGACCGCGAGCGCACGAAAGCGTGGGCGGCGCACACCGGTCACAACGCCGGCGTCACCCATCGCTGCTATCTGGCCTTGACGCTGTGGCAGCTGGGCTACCCGGACCAGGCCCGAACGCTGGACCGGGAGACCCGGGACCTGGCCGACCGTATCGGCCATGCCTTCACGACCGCGCATGCGATCGACTTCACGGCATGCCTCTACCAATTCGGCCGCGTCGGCGCCGAAGTGGAACGAGCGGCGGACCAGGAGATCGCCCTTGCCACCGAACAGGGCTTTCAGCTCTGGCACGCATTGGGCACTCTTCACAAAGGCGCCGCACTGTCGCTGCAGGGCCGGATGGATGACGCGATTCCGGTGCTGCTCGATGGGCTGCAGGCCTTTCGCGCCACCGGCGCGGGCCTGCGGATCCCGTTCTACCTCGGCATCCTCGGCGACGCGTACACACGGGCGGGACGCCTCGAGGACGCGCGCCGCGTACTCGACGAGGCGCTCGCGACCGCCGCGAAGAACAACGACGGCTTCCAGGAGGCGGAGCTGCACCGCCTCGCCGGCGAACTCGTCCTCTCAGAGTCACCCGAGGATGCCGCCGCGGCCGAAGCGTGTTTCACGCGCGCGATCGATCTTGCGCGTCGCCGGAAGGGTAAGGCGTGGGAGTTGCGCGCCACGATGAGTCTGGCCCGCCTGTGGCACCGCCAGCGGCGGCTGGACGAAGCCCGCTCCGCACTCGCAGCGGCGTATGGGAGCTTCACCGAAGGTTTCACGACGCCAGATCTCGTGGCGGCCAAGACGCTGCTGGAGACCCTGAGATAGAATCCGGCGCATTCAGGAGATCTCCATGACGCCACGGATTCTTTGCGCCCTGTCCGCGCTGCTGCTGGCCGCGCCTGCCTGGGCCGCGACGCCCTGCGCCAACCTCAAGTCGCTCTCGTTGGCGAACGTGACGATCACGATGGCGGAGGCGGTACCGGCCGGCCCCTTCGTGCAGCCCGGCCGCGCCGGCGGACCGCCGCCGGCCGCCGCGCCCGCGGGAGGCCGCGGTGGCGCGCCAGCGCTGATGCTGCCCGCGTATTGCCGGGTGGCAGCGACGCTGACGCCCTCCTCCGACTCCGACATCAAAGTCGAAGTGTGGCTGCCCGCGGAAGGGTGGAACGGCAAGTACCAGGCGGTCGGCAACGGCGGGTGGGCGGGCGTGATCAGCTACCCGGCGATGGCGACGGCGTTGAGTGAGGGCTATGCGACCTCGTCCACCGACACGGGCCACGTCGGCGGCACGTCGGGTCCGCTCATCGGGCACCCCGAGAAAGTGATCGACTACTCGCACCGCGCCGTGCACGAGATGACCGTCGCCTCGAAGGCGCTCATCAACGCGTTCTACGAACGCGCGCCGCGCCTCTCGTACTGGAACGGCTGCTCCACCGGCGGCCGCCAGGGGCTGATGTCGGCGCAGCGCTTCCCGGAGGACTTCGACGCCATCCTCGCCGGCGCGCCCGCCAACTATCACTCCCACCTTCACAGCAACGACCTGGTCAACGCGGTGCCGGCGCTGAACACGCCCGGCGGGCTGCTGCCCCAGGCCAAGCTCGAGCTGTTGAACAAGGCGGTGCTCAACGCCTGCGACGCGACCGACGGCGTGAAGGACGGCCTGATCACCGAGCCGCGCTCGTGCAAGTTCGACCCGTCGACGCTCGTCTGCAAGGGCGCCGACGCCGATAGCTGCCTGACGCCCGCGCAGGTCGAGAGCGTCAAGCGCATGTACGCGCCGTCGAAGTTCAGCGACGGCAAGATGATCTTCCCGGGCAAGGCCTACGGCAGCGAGGCGTCGTGGACCGCCGTCGTCAGTTCGTCCACGCAACCGATCTTCGTGGCCACCGGCTCGTTCGAGCTGGCCTATCAGGATCCGAAGTGGGACTGGAAGAAGTTCGACATCGACCGCGACGTGAAGTTCGTCGACGAGAAGACCGGCTTCATCAACGCCGTCGACCCGGACCTGAGCAAGTTCAAGGCGCACGGCGGCAAGATCCTGATGTACCACGGCTGGAACGACACCGCGATCTCGCCCGAGAACAGCATCAACTACTACAACAGCGTGCAGGCCAAGATGGGCAAGAGCCAGGACGTCGTCCGCCTGTTCATGATGCCCGGGATGGCGCACTGCGCCGGCGGCCAGGGCCCCGACCAGGTGAACTTCATGGCCGCCCTCGAGCGCTGGCGCGAGCAGGGGATCGAGCCGAAGGTGCTGACGGCGACCAAGACGGCGGGTCCGCGCGTCAGCATGACGCGGCCGATCTGCGCGGTGCCGCAGGTGGCGACGTACAAAGGGAGCGGCAGCACGAACGACGCCGAGAACTTCGTCTGCAAGTAGGGCGGGGCTCTTAGCCCCGCCACGCTAGTCCGCGGCGAAACAGTAGAAGAGTCCGTCGCCAAGCGAAGCGCGGAGCGCCGCCTGCGAGCAGCCGCGTGACAGATGGGCGGCATTCCAGGAATCGCCCTGGCCTCCGCCGCTGCGGTTGTGATGCCCGACCATCGCGCGGCCATCGGCATGGCTCGTCCATCCACCGCACGTCGCATCACCCTTGGTGACCAACGTGCCGTCGGCATTGCTGCCGGTGAGGATGTCGTGCCGGGTCGGCCCCACCTGCGCGCCGGCCTCGGTGAGCGCCGTGTCTCTCGTGAGGTTGACGCCGTCGCCGTGAAGCTCCTCGACGCTGGCCGCGATCTGGATTCCCTCCGCGTTGACCCACGGGCCGTGACCGATTCGATCGCGTGCGTGAACTGCCGGCGCATCACCTGATGCTGGGGCGCTGAGGTAGGCTCGCCAGCGTCCATCGCCGCGTCCAACAGCCGCGGCACGCTGGAGGCAGATCGCGTCCGCCCCCGCGAGGCCACCCAGGTTTCCGCCGAAGCCGCGGCCCGTACTGGTGATGAAGAACGACATCGCGGGCGAGACGGCTGGCACGTCCTGCGCCGTCGCGGGAGCCGCGGCAAGGCAAGCTGCGACGATGAACGGCTTACACGCCCGCAAACCAGTGGAAGCCGAAGTCCGAGTTGATGCCACCCGTGCCTTTACCAAAGCCAGCCATCGAGTCCGCGACCTTGATCGATCGCACGAACTTGAGCTGCTTGTAGCCGCACTGCCGCTCGACGCGCAGGCGGAGCGGCGCGCCGTTGCCGGTCGGAAGGTCGCGACCGTTCAGGCCGTACGCCAGGATCGTCTGCGGATGCGCGACTTCGAACAGATCGTAGCCCTCGTACCACCCGTCGTAGGTGTCGACGACGACGTAGCGCGCCGCCGGCGTGACTCCCCCGGCCGCGTCGAGCACGCCTTGAAGCGGCGTGCCGGTCCATTCACCGATGGCCGACCAGCCCTGTTCGCAGACGTGCGCCGTGATCTGCGTGCGCGCCGGCAGGCTCCTGATCTCGTCGAGCGACAGCTCGGTCGGGCGGCCGACGAGACCGCTGACGGGAAGCCGCCAGTTGCGGAAGCGCTCTGACAGGTGGCGCTGATACTCCGCGTTTCGCGGATTGGTCTGGTTCCAGGTCGGGAAGGGATCGGCGACGTCGCTGCGGCGGTATTCGCGCGCGAGCTGCTGCCGCGACAGCAGCAGCCGGTTGGTGCTCATCGTCAGCACATCGGCGGCGCCGGTCAGGCCGCCGCGCACTCGCGGCGGCACGAACGTTTCGCGCGTGCACCCGGTCAAGAACAGGCCACCCAGGGCCGGCATGCTCGTCAACAACGCGCGACGTGAGATGTGCTTGACCATCGCTACTTCCCCGTAATCATGGACCGGAGGTTGCTGACGAATCCCGAGCGGGCCACCTGCACAACGTGGACGCCCACGAAGAACAGCAGCGCCACGGTGCCGATCGTGTGAAGCGTGCGCGCCGACTGACGGCCGCCGAACATGTCCAGCAGCACGGGCATCGCCGCCGTGAAGCCAGGTGATTGCGCGATGCCGGTCAGGATCATGAGCGGCACGTACACGAAGATCAGAATCAGGTACGAGGCCTTCTGCAACGTACCGTAGCTACCCTGCGAGGCGGGCAGCATGTGATCGCGAAAATGGCGCGAGTAGATATTCCAGCCGACGTAGACGAGACCGTTGATGAGGAACACCCACGCGACCGTGAAGTGCGAATTGCGTCCCCACCGGCGGTCGCCGATCGCGCCGGCCGCTTCCCAGGAGAGGCCCCAGTCCGAGAGTCTGAAGACCGCCGGATAGCCGCGATAGCCGGTGTGGCCCCAGTACAGCTCAGGGAAATCGAGCAGGATGTGCACGCCGCTCACCAGGAGATATGCGCACGCCACCACATTGACCCAGTGACAAATGCGGACGTTGTAGGAATGAACGCTCGCCACCGGGCGGCATTCTACGACCTTGGGCGTCGAATTGATGCTCAGGGCATCAGTTCTGCCACACCGCGAACCCCTGGGCCCGTAACCACGCGGCGAGTTTCGGTTCCATGCAGGCGGCAATCCGGTACGGCAGACGCGAGAACCCTTCCACCAGATCGAGCCTGAGCCTGCGGCCATACGTGCGGACGAAGCGGCCGGACTGGGTTCCAGCCCGGTGCCGCTGGAAGCGGGCTTCGGGCGAGAGCCCGGTAACCCCGACGTACAAGCACCCGCTCACCGCACCGCCAGGGTTGCGCTCGCGGAACGTCCGGTTCTTCCAGACGGCCCGGTCCAGTTCGATCGCATAGACGCTGTGGTGCCCCCGCGACCACGATCGGGGCGACAGTTCCGCGCACAGCGAAAAGAACTCTGCCTCGACTCCTCTCACTGGAGTGGGTTCGATCGGCTCGGCGGAGTCGATGCGCCGTTTCCCGCCCCACTGAAAGAACAGGTCGAACGACGTCTTCCGCGCGCGGATTACGTAGCCGCGCCCCCAGTGCGGACAGTCAGCGTGTTGAACGATGTCGCCAGGAGCCAATGGATCGCCAGGATTATAGGAGTTGAGCCAGGTTGGCCGGCGCGTGTGCTCTTGTGAGCAGCGGACGGGAAGATCGGCCCGATAGGCTTGCTCCCAGGAGCGTGATCATGAGTGCAAGCCACCACCCCACCGACATACATCTGCGCCAACATCGGGCGAAAAAACGCGCCAAGCTGCGGGCGCGGATTGCGGCCGCGCCGGCAGCGGGCCGGGCCGCGCTCGAAGCCAAGGTGGAAAAGGCCTACTCCCCCTTCCACTCGAAGATGAAGGAGAAACCCTCTCCGCCAGAGCTCTGAGCCCGACCAGGCCTGAGGGGGTATCCTACCGGCCACTATGAGAATCTGTTCATGGGCCATCGCGGTACTGTTGACGGCGTCTCCTGCCCTCGCACACCACAGCAACGCGGCCTTCGACGGGGACAAGGTGGTCGTGCTCAAGGGCACGGTCACCGAGTGGAAGTGGAGCAACCCGCACGTCTGGATCTTCCTGTCGGTCGACGACGAGAAGGGCGGCAAAGTGGATTGGGCCATTGAGGGCCGCACGCCGGGGCAGCTGCTTCGCTCCGGCTGGTCGAGGAGCAGCCTCAAGCCCGGCGACGTCATCACCATCGACTTCAGCCCGGCGAAAGACGGCACACGCACCGGCCTCCTCACCCGCGTCAGGCTGGCTGACGGCACGGTGCTCGGCCAGGCGCCGGCGGCTCAGTAGGCACGCAGGAGGACATCGTGTCGAAGACCATCCTTTTGCTTTCCGCGGCGTTCCTGTGCGTGCTGCCGGGATCGGCATCGCTTCGCGCGCAGGCAACACACCCGGACTTCACGGGTGTCTACTTCCCCATCAATCCGTTCGGCAATGTGCGGCCAGCAGCCCCAGCGGCACCTCCGCCAGCGGCAGGGACTCGCGGGGCCGTACCGCCCCCGCGGCCTGTGCTCGTGCTCGACGGACGTGAAGGCCGGCCGGACAACGCGCCGAAGCTGACCCCTGAGTACCTCGCCAAATGGGAGGTGATTCGGAAGTCGCGGATGGCCGGATCGCCTGAATACGATCCGAACGTCAGATGCGTCTCCGGCGGGATGCCCAACATGATGAGCATGACCTACGGCATGGAGATGCAGCAGACGAAGGACCGCATCACCATCTACGGTGAGCTGAACGACGTGTATCGCCGGATCTATCTGGACGGCCGCAAGCCGTCGGCGAAAGTGCTCGACGATCCGACGTTCGCCGGATACTCGACCGGACACTGGGAAGGGGACACGCTCGTCGTGGACACGGTGGCCATTCGCGAGGACGGGCTGTTCGATACGTTCTCGCCGCACAGCGACCAGTTCACCGTGCGCGAGCGCATCAGGTTCGTGTCGCCCGGCGTGCTGGAGGATCAGTTCACGAGCATGGATCCGAAAGCGCTGGTCGAGCCGTTCCACTCCGTGCGTACGTATCGAAAAGCGGCGCCGCCGAACGACGAGCTGCGCGAGTTCTCGTGCGCGGAAGGGTTGGGGTCCACGAAGTAGGCCGATCGCTAATCGCGACCAGGGTCGAGCCCGAGCCGCCTCAGGAGAGTCTGGAACCGGAGGTCGTGGCGGAGCACGTCGAGCCGGGGATCCACTTTCGCCCAGTGGGCGAGCCAGAACGAGTGATCGCGATAGGCGTGCTCCAGCCATCGCACGGCTTCGTCGAGCTCCCCGAGACCGGCGAAGACCAGCGCCACCCCGTAGTGCTGCACGTAACGTCCCGGCACGGGATTCAGCAGCTCATACAGATGCCGGCGGGCCTCGTCGAGCCGACCCGCCGCCGCGCACGCATGGGCGAGGGACGCGGCGGCAATGCTGGCGCCTCGTGTGTAGGCGACCGCCCGCTCCAACGACGCGATGGCTTCGTCGTACTGCCCCTGTTGTTCGAGGCTGACGCCTCGCCACATGTGCGCCATCGGAAAATTCGGATCCATGTCGATGGCGGCCTGGCACTCCGCGATCGCGTCGTCATATCGACGTGCGAGCAGATGGATCCAGGCGACGTGGTGATGCACGACGACCGAGGCCGGCTCGAGCGCTTGTCCGCGGCGCACCTGCGCGATGGCCTCGTCGAATCGACCTTGCGCGACGAGCGTCATCGCGTAGTGATCGTGGGCCAGCCAGTAACCGGGCGGCCGTGACATCGACCGGTGAATCGCGTCCTCAGCGGCAACCCAATCGCGATCCAATGTCGTCCGGATCAGGCACATCTCGGCCTGCGCCTCCGGGAGACCCGGATCGACATCGAGCGCCCGGAGCGCGGCCGTCTTCGCCTTCGAAAACAGATCCGTCGGGACGCCGATGTCGAACACCGTCATCACCACGTACGCCGACGCGAGGCCGGCGTACGCCAGCGCGTACCCGGCATCACTGGCAATCGCCTGCTCGAAGAATCCGACGCTCTTCTTCAGATCAGGAGGCGTCCGCTTGCCCCAGTAGTAGCGCCCTTTGAGATACAGGTGGTAGGCGTCGGTGTTCTCGGTGTCGCGCCTGCCGAGCCGCTCGCGCTCCTCGCCGGTGAGCGTCAGGCGCAGGCTCTCGGCGATGTGACGTGCGATCTCGTCCTCCACCAAAAGGATGTCGGAGCCGCGCCGGACGAAGCGGTCGCCCCACAGCTGCGCGTTCTTCTTCACATCCACGAGCTCGGCCTGGACGCTCAGCGTGTCGCCGCGCTGCAGGACCTTCCCGGTCAGGAGCGCCCGCACCTTGAGCTGTCGCCCCACCTTCGCCGCGTCGACGCTCTGCCCCTTGTAGCGGAACGCGGCGCTGCGCGGGACGATGCGCAGGCTGGGAATCCGCGACAGGCGATTGATCAGGCTCTCGGTGATGCCGTCGCTGAGATACTCGGCGTCGGGATCGCCGCCGGCGTTGGCGAACGGCAGCACAGCCAGCGACATGCCCTCCGGCTCGCCCTCCTCCGGACGGGCCCGGCCGGCCCGTGGCTGGCGCGCCTGCCGGCCCGCGCTGTCCGACCGGAGCAACTGCTCGAGAGCGTCGAGATCCCGGCGCAGATCGTTCGCGGACGCGTACCGCTGCTGGCGATTCTTCTGGAGACATCGCTGGAGGATGCGATCCAGATCGGCTGGCAGCGCCGGATCCCGTTCGGTCACGGGCGCTGGCGTATCTCTGAGGATGGACGTGAGCACGGACAGGCGCGTGTCGCCCGCGAACGGCCGGGTCCGCGTCGCGAGCTCGTAGATCACCACCCCGACTGAAAACAGGTCCGAGCGCTCGTCCACCTCCAGGCCTTCCGCCTGTTCCGGTGACATGTAGTGCGGCGTCCCCATGAGGACGCCGGACTCCGTCTGAAACGTGGACTGGTCCTGAGCATCCGGCGGCCGATCGACGAGCTTGGCCAGGCCGAAGTCCACGACCTTCACGTACCCGTCCGGGCGAAGGATGACGTTTTCCGGCTTGATGTCGCGGTGCACGAGGCCGCCCGCGTGCGCGGCGGCGAGGGCGCTGGCGATCTGGATCGCGATCCCAAGAGCCTCGCGAACGGCCACGGGGCCTCGTTCGAGCCGGTGCCGCAGCGTCTCGCCATCGACGAGCTCGCTGACGATGAAGGGGCGCGCGTCGATGTCGCCGAAATCGTGAATGACGAGGATGTTCGGATGATTCAGCGACGATGCCGCCCGCGCCTCGGTCCGGAACCGGTGCAGGCGATCCGCGTCGGTGGCCACCTGCGACGACAGCAGCTTCACCGCCACCGGCCGATCGAGCCGGGTGTCGTGCGCGCGATAGACCTCGCCCATGCCGCCGGCACCAATCCACGAGACGAGGCGATAGACGCCCAGCGTCCGTCCGATCAGCTCGCCACCAGGCCGATCGAGCAGCACGGCGGCGGGTGTCTCGAGAAACGTGCCGGCGCGGGCGTGCGAGCGAAGCAGCGCCTCGACCTGCTGAAGGAGCGCGCCGTCGGCGCCGCACGCGCCCGCCAGGTGGGCGGAACGCATCTCCGCGTCGAGGAGGACGGCGCCGTCGAAGATGGCCTTGACGCGCGCCCAGTCGACCGGCGTGCCGCTCATTCGCTGGCCAGCTGCTGGTGCAGCCAGGCCTTCGCCCACGTCCAGTCGCGCTTGACCGTCGCCGGGGAGATCTCGAGCGCGTCGGCCGTCTCGTCGAGCGTCAAACCGCCAAAGAACCGGAGCTCGACGATCTGTGCGTGGCGCGGGTCCATCGCGCCGAGACGCTCGAGCGCCTCGTCGAGCGCGAGGACATCGATGCTCGCGGCCGGCGCGATCGCCTTGTCGGCCAGGGACGTGAATTCCACTCGACCGCCACGTTTGTCGCGCGCCTGGTCGCGCGCGTGATCGACCAGGATGCGGCGCATCAGCGTCGCCGCCATCGCGAAGAAGTGGCCGCGGCCACGCCATTCCATCCGCTCGACGTCCACGAGACGCAGGTACGCCTCGTTGACCAGCGCGGTCGTCTGGAGCACATGGCCCGCACGCTCGCGGCGCATGTAGGCGTGCGCGAGTCGCCGCAGCTCGTCGTACACGATCGGCATCAGGGCATCTCGCGCCGCCGGATCGTGCGCCGACCAGGCCGACAACAGTCGCAAGACCTCTTGAGAATCTGGGCGCGCGTCTGCGTCGGGTCGCATGTCGGGGGCCGCGGGAATCTTAGCGTAAGCCGCGATGAGCCAATCCGCCGGCAAACGACGCCTATCGGGTGTGAGGGGATGACAACCATATGACCGCAGACCTCGGCGTAGACACCCCACCGCCTCACGCGCACTTGATTCACATGGCGACCGCCTACTGGATCTCGCGTGCCGTGTACGCGACCGCGAAACTGGGCCTGGCCGATCACCTGGCCGGTGGGCCCAAGAGCGCCGGCGAGCTCGCCCCGCTGACCGGCACGCACGCCCCGTCGCTACATCGTCTGATGCGCACGCTCGCCGGCCTCGGCGTCCTGACCGAAGACGGCCACCACCGCTTCGGCCTGACGCCCCTCGGCGACGCGCTTCGATCCAACGCACCGGGATCGGCACGCGCGACGATCCTGGCGCTGGCCGGCGACTGGTGGTGGCGAGGATGGGACCACGTGCTGCACTGCCTCGAGACCGGTGAAACGGGCGTGCAGCGAGCCTTGGGCACTTCGGTCTTCGGCTACCTCGCGGACCATCCTCAGGAGGCGTCGTACTTCAACGAGGCGATGATCGGCTTCCACGGCGCCGAGCCGGCCGCGGTGGCCGACGCCTACGACTTCTCCGCCTGCGGGACCGTGGTGGATGTGGGCGGCGGAACCGGCAACCTGCTGGCGGCGATCCTCGAACGCCATTCGGGCGCCCGCGGCGTTCTCGCCGACCTCCCGCACGTGCTCCAAGACGCGCCCGGAGTCCTTGGCCCTCGCGGGGTGCTCGACCGCGTCACGTGCCAGGGCACCGACTTCTTCGCCGGCGTGCCGCCGGGCGGCGACGTGTATCTGCTGTCGCACGTCATTCACGACTGGACCGAGGATCAGTGCGTCGAGATCCTGGGCAACTGCCGGCGCGTCATGAGCCACACCAGCCGGCTGCTGATCGTCGAGATGGTCCTGCCCTCCGGCGACACCCCTCATCCGGGAAAGCTGCTCGATCTGGCCATGCTCGTGATGCCGGGCGGACAGGAACGCACCGAGGGGGAATACGCCGCGCTCCTGCGCCGCGCCGGGTTCGAGCTGGTGCGCGTCGTGCCCACCCGGTCTGCAGTCAGCGTCGTGGAAGCCGTGCCCGGCCCAGGTGCAGACTAAGCGCCGTTGCGAAGCTGAAAGAAGACAAGGAGATACCCGTCCGCATCGGTGACCTGGAATCCCCACAGCCCGTCTTCGATGAACGACAGTTCCTTCACGAACGAGACCCCGCGGCGGCGGAACTCGTCGAAGAGCGCATCAGGGTCCGCGCTGTAGATGTGCGCGTCCGCGGGGGCCCACGCGTGCCGGGTGTGGTTTGGACAGGGCAGCACGTCCGTCGCCACGGCCTTGAGCATGATCCCGATTCCATCCCGGCTCACTCCGGCCCAGAACGGGCCGTCGTCCGGCCCCTGGAAGTCGAGCTGAAAACCGAGACGCTCGCGATAGAAGTCGATCGAGGCCTGCAGGTCTCTCACGATGAAGTTCGGTCTGATCGAGACGAGGTTGCTGGTCATGGAGGCGCTCACCCAATCATCGTCTTACGCGCTTCTTGCGTCGGACCAGATATGGCCGAAGCGTCGTTTCCAGATCCTCGCGCAGCCAATCCGCAGCAGAGCCTTCCCGATAGACCGTCCAGTTCAGGAACGACCCGCCCAGCGTGACCTCGATTGCCCGAGCGAGCACCTGGGCGTTGGTGTCGCCTCGAAGTTCACCGGCGGCCACAGCGGCAACGACGAGCTGTTCGTAGTGCACGCGTGCGGCTCGCGACATACGCAGCAAATGACGATGCAGGACCGGATCGGCCAGGTCGTTGTGAAGATAGGCCAGATTCCGCAGGGCCGCACGGGGTGAGCTGGCGAGCTGGGCGTGCACGGCCGTAACGTTGCGCAGCGTCTCGAGTGGCGATGTGGCCAGTGACTGGGGCACGGCCACACCGATGTCGCCGGTGGCCGCGGCATGTCGGGCATGGGCCAGCAACATCGTCCGCTTCGAGCCGAACCGCTGGATCAGCGCGCCGGCGGTGACACCCGCTTCTGCCGCGATCTCGCGCAGCGTCAGCTCCGCGGGGCCACGGCGCTGCATGACGCGCACCAATGCCGCGAACACGTCGCCGTCCTCGGCCTTCCGCCGTCGTGGACTCATGGCCCTTGACAATATCTAAACACGTGTTTAGTTTTATCGCAAGGTGAGGGACGATGGAGAGCGGAGAATCCAGGGTTACGGTCCACATGGCCGCGAGTCTCGACGGCTTCATTGCGAGAAAAGACGGCCGCGTGGACTGGCTCGAGACGTCGGACAGCTTTGAGAACGGGGCGGCGCTGACTCCCCAAACCGTCGAAGCGTTTCTCAGGACGATCGACTGCTACGTCATGGGGTCACGCACCTATGAGACGGCGTTGGACTTCGAGGCCAGGGGTCTCGGGTGGTCCTACGGCGACAAGCCGACCTTCGTCCTGAGCCGCCGCACGCTGCCGAAGACGAGGAGCTCCGTGGAGTTCTATTCGGGCGACCTCGGGCGCCTGGTGGGCGAGCGATTGAAGCCCCATTTCGGCAGC
>Ga0068869_100000628_pt1 | contig 19943 bp, 16 predicted proteins | sample KBSMisM52_FD_64676 | JGI IMG/M metagenome (GOLD analysis project Ga0068869, IMG submission 64676) | Miscanthus rhizosphere microbial communities from Kellogg Biological Station, Michigan, USA - KBS Miscanthus M5-2 | ecosystem: Host-associated > Plants > Roots > Rhizosphere > Soil ... | reverse complement strand
AAGGGCGACGACCAGCTCCGCGAGTTCGCGTGCGCGGAGGGGATCGACCACGCCAAGTAAGGCGCGGCTCGTCCCGTCCGTCTAATTCCCGCGCGCCTTCTCGTCGTCCCACCCCGCCCAGATCGAGTCGTACTGGGAGGGCTCGGGCTCGACCTTCATGTACGCCGCGACCAGCGCGCCGGGATTCCCGCTGTCGGCGGCATCCACGACGAGGCCCATCAGGTGCCACGCCGCGAGCCCGCCGAGCTCGGCATGGGCGGCGGCGACACTGGTGGGCGTGCCGCGCTTGTAGCTGGTCTCGTGCAGGGCTGCGAGGCAGTCGGTGATCAGGGCGCGGGCCACGTCCGGAGAACATCCGTGCGCGGCGGCAATCCGTTCGACGAATCCGGGCATGAGCATCGGAACCTTGGGAAGTGTCTATGGATGAGTGAGATCCGATGATACCGCCTGACGTGGCGCTCACCTGTCTTGGTGATGGGAAGATCGGCGCCTAAGATGCTATAAACAAGGCACTTTGCTCGGGCCTCACCTGACGCGAGCGGCCCTGTGTTTCGGGCTCGCCGCGGCCGCATCGATCTCCCCCTCAGCCGCTCCGCGACCGGCGCCGCAAGGGCCCGCCGCGGGCGCTGCCGCCGCGGGCGCCCGCGCCACGCTCGACCGCTACTGCGTCACCTGCCACAACCAGCGCGTCCGGAGCGGCGAGCTGGCGCTCGACGGCCTCGATGTCTCGAACGTGGCCGCGCAGGCGGCGACGTGGGAGAAGGTCGTGCGGAAGGTGCGCGCCGGCGCCATGCCGCCCGCCGGGATGCCGCGTCCGGACGAATCGACGGCCACGGCTCTCGTGTCGGAGCTCACGTCCGCGCTCGACCGCGCCGCCACGCCGAACCCGGGCCGTCCGCTGCTGCACCGCCTCAACCGCGCCGAGTACGCCAACGTGGTGCGTGACCTTCTCGCGATCGACGTGGACGTGCGGTCGCTCCTGCCGGCCGACGACTCCGCGTTCGGATTCGACAACAACGCCGACCTGCTGGTGGTGTCGCCGTCGCTGCTGGACCGCTATCTCACGGCCGCCGATCGCGTGAGCGCGCTGGCGGTGGGCGACATGACCACCGCGCCGGGCTCCGACACCTTCTACACGAAGGGCGATCAGTCGCAGAGCCAGGAGCAGGAGGGGCTGCCGATCGGCACCGTCGGCGGCCTCGGTGTCCGCTACACGTTCCCGCTCGACGGCGAGTACGAATTCCGCGTCGCGCTCCTGCGCAACAACCTGGAAGGGATCCGGGGCCTCGAGCATTCGCATCAGCTCGAGATCGCGGTGGACGGCGAACGGGTGTTCCTCGGGGATCTCGGCGGCGCAGCCGAAGACGGGCAGACCGGGACCATTACCGACAAGTCGGACGCGACCGACGCGCGGCTCCACGTGCGCGTTCCCGTCAAGGCGGGCCCGCGACTGGTCACCGCCGCGTTCATCCGCAAGATCGCCGAGAACACCAATCGGCTCCGGCCGTTCCTGCGCAGCAACGCGGGCACCTACGACTCCACCGGACGGCCGCACGTGAAGGCGCTCACCATCAAAGGGCCGTTCAACCCGACGGGCCCGGGCGACACGCCGAGCCGCCAGCGGGTTTTTGTCTGCAGACCCGCGACGGCGTCCGCCGAAGAGCCATGCGCCCGGCGCATCCTGACGACGCTGGCGCGGCGCGCCTACCGGCGGCCGGTCGTCGATCGCGACGTGGCGCCGCTGCTCGAGTTCTATCGCGACGGCCGCAAGAAGGGCAGCTTCGACAGCGGCGTCCAGCTGGCGCTGCGGCGCCTGCTGGCCAGCCCGACGTTCATCTTCCGCATCGAGGAGGATCCCGCGGGGCTCGCCGTAGGTACGGCGTACCGCGTCAACGACGTGGAGCTCGCCTCGCGCCTGTCGTTCTTCCTGTGGAGCAGCATGCCCGACGACACGCTGCTCGACCTCGCCGCGGCGGGGCGGCTGCGCCAGCCGGAGGTGCTCGAGGCCCAGGTGCGCCGCATGCTGGCGGACCCCAAGGCCGGCGCGCTGGTGCAGAACTTCGCCGGGCAGTGGCTCCACATCCGCAACCTGCAGAACATCGCGCCGAACACCGACGAGTTCCCGGACTTCGACAACGATCTGCGCGACGCCTTCCGCCGCGAGACCGAGCTCTTCTTCGCCAGCATCGTGAAGGAAGACCGCGACGTGCTCGACCTGATGACGGCGGACTACACGTTCGTGAACGAGCGGCTGGCGAAGCACTACGGGCTGACGGGCGTTTACGGTCCGCAGTTCCGGCGCGTGACGCTGGCCGGCGAAGCCCGCCGCGGGCTCCTGGGCAAGGGCAGCATCCTGCTCGCCACCTCGCATGCCGATCGCACCGCGCCCACGCTGCGAGGCAAGTGGATTCTCGAAAACCTGCTCGGCACGCCGCCGCCGGCGCCGCCGGCCAACGTCCCGCCCTTCGAGCAGACGGCCACGGCGAAACCGCGGACGATTCGCGAGCGGCTCGAGAGCCACCGCGCCAACCCGTCGTGCGCCAGCTGCCATCGCACGATGGACGGCCTGGGGTTCACGCTCGAGAACTTCAACGCCGTGGGGGCGTGGCGTGTGCGCGAGTCGGGCGGCGACGTGAACGCCGAGGGCTCGATGACGGACGGTCAGGCAGCCGTCGGCGTGGCCGGTCTGCGCGCCGCGCTGCTGAAGCACCCGGACGTCTTCGTGCAAACCCTTACCGAAAAGTTGATGACCTACGGCCTCGGGCGGGGGCTGCAGGAGTACGACATGCCGGTCGCGCGGCGGGTGGTGCGCGAGGCGGGCGTGCAGGACCGGAAGTTCTCGGCAATCGTGATGGGCATCGTGAAGAGCACGCCATTCCAAATGCGGCGAAAAGGCGAGGCCCGCTAATCGCGGGCCTCGCTACAGTGTCTGGCAAACCGGCTTAACGCCGGTTCGCTATTAGGAGTCGTTGATGTTCGTCACCAAACGGGCGTTGTCGCGGCGGACGGTGTTGCGGGGAATGGGCACCGCCGTGGCGCTGCCGTTCCTCGAGTCGATGGTGCCGGCGTTCCAGGCGCTGGCGCAGTCGCCCGCGCGGCCGCCGCTGCGCTTCGGCGCCGTCTATTTTCCAAACGGCGCGCCGATGGCCGGTGCCAACAACTACTGGATGCCGGCGGCGAAGGGCGAGCTGCAGATCACGCCGATCCTGAAGCCGCTCGAAGCGTTCAAGGACCAGATGACCGTGGTGGGCAACCTGTCGCGTGCCGGCGGCAAGACGGTCACCGATCACGCGGTGAGCTCGGCCGGCTGGTTGAGCGGCGCGGTGGCGAAGCAGACCGAGGCCGAGGACATCTACGTCGGCGTCTCGATCGATCAGGTGCTGGCGCGGCAGATCGGGCAGGACACGCCGTTCCCGTCGCTCGAGGTCGCGACGGAGGACTTCTCGGGCTACGTCGGCGGCTGCGTGCCCGGCTACAGCTGCGCCTACATGAACACCATTTCGTGGGCCGGGCCGACCTCGCCGCTGCCGATGGAGATCAACCCGCGAGTGGCGTTCGAGCGCATGTTCGGGCGCGCCGCCGACGGCAACCAGCGGCTGGCGCGGATGCGCGAGAACCGCAGCATCCTGGACTCGGTGGCCGGTGAGGCGAAGCAGCTGCAGCGCCGGCTGGGCGCGCAAGATCGCGCGCGCCTCGACGAGTACCTCGGCACGGTGCGCGAGATCGAGCGGCGCATCGAGAAGACCGAGGCCCGCAACGCCGCGAGCATCACGGCGGTGACGGCGCCGGCGGGCGTGCCGGAGACGTTCGAAGAGCACGCGGCGGTGATGTTCGATCTGCTGGCGGTGGCCTACCAGGCCGATCTGACGCGCGTGTTCACCTTCATGATGGCGCGCGAGGCCAGCCAGCGCACGTACCCGGCGCTCAACATTCCCGAGACGCACCACGACGTGTCGCACCACGGTGGTCAACCCGACAAGATGGCGCTGCACGCGAAGATCGACGCGCACTTCGCGTCGCTCTTCGCGTCGTTCGTCGAGAAGCTGCGCCAGTCGCCCGACGGCGACGGCTCGGTGCTCGACCACTCGCTCATCATCTTCGGCGGCGGCATGAGCGACGGGCAGGCGCATTCGGCCTATCCGCTGCCGCTGGCGGCGCTGGGCGGCGCGAACGGGCAGATGAAGGGCAACCGCTTCGTGATGGCGGGCGAGTGGACCCCGGTGGCGAACTTCTGGTTGAGCGTGGCCGGCATGTTCGGCAGCCCGATCGAACAGTTCGGCGAGAGCAACGGCCGGGTCAGCCTCTGATGCGCACAGGCCCCCTGCGCACGTGGCTGCCGGTCTTCAGACCGGCCTGTGTGGCGCTGCTGCTCTTCGGCGCATCGGTTGCCGATGCGTCAACGACGCTCATCGACGCGGTGAAGAGCGGCGATCGGGCTGGCGTGCGCGCCGGACTCCAGAAGAAGGGCGAGGTCGACGCCGCGGAGCCGGACGGCACCACCGCGCTCCACTGGGCGGTGCGCGCCGACGATCTGGAACTGACGCGGATGCTGCTGCGCGCGGGCGCTGACGCCAAGCGCGCCAACCGCTACGGCGTGACCCCGCTGCAGCTGGCCGCCGTCAACGGCAGCGTGGCCGCAGCCACCGCGCTGCTCGAAGCGGGCGCCGATCCGAACGTCGTCCTGCCCGAGGGCGAGACCATCCTGATGACGGCGGCGCGGACGGGGCAGCCCGATCTGCTCCGCGTGCTGCTCGACCACGGCGCGGCCGTCCAGGCGCGCGAGAAGTGGTACGGCGAGACGGCGCTCATGTGGGCCGCGGCCGAAAACCACGCGGACGCCGCCCGGGTGCTGCTGGAGCGCGGCGCCGACGTCAACGTGCGCTCGGCGGATCTGAAGTTCGCGCGACGGCGCACCGGCCAGTCCGTCCTGTCGCTCGGCAGCTGGACGCCCCTCATGTACGCGGCACGAGAGAATGCGCTCGACGCCGCGCGCGTGCTGCTGGCGGCGAAGGCGGATCTGAACCTCACGGACCCGGACGGCGCCACGGCGCTCGTCATCGCCATCCTCAACGCGAACTACGACTTCGCGGCGTTCCTGCTCGACGAGGGCGCGGATCCCAACGTGGTGGACAACGAAGCGGGCATGGGACCGCTTTATGCCGCCATCGACATGCACCGGCTGGCGATCGGCCACGGCCGTCCCAATCCGCGGCCGTCGGGACGCCTCGACGCGCTGGACGTCGTCAAGCGCCTGCTGGACCGGAAGGCCGACGCCAACGCCGTGCTGAAGGCGCCCATGTTCCAGCGCCATCACACGATGGGGGACTTTGCGCTCGCCAAGGGCGCCACGCCGTTCATGCGTGCCGCCAAGTCGGGGGACGTCGAGGTGATGAAGCTGCTGCTCGCGGCGGGTGCCGATCCCACGGCGACGATGCCCAACAAGGCGACGGCGCTCATGTTCGCGGCCGGCCTCGGCTGGCGCGATGGGAGCCCGGCGGCGCCGTCCTACGATCAGGGCACGCCCGAGGAGGCCGTCCAAGCCATCGCGCTGCTGCTCGATCGCGGCTTCGACATCAACGCCGCCAACGACAACGGCGAGACGGCGCTGCACCTCGCGGTCACCAACCGCGGCGCGCCCGAGATCGTGCGCTTCCTCATTGCGAAAGGCGCCAATCTCAAGGCGCAGAACAAGCGCGGTCAGACGCCGCTGGCGGCCGCCATGGCCAGCCGCAAGGAACTGGGCCCGCTCATCGAGATCCTCAAAGCCGCCGGAGCGCAGCGATGAAGGCCATCGGCGCCGCGCTGATCGCGCTCGCCAGCGCCACGGTGTCGGCGCAGGGCGACGCGCGCGTGTCGGGCGTGGTCAACACTTACTGCGCGACCTGTCACAACGACCGGCTGCGCTCGCCATCGGGCCTGCTGCTCGAAGCGTTCGATGCCGGACGGGTGGCGGACAAGCCGGAGCTGTGGGCGCGGGCCTACCGTCAGCTTCAGGCAGGTGCCATGCCTCCGGTGGGATCGCCGCGGCCCGATCGTGCCGCCGTCGCCGCCGCGCTTGCCGCCATCGAAAAGGCGCTCGGCGCGCCGCCTCGCAGAGAGGGCGCAGCAGACGAGGCGATTGCGACGCGTCTCGCGAAGGTCCTGTGGAACGCGGCGCCAGACGAGACGCTGCGGCAGGAGGCGGCACATCACCGCTTGAAGGACGCGGCGCTGGAGCGCCAGGTCCGGCGCATGCTTGCCGACGAGCGCGCGCAGGCCTTCGTGGCGCGTTTCTTCTTTCCGTGGCTGCAGCTCGACACGCTCGCCGCGGCCGACCCCGACACGAAGCACTTTCCAGACTGGGACGCGTCGCTGCGCGACGCCTTCGCGAAGGAGACGGAGCTGTTCCTCCTCAGCCAGCTCCGCGAGGACCGGGATCCGGTGGAGTTGTGGAGCGCGGGATACACCTTCCTGAACGAACAGCTGGCGCGGCACTACGGTGTGTCCGGCGTCTCCGGCTCGCAGTTCCGCCGCGTGGCGCTGACGGCGCCCGAGCGAGCAGGGTTGCTGGGGCAGGGGAGCGTGCTGATGGTGACGTCGCGCCATCAGCACGGCGTGGACGCCGGCTACACCACGCCGGCGACACGCGCGAAGTGGGTGCGCCTGCACTATTTCGGGGCGCCGCTGCCCAACGGGTTCCCCGGCGCGCAGCCGGTGAAGCCGGAGCTGCCGATTACGCCGCAGACGCGCACGCTGCCCGCCGAGCCGTGCGTCAACTGCCACCGCAACTTCTTTCCGATCGGGTACGCGCTCGAGAATTTCGATCCGATCGGCCGCTGGCGGACGCAGGATCAGCTCGGGCCGGTGGATGTCTCGGGTGGGTTCGTGGACGGCACGCCCACCAACGGCGTCGTGGAACTTCGGCACGTGCTGCTGCAATACCCCGAGGCGTTCCGGACGACGCTCGTCGAGAGCTTGATCACCTACCTGTCTACCGGAGCGACGCCTGGCGTTCCCGGGACGCCCGACACGCTCATCCGGGCCCGTCGGATCTTGCGCTCGACGCCTCCGCGCTGGTCCGCGCTCATCGCGGCCGCAGTAATGTAGAGGGCGGTCTTTAGACCGCCCTGAGACCGCCCTGAACCGTGCCACTTCCTTTCGACACCATCACCGCGCCGACTGCCGTCACCGTGGCGCCTGGCGCCGTGTGGCTACGAGGCTGGCTCACGCAGGACGAGCAGCAAGCGCTGGTGGCCCGGTGTCGCCAGTTCATGGATGGACCGGCGGGCGGCTACGTGCCGACCGTGCGCGGCGGCGGCACGATGCGCGTGCGGATGACGTGTCTGGGCCGGCACTGGAACGCTCGCACCTACACCTACGAAGCCACGCGCGGCGACCACGACGGGCAGCCGGTGGAAGCGGTGCCCGAGGAATTTGCAGCGCTGGCCGCGCGGCTGGCAGCCGAGGCAGGCTTTTCGATGCGCGCCGACATCTGCCTGATCAACTGGTACGGCGCGGACGGGCGCATGGGGCTGCACCAGGACAAGGACGAGAGCCCGGAGTCGATCGCGTCCGGGGCGCCGGTCGTGTCGGTGTCGCTGGGCGACTCGGCGCGGTTCCTGTTCGGCGGCACGCGCCGCCGCGATCCGGTGGAGACCCTGTGGCTCGAGTCGGGTGACGTGTTCGTCTTCGGCGGGCTGGCGCGCCTGCGCTACCACGGTGTGACGCGCATCCTGCCCCGCTCGGCGCCACCGGCACTTGGTCTCGAAGGGCGGTTCAATCTAACCTTCCGCCAGTTCTGATGCACGTGGCTGCCGGTCTTTAGACCGGCCCCGAGGACACTCATGTCGAAACTGATTCCATTGGCGCTCGTGTTCGTGTTGTCCGGCGTGTCAGCGTTCGCGCAGGCGACGGCCCCCAGCCAGGCGGTGATGGCGCGGCTCGACGCGCTCGAGGCCCGCGAAGCGATCCGCGCGCTGTGGGCCGAGTACGGCCGCACGCTCGACGCGCGTGACTTCGTGGCGTTCTCCAAGCTGTTTGCCCGCAACGCCGAGTTCGGGAGCGGGCCGGGCGCCGCCAAAGGGCCTGCCGCCATCGGCGCGTTCCTCGAAAAGGCGATCGGCACCAACTATCCCGACTCGAAGGGGAAGAACTTCCACCTCTATTTCAACGAGTCGATCGACGTGAAGGGCGACCACGCCACCGCGATCAGCAAGGGTGGCTACGTGATGGCCACGCCGGACAACTCCAAGGCGGACTTCCTGCTGCTCGCCGAATACCGGGACGAGCTGGTCAAAGAGGACGGCCAGTGGAAGTTCTTGAAGCGCGTCATCGTCGGAGAGATTCCCGTGCCCCGTCCGCCCCGGTAGCATGGCGAGCGACGAAGCCTTAGCGGTCATCCGTCGCGGCGTCGACGCGTGGAATAGCTGGGAACAACGCGGCGACGCCGACTTGTCGCGCGCGGATCTGCGCGGCGCGGACCTCACCGGCATCCACCTCTCGGGCGTCTCCCTCCATGGGGCCGACCTCACTGGCGCCAAGCTGGTTCGCGCCGAGATCTCCTTCGCTGATCTTCGGGAAGCCAGACTCGACGGCGCTGACCTGAGCGAGGCCAACCTCGATGATGTCCAAATTGGTACCAGGCTCGAGGGAGCATGCCTCCGTCAAGCGACGTTCGTCACCTGCTCGCTTCACGCTGCTACGTTGACCGGCGCCGACATGCGAGGCGCCTGTATCGTGCGCAGCGACATGAGCTACGCGGACCTGACCCGCTGCGATGTGCGAGGCGGAGAGATCAGGGACACCGTCCTGCGCGAGGCCAACTTCACCAACGCTGATCTCACGGGCGTGGACCTGACCGGCTCGCTGCTGGTCGAGACGAATTTCACCGGCGCCGACATGACCGGCTGCCGCATCTACGGCATCTCCGCGTGGAATCTCGAGCTGACCGGCACCCGGCAGCGGGATCTGCTGATCAGTCGCGAAGAAGAGCCGGCGATTGTCGTCGACGACCTGGAAGTGGCGCAGTTCATCTATCTGATGCTGAACAACAGCAAGATCCGCAAGGTGATCGACAGCGTCACCTCGAAGGCCGTACTCCTGCTCGGACGATTCACGCCGGAACGCAAGCCGGTGCTCGACGCGCTTCGCGCCGAGCTCCGGAACCGTGGCTACGTCCCCATCCTGTTCGACTTCGAGCGGCCGACCGACCGTGACCTCACCGAGACCGTGACGCTGCTGGCCCGCCTGGCGCGGTTCATTGTCGCCGACGTCACCGACGCGAGCAGTATTCCCAAGGAGCTCGAGGCGATCGTGCCGGGCCTGGCGGTGCCCATCCAGCCGCTGCTGGAAGGCGCGGCGCGCCCCTTCAGCATGTTCGCCGATCACTGGAAGTACGACTGGGTACTGCCGGTGTACCGCTACCGGGATGCCGAACACCTGGTGACCGAGCTCGGATCGGCGGTGGTCGAGCCGAGCGAGCGCAAGGTCGAGGAACTGGCCCGACGCCGGTCGCAGGCGTTCGAACGGCCGTGAACGGCTCGCGTCCGCGCACCCAGTGACCTGGGCTGTCACGCCCGTCGTGCATCCTGGTGGCGGAGGATACGATGCCCGCCACCATCCTGCCGTTCGTCCGTCCGCACACCCACGGCCCCGGGCCGGAGGAGCACACAGCCGGGGAACCGTCGCGGCTCCCGGCACTCCGTCCGCACGCCGTGCCGACGTCCAGACAGATTGCCCACCGCTGGGCGATGCTGTCGCACTTGCGCCGCCACTTCACGAGTCCTACCGCCTTACCAGTCCCACCTGTCCTACGATGAGGTGATGAACTCGCTTCCGGGCGCGCTCAAACGCGCGCTGGCGGCGCCGCTGCCGGGGCTCGACGCCCAGCTGCGCATGGCGCCGCGGTTTCGCGAAGGGCTGGAGTCGCGCCTGCAGCGCGACGGGTTGCGTCACGCCGCGGCGCTGCTGCTGCTGTATCCACGGGCAGGGGAGTGGCACGTCCCGCTGACCGTCCGGGGCTCGAACCTGCGTCACCACACCGGCCAGGTGTCGCTGCCCGGCGGGCGGCTCGACGATGGCGAGTCGGTGGAGGCGGCCGCCCTGCGGGAGGCGCTCGAGGAGGTGGGCGTGGCGCCCGCGGACGTCGAGGTGCTGGGGCAGCTCACGCCGCTGGTGATTCCCGTGAGCGGCCACCTGCTGCACCCCGTCGTGGGCGCGGCCGCGGCGCAACCTGCGTTCGTGCTCCACGAGCACGAAGTGGAAGCGCTCATCGAGGTGCCGCTCACGGACCTGCGCCGCGCCGACGCGGTGCAGTGGGAAGTCCGGCAGCGGGCGCGGCCCCCCTACGGCGAAATGGAGGTGCCCTGCTTCAGCGTGGGCGGCGTGCGCGTGTGGGGCGCCACCGCCATGGTGCTGGCCGAGTTCCTGGCGGTGCTCGAGGCGGCCGAGGCTGATTGACCGCGCTGAAGGCGTCGCGTATCCTCCGGCCACATGAAGCGCTTTCTCATCCCAGCGGTCTGTTCGGCGCTCGTCGTGCTGGCCGGTTGCAAGGCTCCGCCTGCCGTCGAGGCGCCGGGTATCTCCTCGGCCCCGGCCGGCTCGATTCCTCAGCGCACGAAGGAACAGAACACCGCGCTCGGACGCGAGCACAAGACCGCCTGGGACCTGTATCAGGCGCTCAAGGCCGAGGCCAAGGGCGGCCAGAAGCTCCCCGCCTCGATGGTGCCGGACTGGACTGGCGTCTATTCGCGGCCGGCCGACAAGGGCTTCACCTTCGACCCGGATACGCCAGCCGGCGTGGCCACGACCGCGAAGCTGACGCCGGAATACCAGGCAAGGCTGGACAAACGGATCGCCGACGTGAAGCGCGGCATCGAGTGGGATCCCATCTCCACCTGCGCGCCGCCCGGGCATCCGCGCTGGCTCACGGAACCCTTTCTGCGCGAGTTCGTGCCGACGCCCACCCAGACCTGGCTGATCAACGAGATGGTGAACGACATCCGGCGCGTCTACACCGACGGCCGCGATCACATCCCGGCCGAAGATCGGTATCCGCTCTACAACGGCGACTCGATCGGGTTCTGGGACGGCGGTAAGCTCGTCGTGCACACCAACCAGCTGCAGGGCGGCATCTATCAGCGTCAGAACCCCGACTACACCGATCAGGTCGAGACGGTGGAGATCTGGCAGCGTGCCGACGCCTCCACCATCACCGCCGACGTGTGGGTCTACGACCCGCCGTCGCTCGCCGAGCCGTGGTACGTGAAGCAGGCGTACGTGCGGCTCGATCCGAAACAGGACCTGCGAATCCGCTACTGGAACTGCGCCGAGAACCAGAACAACGCGGTGCACCAGACGCAGGACGGCACGACGCAGTTCAACGGCTTCTCGTTCGATCCGAAAGCAGGGAAGAAGTGAGCGCGGGAGACAACATGAGCAGACGGCTGCTGCAGGCGATGACGGTGCTCGGAATCCTGGCCGTGGGATCGGCGCGCGGGCTGGCGCACCATTCCGCGGCGATGTTCGACGAGAAGAAGACCATCACGGTGGAGGGCGAGGTCAAGGAGTTCCAGCTCACCAACCCGCACTCCTGGCTGCTCGTGGACGTGAAGGACAAGGCGGGCAAGGTGAGCACGTGGGGCTTCGAGGCCGAGGGCCCGAGCACCCTCGCACGCGCCGGCATCAAGCCGAGCGACCTGCGGCCGGGCACGAAGCTGACGATCACCGGCAACCCCATGAAGGACGGCACGCACGCGGCCATCTGGGTGAACGCCGTGCGGGCCGACGGCAAGACCTTCAACCCCCGCGCCGGCTTCGCCGTGCGATAGTGGTGTGTCCCCGCGGGTGGTCAGACCTGCCTGAAGTCGTCGCGCTCTCACGCCGATTCCGTACTAGATACCCGGCATGCTCGATGCATGACCGTGCAGTGACGGGCTGTCGCGTGGAGGGCGTATGGAGCCGCTGCGGGAACTTCTAGCCGTCGACGAGCGGAGAACCCTCGAGTTCTTCGTGACCGGATTGCAGGACGTCTGCGACGGCGGCGTGGACCGCCAGGAGCTGCTCTACAACGCCAGCGTCCTCGCGCACTACGCCCTCGTTTCCACCCAGTCCACCACCGACATCCCGGCGCCGGCCACGCTGCTCAGCGTGTTCGAGCAGTTCGTGCTCGACGACACCGTGTCGGGCGACGGACAGATCCTCGAGACCGCGGGGGCGCAGTGCCTGCTGCTGGCCGGGTTCTTCGAGGATCAGGCGCGCCGCCGCCACAACATTCAGTGGTACGCGTCGCTCGGGGCGTCGTTCTTCAGCCGCGCCGCCGCGTGCGAACGCTCGGCCCGCAAGGCGTCGCTCCTCGACACGCTGGCGCGCCACTTCGAGCCGTGGCGCCGCCGCCACGCGCGCCTCGGCCGCGAACTGCGCGACACGCCGTATCTGCTGGATCTGTCGTAGGGGCCTCGCTTGATGTAGAGGGCGGTCTTTAGACCGCCCTGGTCAGGCGGGTCTGAAGACCCGCCTCTACGTACGCCGACTCCTAATAGCTGAAATACACCACCAGATCGATGCCGCCGCGCTCGACGCGGCGCGTCAGCGAGCGGTTCGCGGACGTCTGGCCTTCGGCGAAGGAGCCCTGGAGCCGCAGGATGTTGGTCAGCTGGTATTCGAGCTGGAACTCGCTGACCGGCTGCGCACCAAAGAGCTGGCGGAACCTGACGAACAGCTTCTCGGCGACCTGCTGGCCGACTGTCACGGTGGGCCCCTCGTTGTCGTTGCCGGAGGGATCCACCTCGAGGACGTCGAGATTGAGGGCGCGCCCCACCGAACTGGCGATCGGCGTCACGACGAACCCGCCGGCGATCTGCGCCGCGCGCTCGCCGAGGTTGCTGGCCTGGCCTGCGCCAAGCCGGTTGGCGGGCTGGTTGAACACGATGAGCGACAGGATGTCGCTCTGGTCGAGCGGCGGCTGGCTCGACAGCGTCAGCTGCGGCTCGCGCATCGTGCCGCCGACCGTGACGTGCGCCACGATGCCGGAGATCTCGCGCTCGGCTGTCACGTTGAGCGCGGGATCGACCGGGGTTTCGCCGCGGAACGTGATGGTGCCGTCGCGCAGCACCTGGAATTTCCGTCCCTGGAAGTCGTAGGTCCCGCGCACCGTGGAGATCGTGCCGAGGAGCACGGGAGCGCTGGTGCCCTCACGCACCAGCGTGAAGTCGCCGCCGGCGGTCAGGTTGACGTCACCGAGCCCCAGCGCGCTGGCGTTCGTTCGAAGGTCCCGGCCGCGCAGGATCAGGTTGTCGGGGACCTGGATCGACAGGTTCAGGCCGAGCGGCAGCGCCGGCTCGTCGGCGGGCTTGCTGACGGCGGCCCCCGGACGGGCCTCGGCCTCGTACGGAGTGGACGCAAACCGTTCGAGCACTCGATCGACTTCGATCCGCGCCGAGTGCACCCGCACGAGACCGGCGACCTTCAGGGCGCGGATGGCTCCGACGAGGTTGAGGCTGGCGTCCACCGACATGCGCCCGTACTCGTTGTCGAGCACCGTGAAGTCGTCGCCGGTGATGGTGAACTCGACGTCGCGCACGGCACGGTTCTCGAGCTGTACCCGCCCCGTGCCCTGGAGCGGGCTGCCGTCGCTGTCGTGGATCAATATGCGCGTGATCTGCACGGCCTGGCCCTGCAGCGTCGCGTCCACCGTGGCGTTGGTGTATTTCGCGCCGGTGGCGGCCAGCGTGAACGCGCCTTGCTGCACCTTGACCGTGCCGTTCCCCTGAGGGTTCTCGCCGGTGCCGGTGACGTGCACGTCGATGACCAGCAATCCGGCGGCGTTCACGAGGCCGACGTTGGCAGCCTCGAGCACCGCCAGATCGATACCCGCGCTCGTGATGTCGAGCGTCATCGGCTGATCGGTGAGCACACCCTTCGTCAGCGAGAAGGGGATGCTGCCCTTGGCGTCGAGCCTCGACGTGGGCGACTGGATGAGAATGGCGTCCACCTGGGCGCGGCCGTCGCGGTAGTTCAGCAGCGTATCGAGCGACTGGAACGCATAGCCGTCCACGATGCCGGCCAGCAGCTTGATGTTGCCGACGATGTTGCGCGTGGCCGGGGTGCCGGTGATGCGCGCGTCGCCGGTGATCGTCCCGGCGAGCTGCCGTTTCGACAGGAAGAGCGCGCCGAGCTCGGTGAGGTTGACGCCCGAGATCTCCACGTCGAGCGACCCGCTCGCGGCGTCGTCCATCGCGAAGGTGCCCACCGCCGACAGCTGCTGCCCATTGTTCACCAGCGTGACCGGCTGCGGCAGCAGCAGCAGCCCGTGCTCGAAGCGCACGCGCACCGGCCCCGCGTCCGCCAGCACCCACGTGGCGGGGCCGGCGGTGAGGGAGGCGCGGGTGATCGTCACTTCGCGTCCGCCTTCGAAAAGGGCCAGGTCTCCGGTCGCGGTGATGGTGCGTCCGGTTTCGTTGGCGGTGGCTTCGAAACGGTAGCGGTTGTCGGCGAAGGCGACTGTCGCCTGCATGGTGGGAATCTCGCGGCCGGCGACGGTGACGAGTGTGCCGTCCGCCTTGACGTTCGCGGTCAGCGCCCGCACGTCGAGGTCGGCCATCTTCGCGTCGAAGGCGGTGTTGAGCGTGAGCGCGTCGAACGAGTCGTCAACCTTGATGCCGGAGAAGACGGCGGTGCCGCTGGACGCCAGCGACGGGCGATTGCCCGTCACGGCGCCTTCGACGAGCACGCGCCCGTCGAGCATGTGCCCGACGAGCGGGTCGAGGTCGGCCAGGCGCGTCAGCGACGCGCTGTACTTCAGATTCGACTGGCCGCTGTCGCCGAGCGCGAGACGGCCATTGGCCATCGCGGTCAGTGTGGGTCCCATTGCCTCGAAGGCAATGATGTCGGCCTGGCGGTGGCTCAGGCTGCCCTCGAGACGCGCCATGTCGAGGGCGAGCGGCCCGATCTTCGATGCGTCGAGCATCACGCTGCCGGAAGCCGTGAGGCGCCCGAGGTCGAACGGTTCGCCCACTCCCTCGAGCGTCGCCTGCAGGTCGACCCTGCCGCCGACGACGCCGGCCAGGTCCTCGCGTCCGGTGGCGCGCCCCACGTCGAATCCGCCCGCCGTGCCGCGGTACGAGGCGGTCAGCGTCTTGTTGGTGATGCGGCCCGTGACGTCGGCCGGGCCGAACGTGGTCGAGAACGCCGTCGAGGGCTCGAGCTGCGCCGTGGCGTCGAGCGTGAGAGTGTCGAGCGACGATCCCGATCCATCCGCGGTGAGTTGTCCCGTGAAGCTCGACGCGTAGTCGTCGCTCTTGATCACGTCCAGGTCGAGCGCCCGGCCCCACCGCTGCACGTCGGCGTGGGCGACGTGGCCGCTGAAGCCGTAGCGGAGCACGCCATCGAGGTTCGAGAAGCGGCCCGTGCTGCCGGCGGTGACGTCGGTGCCTTCGACGCTCGAGTCGTCGAAGGTGGCCGACGCCTCGATCCGCGAGCCGGCGCCCGTGACGGTGTAGTTGCCGCCGATGCGGCTCTCGAGCGGCGGCAAGGGCAACTGCTTCGGGAGCCGGCGGACATCGGCGCCGTCGACGTGGCCCGTGAGCGCGTAGCGCACCGGCTTCGCGACCGGCTCGATGGTCCCCTTGGCGGTGGCCCGCGCCCCGTAGCCCTGCACGCTGCCGTCGATCGTCAGCGTCCGTTGCGCGATGCGGACGCTGCCGCGGACGGCGTCCCACTGGTAGCCCCAGATGGTGGAGCCCGTGGACTGCAGCCTCACCGTTCCCGCCAGCGTGTCGAAGGACCACGGGCCGTTGAAGGTCAGATCGATGCGGTCGCTCGAGGTGAGGCGGCTCGCGAGCGCGCGGTCCCGCAAGATCGGCGCGAGATCGAGACGGGTCGTCGTGACCTGTCCCGTGATGCGCTTGGCCGCGTCGCTCAATGCCAACGTCACATCGGCATTCACGCCACCTGCCCGCGGGTCGGACACGTCGGCCTTGACGGCCAGCGCGTCCAGCGGCCCGCTGGCATCCACCGTTCCCGACAACACCAGCGGGCGCCCCTCGAGCGCCGGCACCAGCTCGGCGAACTCCGCGAAGTCGAGCGGCGCCGTTGTGGCGTGGAAGACCATCGCCCCGCGCTGCCCGGCGGCGGCCGGCGGCTGGTAGGAGAAGCTGGTGTCGAGGGTGCTGGTGGCCGTGCGCAGATGCAGGTTCTCGACGTTGTGCCGGCCGTCCCGCGCCGTCCAGTGGCCGGACAGCTCCGCCACGCGCAGTGCCGGCTGCGCGGCGTCGAAGGTCGCACGGCGGATCGTGAGATCCATCAGACCGCGCGACAACGTGAGACCGAAGTCGCCGTCGAGCCGCTCGACCCGTGCCGGCCACCGCGGCCCGCCGGGGGAGGCCGTCGCATCCTCGATGGCCACCGTCCCCTGCTCGACCAGGAGTGAGGGCAGCTCCACGGGCTGCGCGTTCGGCGAGTCATTGCGGCGCGGCCGGAGCAGGTTCGCGATGTGCCATCCGGCGGTGTCATGAATCAGCACGATCGACGGGCGCGTCAGCGTGATGGCAGGAAAGCGCCACTGGCGCGACAACAGCTGGCGGACGTTGTAGGTGACGCGCACGCGCTCGACACGCACCACCTCGCGTCGGTCCTGGGTGATGCGGACGTCGGTGAGCGTGGCGCCGCTCCACAGGTTGCCGTCGAGCCGGCCGATCGAGAGCTGTCCGTTGAGAAGCCGCGCGGCCTGCCGTTCGCCCAGTCCCCGTGCCCAGTCCCGGAACCAGGCCGTCTGCGTCGCGATGAGCGCGGCCCCGACCAGGAGCGTCAGCCCCAGGACGAGGCCGGCCAGGATCTTCAGCGTACGGGCGGCCCAGCGCGTCATCAGAATGCCTGTCCTACGCTGAAATGGAGGCGCCAGTGCCGTTCCTCGGGCGCGCCGTCGATGATCAGGCCAGGGATCGGATTGAGCTGGTGGGCGAAATCGACGCGGACGGGACCAATCGGCGTCAGGTAGCGCAGACCAAGGCCCGCGTCGTACCGCAGCTCCTTGACCGCGACGTCCCACGCGTGCTCCGCGACGCTGCCGCCGTCGACGAACACGACGCCCGACATCTTGCCGAAGAGCGGAGCCCGGAACTCCGTGGACCCCTCGAAAAGGCTCAAGCCGCCGATGGGCAGGCCAAACGCGCTGAGCGGCGACACCTCGAAGCGCCCCCAGCCGCGCAGGCTGTTCGAGCCGCCGAGGAAATACCGTTTGAAGAACGGCACGGGGCAGATCGCCGGCGTGATGGAGGGCAGCGCGCAGAGCGCGTCGGTGCCGTCGGGGTCGAGCGTCGAGATGCGCCCACGGGTCGCCAGGACACCGATCCGCCCGATGCGCTGGTACTGCCGCGCCTCGACACCCCACTCCTTGTACGCGAAGTCGCCAGGCAGAAAGCCGCCGGCGCGTTCGAGGTGCGCCATGAGCGTGTAGCCGTTGCGGGCGTCCAGGACGCTGTCGACCGTGGTTCGCTGGTAATCGACGGCGATGGCGCCGAGAAACCCGTGCCCTTCGCCCGTCCGCGGATCGAGGCCGAGCGAAATGAGCTGGTTCCGGATGCTCTGGTCGGTGAGAGAGTCGACGAGGGCGTCGGTCGTGATGCGATAGTCTTCGCGCTCGCCGATGAACGAGACCGAGACCTGCGACCTGCCGCCGCGGCCGTTGACGGGGTTGCGCTCGGTCAATCCGTAGTTCACGGTGGCGCGCCCGCCATTGGTATCGAGCCAGAAGGCGGGTTCGTTGGTGAACCACGCCTGGCCCGACAGCGTGACCGAGACCTTGGGGCTGAACAGGTACGGCTGCGTGAAGCTGCCGCGCAGGCCGCGCTCGAGCGAAGACCACTTGCCCTCGACCTTGGCAGTGCGCGCACCACCGAAGAAGTTCACGTGCTTCCACTCGGCCTGGCCGCGGAGGTGTTCCTCGGATCCGTAGCCGGCGCCCAGCTTGACCTGCCGGTGCTTGGCTTCGGCGACCGTGATCTGGACCGGCACGCGGCCGTCGGACACCTGCTCGCTCTTCAGCGACACGGTTGCGAGCTGGAACAGCCCAAGCTCGTACAGCCGCCGCTGGCTCAGTTGAATGGTCGCGAGGCTGAAACGGTCTTCCGGCTCGAACGCAAGCGTGCGGATGATGACGTCGTCGCCGACGCTCTTGTTGCCCGCTACCGTGATCTCACCGTAGCGAGCCTCGGCGCCCGGCATGGCGTTGAGCGTGATGACGACGCGCTTGCCCTCGATGCTCGTCTCGTCGGTCGTCACCTGGGCGAAGGGGTAGCCCCGATCCTGCAGCGCCCGTGAGGCCATCGCCTGCGTCGCGGTCAGCTGCGCGCGGTCCAGTGGCTTTCCCGGTTGGAGCGGTAGCCGCGGCCGCAGGTTTCGTTCGGCGCCCGGGCGGAGAATGTCGAAGCCGACGAGATCGATGCGGTCGACGAGCAGCGGCGCGCCCTCGTTCACCGTGACCGTGAGGGCGATCGCGTCCTGCTTGTCGTTCAACTTCGCGTCGAACGCCGTCACCTTGGCGTCGGGGTAGCCGCGGTCGGAATAGTACGCCTCGATGCGGCGGAGGTCGGCGTCGAACACCGCGCGATCGAAGTAGCGCTTGCGACCCCAGGGAATCCAGCTGCTGGCGTGGGTGCCCAGCACCGAGATCACCTGCGAACCGCTCAGTGCCTTGGCGCCCTGAATCTTGAAGCTGGTGACCTTGATGCGCGTCTGAGCGGGCTTTGCGACGGACCGGGGATCGGGGCGCGGCGGCAGCGGCGCCGGTGCCTGTGCGGGTGGCTGCGCGGGCGCCTGCGCGTAGACACGTGAGCCGCCGATCATGGACCACGCGATCAGAGCCGCGAGAACTCCGTGAAGGGCGAGGTGCAGGCGCGGGGTCATCACGGATCCGCGGTCGTCCGAGTCAGGGCTGCGCCACGGAGAGCTCGGACCGCACGTCGCTGACGCCGGGGGTCTGGCGGGCCAGGGCCACGGCCCGCTCGCGCTCCGCCTCGGACTTCACTTGACCTGAGAGCGTTACCACACCGTTGGCCGCCGTCACGCTGATGGTGCCCCCATTGACCTGAGGGTCGTTCAGCAGCACCGTGCGCACGCGCGTGGTAACGCTGCCGTCGTCGGTGGGGGCGGGGCGATTCGCCCTCGGGCTGGCGCACGCCACGGACAGGCTGGCCGCCAGAACGAGCGCGGCAGCGGCGCGCATCCAGGCGCGGGCGCCGGTCTGATGCTGGGTTGTCTCGAGCGTGCGCATGGGCCCCCTCCGGCGCGGTGGTCAACCGTGCGTGAGCAACCCGTATGCCACGCGCGCCACCGTGCGATCGACGCTTCCGGGCGGTTTACGGAGCGCCGGGCGTCGTCGATTCAGGCCTGAATCCTACAGGTCTTTCGTATTTACAAACTCAACCGCAGTCTTTCAAACGGACGCGGTATGCTCCTGCCCGCCCTCGGGGACCGTCCCCGAGCGCGTACGGGTGGGGAGACGACGATGGACAGATGGGTCGGACGCTGCGTCATGACCGCAGCGTTGGTGGTGATAGCTGCCGCTCCAGGAGCGGCTCAAAGCGCCATGAACGCCAAGGAGAAAGCCAATGTGCAGTTCGTGCTGGACTGGTGGCGCGAGGCCATTCAGTCGCGGCACATGGAGGTCACGCCGAAATACCAGGCCGAGACCTACATTCAGCACAACATCAACATCCAGACCGGCCGGGAGGGGTTCGTCAAGTTCTTCGGGTCGCTCGGCGCGCCGCAGCCGATTCAGCCGACGCTCGCCAACCCGCCGGCCATCGCGTTCGCCAAGGGCGACTACGTGGTGATCGTCTGGGAGCGCGAAGGCAAGGACCCGGCCGACCCGACGAAGACCTACAAGTACAACACCTACGACCTGCTCCGCCTCGGGAACGGCAAGGTGCAGGAGCACTGGGACTGGGCGCTCAAGCAGCCGAAGATTC
>Ga0068869_100000621_pt1 | contig 20028 bp, 16 predicted proteins | sample KBSMisM52_FD_64676 | JGI IMG/M metagenome (GOLD analysis project Ga0068869, IMG submission 64676) | Miscanthus rhizosphere microbial communities from Kellogg Biological Station, Michigan, USA - KBS Miscanthus M5-2 | ecosystem: Host-associated > Plants > Roots > Rhizosphere > Soil ... | reverse complement strand
CCGATTTCATACAGACTGAATGGTGACAGGATATAGGTTGATGCCCATAACTGACTTAAATAACCCACTTTTGGCACTTCGAAATGATGTGCGTGATGATGTCCACCGACGTGCTCATCTCCATGATTATCGTTGGCAGGGTTACCCTGGGCATTATCAAAATCCTGTTTGTTTTTCTCTGCCTGTTTTTTTTCTTCACCGGTTGGTTCGTAGTGAATAATTTCCAGATCTTTCACCAATTTCAGGAATCCTGCATATGTTTTTTTGGTGCCGTCATCCAACGTAATAAATTTTTCATCAACGTCTGAGATGCTCACTTTCGCATCCGGATTCTGGCCGATACACAGTATTTCTCCCGGTTCCGCTTTGATTGGAAGTTTCTGTTTTTTGCGTGGACTTTGGGCGAGCTGTACTTCGTTAAAACCACGGAGTTCTGTTTGAAGATCTTCAAGAGTTTTGATTGCCGGTACCACCTCATTGCGCTTGAACCATTTGCCGAATTCCGCATAACTGACGATAGAGGTTGGTGTGCCGTGCGGAGACATTTTTATTTCATGATCCAGAATGATTCGTTGGTTGGCTAGATCAATCTCATTGATAATGACACTTTCGACGTTGGTTACTGTTGGATTATCAACGCTTTGAATTGTTTCGTGTTCAAACTCCTGACCTGTTTCAATATTCATACCGATGGAACTTTCCAGAGCTTCGAGGGTTTCTATATCCTCTGTCACGTCCATGGCGTCCACAAATTTGTTGAAAGATCCGACACTGAAATTTTGAATGGTTTCCTTTTTGGTATCGCGATCAATAAATTTTACGGCAATCATCACGGTGCCGCCGGCAAGTACATCGACGCTATCAATAGTCGCCGTTTCTTTGAGCAGACGGAAACCTTGTTTTTTATGCTCTTCCAAACCGTACCAGGCAATTTTCTGGCCGGGTTTCAGGTCGATGCCGGTGGCAGTAGAAGCTGCTTTAATAGCTTTTTCACGTTCCCATTTTTCCTGCACCGCATTTCCCATTTTGTTCATGATCTCACGGAACTGATGCAATCTTTTTGTGAAATCTTCTTCAATTTTTTTGTTGGCTTCTTGTGCCTCTTTCTTGATTTTTCTCATATCCTCAATGGCTTTTTTGCCTTCTTCGGAGTCGTTGAGTTTGGCTGTCATCTGCGTGAAGTTGTACTCAAAATCCGGATGATCGGCACTCATATTTACTATAGTTGCCTGGAAGTTTGGATCAAGTTTGAGGTTATCGGGAAGTTCTGCAAAAACTTTTTGCAAATCTTTTGTCTCTTTTTCGATGTTCTTTTTATCGAGTTCATCAATAGTTTCGAGATCTTTTTTGATCACGTTGAACTCATTTTTCAGTTCATGCGCGTTTTCGCCCAAGGCATTGTCATTGGCAACTTCATCAATTGTATCCAGAATAGACATGACCTGAACTGAGATTGGCGAAGCCACATGCTTGATGTCTTCCTGAATGGCAGTGGTTTCAGCTTTGGCTTTTTTTTCTGCAGTAACTGCCGGCGTTTCAGCGTTATCATTGGCTGTAACTTTGGGCAGGCGTGATTCAAAAGCTGATGCTGTGTATGTGCCGCCAACAAGTTTTTGCGTGAGATCTAAAAGTTTTTGTTTTGCTTTTTGATCACCGTTGTTGAAAACATTGAGGGCTTTGGTGACCTGTTCAACGGTGAGGGTGTTCCCTTCCATGTTTTGCAGATCATCACCAAGAGTATCCAGAGTGATATCTTCCGGTTTTTTACCGCCACCTTCTCCGCTGCCGCCACCGGTTGGTGTGTTGGCAAAAATAAGGCGATGTGAGGTGCCGCTGAGTGTTGCGTTTTCGTGAACGAGCCCGATGCCTAAATGGCATGAGGTCGTTCCCTGGTTTTGCAAAAAGAACCGTTTCGTCATCTGAGCATTTGGTTAGGGCTAGATGCCGACGTGGGTTTTGGCTTGTTGCTTGAAAGGCCAAAGCTTAGAGAAGGCCTTCCATGAGTGACTGGGTAGTCAAAACGAATTGTCGAACGGCTCCATTGTATCATTTTATTTTTTTTTGTCAATGAATGGGTTTTATGGTCTGTAATCGTCAGCTACTTTTGTCCATTTTGTACCGTCTGAAATCCATGTACTGCTATTATCTTCGTTATAGATTGTCTGACCCTTATGTGCCGCAGGTGGGTATTTAGCTCCTGGTGGTGTATTATAATTTTTTCCAGGGATTGGTTTTAATGCTGGCTTGGCTGGCTCTCCAGGGTTTGCCGGTTGTTTTGGTGGTGGTGCTGGCGGTTTTGGTGGACCTGGCGGTGGTGGTGGAGCGCCTGGTTTGGCCGGTGCACCTGGTGCGCCTGGTTTAGCCGGAGGGCCGGCTGGTGCGGCTTTGCCAGCTGTAATATATTTTTGAGCAGATGGGCTATCTTTAATAATGGCAGCGTATTTTGTTGTGTCGACTTTGCCCATTTCTGTAGCAAGAGTTTTGTCTGCTTCGGCAACAGCGTCGGCCTCTTTTTTGCCCCCGGCCATATATGAGTCAACAAGAGCTTTTCGACGCGCAGTGAGTGCATTTTCAAGGTCGGTACCTGATGCAAATTTATCCATTTTTGCTGGACCAATTGCGTCATTCATACCGGCTCTTAATTTGCCTACTGCACTTTGGAAATTAGCACCTTCAGCGATTTTTGCTTTGGCACTATCATCCTTGGCTTTGTTAAAGTCATCGACAGCTTTCTTTTCATCTTTATTGAGTGATGACATATAAGGAGCGCCATACTTGATGGCATCGGCACCTTTTTCTGCACTAAAGCCTTGGCCTGGTTTTCCGGCTCCCGCTTTGCTTTTATCTTCTGCGACAGGTGGTGCTGTTTCTTTATTTTTGAGACGCCATTTTTCAAAGGATTCGGCATCCATTTCATCGCCTTTTCCTTTACTCATCAAATCAACAACCTCTTCAGGTTTGAGCACACGCTTTTTGTCTTTTGATAAAACGTCTACTGTCCAATCGTAATTGGTACGTAAACTTGGATCTTTTTTCATCTGTAAACCGATCTCTTTCATAGCTGCATTGTCTTTTTGACCTGCCATGCTACTTCCAGCTGCATCAAGCGCCTGCTTAACCTTACCTTCACGTGCCAATTTTTCAGCCTGGAATAGTTTGGCTTTTTGTTCTCTGCCCACAAGTATTTCTGCCTCTTTTTCAGCACCCTGCTCGCGACCCTGCTGGAATTTTCTCAGACCTGCCTGCATACCGGCAAGTGACATCGCAACCGGTTTATCACCACCCGAACCACCTTGACCAACCTGAACCGGGAATAATGGTGCATATTTCAAACTACCGACTGCAAACTTACCGATTCCGGAAACTGTATTTTTAACTCCATCAACAAGTTTCTGTGCAGCTGTTCCTTCCATAGCTTTGAAGATACCGATCCATAAAAAGGCAACTGTACCAACGGCAACAATTAATTCTTGAAGCGTGCTGTATCCCGAAAGAAGCAGACGGACTGAACTACTGCTCGCATTGTTAACGACGCCAGGGAAGCTGGATTTTTGGAGACCGGTTAACAAAATAAATCCGAGCGTCATGACCACTGAAACCGGAATAGGAACGATCACATTTTGAATGAATTTTTTACTGATATCTCCACCACCCATGCTCGCCTTGAGACTTTCAGGGAGCACTGCCGGCAATACCATAAGAGGTGAAAGTACCATTCCCATCCAGATGACTACGAGACGTACTAATAAGACACAGAAAAGAGCAATGAATGCTGTTCCATAGACAATAAAGAGTGCTGTTGAGAAAATAATATTTACGAAAAGATCTTTGAGACTAGCCTGTTGTCCGGTTTGTACTTTATCCAAACTATTGAGCTTCATCATGTTAATGGCCAGAATCATGCCGGCATTATTCCCATCAAATTTGTTAAAAAAGAGTTTGGCATCAGATGTAAGAGTTTGCGCATCGGCATTACACCAGACGAAACCTCCGGCGGCAGAAGCATTTGAAACGTTTGGTGTGTAATCGGCCAACTCTTTACCATATAAGCCGCTACAAATTTGGGCCTCGTAGTCTGGGGCGCTGGCAAAAATATTATTTACATTTGGATCCGTACCAGCCGTTCCAAAACCTTCTTCCACAGACATGGGCAACGCAAAAATTGCAGTACTTAATACGTTTACAGCGTCCACAGCAACTTTCACCATGGCAAAAGAAAAATTCACAACGATCAGCGCAATAATAAATTTGGGCAAAATTGCTTTCAGATGATAGTCCTGGGCTTTGCCTCCAGCCACGTTGTAAAGTGCAATACCTAAGAGCACCAGTACAAAAAGGATGTTCACAAAGTTGCGGATAACTACCCAGATCGCGAGCATACGATCCTCCATGCCTCCGCCAAAAAGGATGTCGTTCTTTAACAGAGATCCGATTAAAAGTAGAACCGGCCAGATCAGGCGCTGAATAAACTCACTCGCAATCACCAGAAGATTGATGACGGAATTGTAAATTTCATCAACTTTGGGGCTCGCCGGTGGCGGCGGTGTAGTGGGTGCGGGTGGAGCGGCCGATGCAATCATTGGCAAAGCAATTGCCATGACGATCAGGAATGCTAAAAAGTAGGGACTTTTTATAATCCTGACCATTTTTTTGAGGAGTTTTTTCATAGGGTTTTGTTTTTATTTTTTTATTATTATTTTCAAATTAAGCTAAACCGATGGTTTTCAGGACCATCACGACAACTTTTTTAGCGGCGTCGGCGTCGCCATTGGAAGCTATTGCGGCCCAGGTGCTTCCACCTATTAAACCTCCCAAAGTTCCTGCCTGCGCGGCAACCATCCAGCGACCGAATTTACTTTTTTTCTCACCGCCGCCGCCAAGACCGCCACCCTGACCTTCACCTGTTGGATTTCCCAAGAAAGGTGAAGCTGGAGGAAGTACAGCGCCGGGTTGTTGTTCTTTTTCATCTATAACCGCTTTTTTCTTTTCCATAATGGTTGGCTGTGGACCAATGAGTGAACCTTTTGGAACATTGACGTCAACTCCTACGGAAGATCCTTGACCAGGTTTCACAACTACACCCGGAAGAAGTGACCCGCCTGGAACTCCAGGTACAACTGCTCCGCCTTCACCAATTTTTGGGACAAGAGGCTGACCCTTTCTTTTAATTCCCAGTGATACATCTTTGGGTGATTTAACACCAAGAGTGATGTCCCCACCACCCTGACCAAGAGGAGCTCCCGGTACAAGACCTCCCTGACCTGGTTGATATAATGGAGGTGCTTCTGCGCCCTGTTTTTCTTTGGCGACATCCGGGGCTTGCTGTTTTGAGACCTCTTCGGCTGTTTTGCGATCACCTGGTGTCGGTTCAAAACGTTTGAGGTCGGCCAGGCTTGATGTGAAAGACTCGCCTTTATGGTTTGCTTTTCCCGGAGGACTGTCCTGGAAAGTGAATGTGAATTTTTTGGCATCTTTCGGATCGGCGTCCATGTCCACTTTGACGTCCAGTTTTTGGCCGCTGGCATCTTTGACAACGCCTTTGGCAAATTTCTTAGGGTTGGCAGGATCCGGTTGGAGTGGTTCAACAACTTCAAGGCCGTTTTGTTCAAGCGCCATTTCCATGCTGGCGGCTTTGGCTTCGGTAAAGCCGGAATCTGATCCTAAATCACCCAAAGTTTTTTCCTCACCGGTGAAGGTTTGGACTTTGAGGCCTTTGGTAGCGGGATTTTGCGCAGCTACTTTGGCCTCATCTTCTGTGATATAGCGTGCTACCCCATCAACAAAAATAAGTTTCACTTTTCCGGTTTCAATATTCTCTTTGTCTTTATCAGTTAACACACCTTTTTCTTTTTTCATTAACTCTTCCAGACGTTTTTTTTCAAAAGTCTGACTGAGTTTATAGGCTAAACGATACACATTTCGCTCGGCTTCAGAGGAAAACTCTTTTTCTTTATCCTGTTCTCCAACCGGGAAATAGAGTTTCTTTACTCCATCAACGCCGGACAACCCTTTGTGCATATCAAAAGATTTGGTGAACTCATCCAGAAATTCGTTCTGGAAATCCACATCATCTTTTTCGGTTGTGCTGAAAGGTTTGGTTTTATCTGTGCGGAAATAGGTTTGAAAAAATTTCTCGCGCTCAAGCGGCTGAAATTTCTGGCTCTGAAGACCCAAAGTTAAACGTTGCAGGTAGGCATTCTCCGGAGTCGGACTCGCCATATCTGTCATGATCTGCTTCACCAGCGGATTCAAAAACTTTTCAACAAATTGTGGAGTAAAATCTACGCTCATACGTTTGGTTTAAATCCAGGGTTTTCCGGAGTTTGAATTCCTGTTGCTGTTTTACTTGGTGTCTGGCCTTTTTTGCCTTCTTCAATTGCCTTGGCAAAACCACTTTCACCGGAAATGCCGGAATTGATGGCGGACTCAACCAGAATGGTGAGATCACTTTCAATTTTTCCCTGAGAAAAATATGGGTTGGATTTGATGTCGTTTAAGCGTGCAATCTGGGTTGGAACTTTTTCCATCATGATGAGTTCATCCAGTTTGACGATTGGTAACTCTTTCTTTTCCAGCTTTTCGGTGCGGAATTTCATGAGTGTTTCAAATCCGCCGTTATCCAGATAAGCCATGACCTCCTTGGGAGAGTTCATGTAGGTTTCGATCATTTTTTTCTTCATCTGTTTTTCGAAAGCGGTCTTGCTTTCTTCATCATCTTTTTCATCAAGTGAATCAATGCCGCGGCCAATAACACCTGCGCCGAACCAATTGGTTCCTTCCTTGAGAGTGCCTGTAGCAATTTCCGTACCTGCGACCATACCGCCCAAGCCTGCATACATGTACGGGTTTTTGAATAATGTTTTGAGCTGTTCCATGCGGGCACCTTTCTGTCCCATATTCGCTGCCACATTCATAGCGACAACAATGGTTCCCCAAAGCGCCATTAAGCCACCCACCAAAGGACGGCCGGTTACACGTTCCATGAGGTTATTGGAAAATATTCCGCGGTAGTCTTTGGCTTTTTCATCCTCCATGACCTTCTGGAATTTTTTGGTCTCTTCCTGAAAATATCCTGTATCGAATTTTACTTTCCATTCTTTTTCAAAAACTTCACGTGTTAACAGTCCATGGCTTACTGCTGCCTGCATGAGTTTCTCACCCTGCACATTCGTTAAAATACCCGTTCGCATAAACGAATCGATCAGCATGATCGTATCTTTTTGTTTTGGTGACTCCATGAACACTTCCACCAGATGATAGCGCTGGTCAGGCTTCATAATGCCGATGAGCGCACCTGCAGAGGTTGCCTCAAATGTTTTACTTAAATCCGTGCGTTGTCCCAGCACTTCATACGGATTCATCAAATTCACGATGTATAAATACTCCTGAGCAGTGAGCTCCTCTTTGCCTTCGCTGATTTTCTTGGCCAAGCGTGGCATCTCGGTATCTTTTCGCACCATGGCATCAACGGCAAAGGCAGCTTTTTCAATTTCGTAAGCTTCGTCGGTGGTGATGTAGGTATCTTTTTTGTGTTCGGAAATAATGGCTTCCAAAGCCATGATGCGCTTTTGGGCTTCGTCGCCGGCGCTCTTCAGCATGTCTTCAGCCAAAGCTTTTCTAGCATCAAGGTTTCCCGGAAGATTTTCCTTGGTTTTTTCTTCGTAGGCTTTTCGTTTTTCGGCAAAAAGCTCAGAAACAGCTTTTTTCTGACGCTCCTTCAACATGCGGATGCGCAGTAAAGCGCGTTCATCAATTTTGCTGCTGCCAGATGAAATGGCTTTTTCAAACGTATCTTCGATCTTCTGAATCTTTTCATCCTTCAGCGTTTGAAAATTTTCATCGATAGCTTCCTGGGTATTATCCTTGGGCAGTTCTTTGCTTTTTTTGTCGTCCGGTGATTCCGAACTGAAGCCTTTTGCCATAATGTTTTTGTGTTATTTTTTAGTTTTTTTTAAAGTTTGAGCAGCCGCAGAATCAGATCCTGCAATCGTTCTTCTTTGCCTTCCCATTCCGGGATCTGGCCAACCAGATAGTTGCGAATTTGTGCCGGATCTTCGTCCATGAGTTGAATGATGGTATCGGAATAAAACTGGCGGTGTACTCGCAGATTTAATGTCTTGAGGCCTGGCTTATACATGATCCAGAAAGCCTGGATGTTGCTGTATGGGTAAAACAGATGACCGACATGCACGCCCAATTCACTGATGTGAACATCAACAATTTTTGGCGGATGCATTCGCTGGGTGTATTCGTACACACCGGCAAAAACAAGAATGGCCAAGCCCATGGACCAGTTGCCTGTGACAATGCTGCCAAGCATGAAAACGCCTGCCACAATTGCCGCAATCAGATACCAGCGTTTGGATTTTTCATGTTGAATGTATTCCGGAGCCTGCCAACTGAAAATATTTTCAGCCTGAGCGATCTCAGCTTCAGTCGGTGGCTGGTTGGCAGATGCGGCCTCTTTTTTTACGGCATCAATCAGTTTGTTGGCGTGGGTTTTGTCTGAACTTTTGGAATTTTTGTTTTTGAACATAGGTTTTTTTGTTTCTTTATAAATCTTTATATTTTAGCAGAAAAAGGCCTTTTTCTCTATCGTGGAGAGCAGGAAAGGCTTGAATTCGTGCGGTTTTTCGTTGACTTATTTAAATTTTTATTTTGAAATGTTACATTTTGCTGCGAAGCCCATTGAGCCAGGTTTCGGCGGCTTTGGTGAGCGGCAAATTGATGAGGGATTTTTTTTCGTGTTTGAAAACCAGATTTTCAGATTTTGTGGTTACGCCGATTTCAAAGGATTCCAGATTATTTTCCTGACAAAGTGCTAAAAATTTCTTTTCATTTTTTGGTTCAACTTCACAAACAAATCCGCCGGTTTCACTAAAAAGTTTTACGACGTACGCAAAATTTTCCTGGTTATACACTTCGCTATTTTTTCCTTTTCCATCTTTGAGCGGAACACTATCCAGATCAATTTCAGCACCTATTTTTCCTTCACCCCAGCCGCCGAAGGCCATCTCGGAAACGGCTACCGCAAGACCACCTTCACTGATGTCATGTGAACTCAAAACCATTCCTGCACTTACAGCGTCGACCATTGTGAAAATCTCTTTTTGGGCCTCTTCAAAATTTGCTTTTGGAACATTCGCACCAAGTTCTCCTTGCAGACGATAGTATTCAGAACCGCCAAGTTCATTTTTGCGTTGGCCAAGCAAATAAATTTTGCTGTCGGATTTTTTGAACTGCATGGTCACCGCTTTACTGTGATCATCGATTTTTCCGATGCAACAAATAATTGCAGATGGAGGGATGTGACCGTTTTTACTTTCGTTATAAAGGCTTACGTTACCCGAAATAATCGGTGTCGCGAATTTTGGATGGTTCTTGAGTTTGATGCCGTTGCAGGCTGCGGCGATTCCTTCAATGCCGGCTTTGAGTTCCCACATCTGTTCCTCTTTTTCCGGATTGCCGTAGTTGAGACAGTCGGTGAGTGCTTGTGGATATGCGCCTACTGCTGCCACATTGCGCATGGATTCCACAACTGCGTTAATAGCGCCATGATACGGACTAATGAGCGCGTAACGGGGGTTGCCGTCGGTTGAAAAAGCCATGCCGACTTTCTTGTTTTTTTCAGAAACTTTTTCGTCCATCAAAGGTGCAACTATGCTGGCATCTGCGACTCCTGCTTCCAGCACAACATAGCCCTGGACCTGTTTATCGTAACGTTCATAAAATGGCTTGCGGCTGGCAATATTTTCGGATGCCAAAAGTTGAAGTAACATTTTATTAAAATCTTTTGGCGACGCAAGTTTTGGTTCAGTAAATTTTTTGGAAGACTCTTTTAATGGTCGATCGTATAAAAGACCTTCGGTGATAAATTTTGAAGATGCGTTTACATACTCTTCACCACGATATTCCAAAACAAAATTTCCTTCGGTGACTTTGCCGATTAATTTAGCTCCGGCGCCTTCCGCTACTGACGGGAGATCCCATTTTGTGTTGTAGTGATCCAGAATTTTTTGAGTCAGGCTTGGGTGGCACATCCAGGTAAAACGTTCCTGGGTTTCAGCACAGGCAATAACTGATGGCGGTAAATCTTCAAGAGCCACATTTACTTTGCCCAGATCGATGTGAGCACCGAGGCCGGCTTTGGCTACCTGTTCAACTGTGGAGCAAGTGATACCACCAGCGCCCATGTCTTTGAAGCTCACTTTTGGAAGTTGACCTGTTTTTTCCAGGTTTTCAAAAAGATCATAGGTAGAAACAAGGATATGGCGTTTCAAAAATGGATTTGGTTCCTGCACCGCACCCTTATTTTTTTCTTTTTCATTTTCATCCAGGCTAACGGAAGCAAATGCTGCGCCGCCCATACCACTAAAGTCCGTTGGTTTGCCTACAATAATAATATCCCACTCTTCTTTGGCGGCAGTTTTTGGAACAAACGAATGGATCACCTGAGACTCACGAACCACGCCCAGGGCCACCACATTTACCAGACAGTTATCATTAAAAGTTGGATCAAAATAAGCGTCGCCACCAAGGTTGGGGATGCCCAGCGGGTTGCCGTACCCGCCAATGCCGCTTACTACACCTTCAGTAATCTGGCGCTGTTCATTTTTATCGATCTCACCAAAACGCAGCGGGTCCATAACACCAATAACTTTGGCACCCATACAGGCGACGTCGCGTACGCAACCGCCCACACCTGTTGCCGCCCCTTCAAACGGCACGATTTGTGAAGGATGATTATGGCTTTCATGACTCACAACCAGGCCGTATCTGTCACCGCCATCCTTGGTAATTTCTACGATACCCGAATCTTCACCAGGCCCCAAAATAACATTCGGTGCCTGAGTGGGCATGAGTTTTAAATATTTGCGGCTGCTTTTATATGAGCAGTGTTCAGAACCCTGGATACCCATAAGAATCGCTTCTGTAAGCGTCGGGGTGCGACCAAGTTCACCTTCCATTTTTCTGGCCTCATCCGGAGTAAGACCAATTTTATTTTCTTTGAGCACTTTCTTCAGTTCCACGTCATTCAAGCTCTTAAACGATGGCAGATTCTTCATTGAAAGTTAAATCTTTTAAATAACTAAATGCATGCTCATTGTGAGGGATCAAACGCCGAATTTCAAATAGAAAAATTTCATTCAAGAGTTTTCAAAATTGGTTCTTACGAGGAGACGAAAAAAAATCTCCCGACTACGTACGAAAGTACGTTGAGGGAGATTTTTTTGAAGTCGACGAAGTAAGAGCCGATTTTCAAAACTCTTAGCGCTGGCCGCGGACAAATGGGATGAGTCCCATAAAGCGGGCGCGCTTGATCGCAACAGCCAAAGCTTTCTGATACTTCAGGTTTACACCTGTATAGTAGCGAGGAACAATCTTTGAGTATTGTGATGTATATTTGCGAAGGAGGGTGATGTCCTTGAAATCAATGTATTTAACGCCGTTAGCGGTAAATGGACACTGTTTGTTGTACTTATTTTTAGCCATATAGATAGGGTATTAAATTATTATATATAGAGTAATGGACTACATGGAGTCATCTTCCATCTGATCGTCCTCCATGGCATCGGGCATTGATGCATCCTCCATTCCGGAGGTTTCCATTGGGTAATTGGCGTCGCCGATATCATCGTCGGAGCGTTTTTCCAGCATGATCATGTCGTTGGCAACGATCTCGGTGCGGAATTTTTTGATTCCTTCCGGGGTGTCCCAACTGCGGGTTTTTAAATAACCCTCAACATAGATCAGTTTTCCTTTTCGTAAAAACTTGCCGCATACTTCAGCCAGATGACCCCAGGCTACTACTTCATGGAATTCGCTGGAGCTGTGTTTCTGACCGTCGCGGGTTACCCAGGCGCGGTTGGTAGCCATGCCAAAAGTGGCGATAGGCTGACCACCGGTAGTTTGTTTAACTTCCGGATCGCGGGTGAGATTGCCTATAAGGATAACTTTATTAATGCAACGCATGATTTCTCCGGGTTAAGTATTAGAAGTTAAGATCTGGGTTGTCGATGATGCTCTTAAGTTTAGCATCCACCTCTTCCATAGATGTTTCCTTCTTTTCTTCTTTTTCCTTCTTAACAGGAGCTTTCTTTTCTACTTTAGCCTCTACCTTCTCCTCTTTTTTAACCGGTGCAGGAGCTGGAGCTGGAGCGGCGCGCATTGGAGCTCCTCCTCGAGATTGTTTCTTATCGTCCTTTGGTGGTTTGAGAGCTTCTTCTTTGGCAGCCTCTTCCATCATAGTAGCCAGAGTCTTTGGCTCATAGCTGAATGGTAGATTGATAATCATGTGACGGAGTACTTCGTTTTCAAGACGGAGAGTGCGGTCCATATCTTGAATCATGGCCGGTTCTGTCGTGAAGTTGTACACCATATAGTATCCCTTGGTGCGCTTCTTAATAGTGTAGGCCAGGTCACGCATGCCCCAGTCGTCTTCAAAAAAGATATCACCTTTGGCTTCTTTGCCTTTTTTGGTGATCATCTTCTTCACGTCATCCAGACGTTTCTTAATAGAATCCAGACCGATGTCCGGATCAACAATGAGCATAAGCTCATATTTTTTAACGTCCTCGTTGAGGACAGTATCATTACTCATTCTTTCTATGGGTTAAGGAAGTAAAAGCTTAAGTTAATGATTTCGATAATCACTAACAGAAAGAAAGCAGACGGAATGTACCAGAAGATATTCTTAAAAACAAGCTTTTCCTTTATCAGCTCCCTATAAAACACTCATAGTAACCAAGCCAGATTTGGGGTTTTGGGTCAATTTTCATCTTTTTTAATAGTATGAAATGCTGTATTTATTTTGCTTGAGTCAAGGTTCATTTGCCAACTTTGCATTTTTATTTTTTAATCATATATATTCTATTGATTTTGCTTTTATTTAAGCCAAATCAGTATTTTACATTTTTGGCCTTTACAGTTTGTTTTACGACATATATCATGGTGCCCGTCAATTTTAAGGTCTTGCCTCAACTTTTTCTGATCATGTATCGTGAAGTGATGGGCAGACAAAACGGACAGAACAGCTGAGTTGCCAAATGGTAGGTCCTCAGATAGAATGCCCCTTAGTAAAGGAACCGAGGTCAAAGCTTCAACCAAGACGATGGCGTCCCTAACAAGCCCGACTATAAGTACCGATATGACACAATCAGCAGTAAACCTTGAGGCACGTAAAGCACGACATGCTCGTGTATTTACCTCCGCTTCATCCCTCCGTCTTCCAGGACTTGCCTCTTTGTCAGGCTCCCTGACAGAAGGTAGTCGTGCATTAAACAATGCACTCTCTCCTTATATTCACCGTCGTAAAGAGAAGACACCTCAACCGGCCACTAATGCAGTGAACCGTCTTTTTAAGAAATATGCTACAGCTGTTGCGCTCCTTTTTGTTGTCGCTTCAGTTTCTCCAGTAGACGCTTTATATGGCGATGCATTTGCTTCTCCTATAGACCCGGGGGTAGATATGACTACTCTGGATTCAGCTCTTATGACTGACCAGGAAGGTTATATCGCCAAGATTAACCCACAAACCGACAGCGGCGACCGCAGCACCATGAATGACCACCTGGTTCATACTGTTGCTTCCGGTGAGACTGTTTCTACTATTGCAGCCACTTATGGTCTGAAGACCTCAACTGTTCTTTGGGACAATGGTCTGGAAAGCGGCAACAGTATCCGCGTTGGCCAGAAACTTCTCATCCCACCGGTTGACGGTATCAGCCACAAGGTTGGTAAAGGCGAAAACGTTGAGAAGATTGCCAAAGATTATGGTGTAGATGCTGAAGCTATCAAAAAACAAAACCGCCTCGTGGCTTCCAACTTAACCATCGGCCAGGAGGTTTTCATTCCGGGAGCTAAACCACTTGAAACCGATACACCTCCAACTGTTCGTACAACTCCTTCCCGTACACAAAGTTCAACTCGTTCTACAGCAGGCACCAAGACTGACGGTGCAATTCTGGCCGGCTCAAACGACAAACCTACAGGCGATAAGCCTTTCATCTTCCCAACACGCGGTATAATTACTCAGGGCTTCCACAGCGGACATCCTGCGTTTGATATTGCCAACTCTTCAAGACCTCCGATCTGGGCTGCCGGTGCCGGTACTGTTGTTAAGGCCAATGTTGGTTGCGCTACCGTTTCCTACGGTTGTGGTGGTGGTTATGGTAACCACGTTATTATCGATAACGGCAATGGTCTGAAGACTCTTTATGGTCACATGGAGTATCTTGAGGTAAAAGTAGGCGATGTTGTTTCTCAAGGTCAGGTTATTGGTAAGATGGGCCGCACTGGTAATGTACGTGGTAAGACTGGTATCCATCTTCACTTTGAGGTTTGGAAAAACGGTAAAAAACAGGTTCCTTCCAACTACTACTAGGAAGCTCTTTACAACGATTAATCTTCTCTTTACACTAACCCAGGTTTGGCCTTTTTGCCTTGTTTAAAAACCTCCTCAAAATCCCACGACAGCCTGTTCTTGCCCTGATACGTCTTTATCAAAAGACCTTCTCGCCGGACCATGGCTTTGTGAAAATTCTCTTCCCCGATGGTTACTGTAAATTTTCACCAACCTGTTCGGAATACGGATATCAAGCGATTGAGAAGTATGGGCTTATTCGGGGTGTGCCGCTTGGTTTCTGGCGTGTGATGCGCTGTAATCCTTGCAGCCGCGGCGGGGCTGATCCAGTGAAATAATTAATAACTTTGCGAGAATACTATGATAAAACGCGCATTAATAAGCGTTACAGATAAGACCGGGGTGGTAGATTTTGCTAAAGGGTTGGTTGCTAAAGGCATTGAGATTCTTTCAACCGGTGGCACGGCCAAAGCGCTCAAGGATGCAGGAATTGCGGTGCTGGAGGTTTCTGATTATACGGGTTTTCCCGAGATGCTGGACGGACGTGTGAAGACGCTTCATCCGAAGATTCATGGCGGCCTTTTGGCCGTGCGTGAAAAACCTGAACATATGGCAGCATTGGAAAAACTGGGTTTTGGAACTATTGATATGGTAGTTGTGAATCTGTACCGCTTTGAGCAAACTGTTGAACGTGAGGATGTGACGGAAGCGGAGGCCATTGAAAATATTGATATCGGCGGGCCAAGCATGCTTCGCTCCGCTGCCAAAAATTTTGCTGCGGTCACTGTAGTGACTGAGCCGGACGACTATGAAAAAGTTCTAAAGGAGATTGAAGCAAACGGTGATACAAGTTTGGACACCCGCAAGCATTTAGCATGGAAAGCTTTTAATAAAACTTATAAATACGACGAAGCGATTGAACATTATTTCAGAAAAATTCTGGGTGAAGCTGAGTTGATGGATTTACACTACGAAAAAGTGATGAGTTTGCGCTATGGCGAAAATCCGCATCAGAAAGCGGCTTTTTTCCGCAATCCGGAGAACCATGATGCCAATATTACTAATGCAAAAGTGCTGCACGGCAAACAACTTTCTTTCAACAATATTGTGGACGGCGATTCTGCGATGGAGCTGGTGAAGGAGTTTCAACGACCGACTGTTACTATTATCAAACATAATAATCCGTGTGGCGTGGCTTCCGCAGATACAATTGAGGAGGCTATGGAAAAAGCTTATCTGGTGGATTCAATGTCGGCATTTGGCGGTGTGATGGCGGCCAACAGGACTGTGACGAAAGCGATGATTGATTCAATTAATAAAAAGAAATGGTTTCTGGAGATTATTATTGCGCCTAAGTTCGAAGCGGATGCACTCGCAGAGATTATGAAGAAGCCAAACATACGCTTACTGGAAACCGGTCCGCTGAAGCTGGATGTGAACCGACGCGATATTAAAAAAGTTGCCGGCGGTGTTTTGATTCAAAGTGAAGACACCTACGAAGTTACAGAAAGTGATATGAAAACTGTAACCAAAAAAGCGCCAACTCCTGAACAGGTGAAGGCTATGCTGTTTGCGGTGAAGGTTTGCAAACGTGTGAAATCCAATGCCATTATTCTGGCGAAGGGTGAAGAGGTTATGGGTATTGGAGCAGGGCAAATGTCCCGTGTGGATGCGGTGCATCTGGCATGCTACAAAGCCGGTGATCGTGCTAAAGGTTCAGTGATGGCGAGTGATGCGTTCTTCCCTTTTGCAGACGGAATTGAGATGGCTGCTGCAAACGGAATTGAAGCTGTGATTGCTCCAGGCGGATCAGTGAATGATGAAAAAGTTATCAAACGCGCCGATGAACTTGGCATCGCGATGTCGTTTATTGGTGTGCGTATGTTCAGACATTAAAATTTGGATATGTTGGAATGTCCTGAAGAAATTTTAACCAAAACTGAAGAGGTTGCTGCCCAGACCGATCTTCGGATTAAAAAATCCCAAGATATTATTGCTCAGACCGATTTTCTGGTTTTACGTACACGTGAACGCATTCATAAATCGCAGGCACTTTTAAAAAAAATTGCAGCCTCAACAGCGCGTTCCCCTTTTGTGAACGCGCCGTTAGATGGCTCATCGAATTTTGCGATATGTGAAGACGGCGGTTAGTTGCATACGATTCTGGTTCTTTTGATGGTGGACCATCTATCTGGGGCATACAGCCCTCCTTTCCAGTTGAACTGTTTTTTCAGCCCTGTTTCTTCAGCCAGTCGGAAAGGTCCTTGGGGACCTTCATCTGCCTGCTTTGGAGTGCAAGTTCGATATCGAGTTCAGCGAGATGCCGCTGCTCGATCTTCACCTGCTGCTTCGTGCGTTCGTAGCCGCTCCATGCCACCCAACTCCAGATGATGAGCGGGATGAACAGAATCAGACCATGCCACCGGTGCGGCGGCACGAAGACCTGAACGGACAACAGCACGAACCCAAAAATTACTGCGAAGAGCTGGCCTCCGTAATGTTCCATCTTGTCGCGGAGACTCAGGACCAGCAACATCTGGATCATGGCATCCGCTTTATCACCGTAGCGCCAGCGGATGAACCGTTCTTCCTGTTGAGTCAGCACTTTCTTCACACCCTCCTTTTCAATGAGCCCTCGTTCGCGAGGAGCTCAGCGTCATTTTGACCGCGACCCGAAAAAACCTACGGCGAAAGAGCGGCTATTATGGCTTATTTGCCCACTTTAGTCAATGACTAGGCAGCCTTGGCTAATTCAACCACCTCGTTCTCTTTGAGGGTTGGTTTATATTTGGCGACAACTTTTTGGATGAAACTCATGGCTTTTTCACGGCCCTGTTTTTTGTACATTTCATCAAAATAGCTGTAGGCAAAATTGTTTTCCAAACGGCCAAAAGTAAGTTCCAGGTAATCAGCGCGGCGCATAAAAGAGTCCATGTCATATACCTGCTGATTGCGGTTGAAGGTAATGTTGAAGCAGGCATCTTTGCCTGATTCCTTAAGGAGCTCCTCCATTTTGGTACTCACTTTTTTTGCATTGTCCGTTGAGTTTTTGATAACCGGACTGAGCTCTACAAGATATTGGGCAAAACCTGTGCCCTTCTCATTAATGGTTTCAAATAAATATGTGAGCAGATCCATTTGGCCTTTGCTCATTTCGATGGCGCGTCTGACAATGGAAAAAGTTGCGAGATGACTTTCTGTTGGTTGTGTCGCAATTTTTCTGGCTATTTCCAGAAACTTTTTCTTCGCTTCAACGCTATCCGGAAAATGTTCATTTAGTTTTTGGTATGCATAATAGTGCAGCTCATTGTAGAAATCGTCAGCTGAATCCATGGCCATATAGCGTGGTTGTCCATGACTGATACCACTCAGTGTTAACAAAATTTCCTTGTTCAATTTTTCATCGAACGACTCACGGGCGTCTTTGAATTTAAGAATTTTTGTATCTGTTTCATCGCCGAGCAAAGCGTTTACTTTGCGGCGAGTGCTGCCGCGAATTTCCAGACTTTCAGAAAGCTCCTGCTCATTTAAGCCAGCCTCAGTTTGTGCACTTTGATACTCCTGTTCTAAATCCTGAAGAGATTTTTCTTTTTCTGCCATAAGTTTTTTTGTGTTTATTTATCTAATAATTCTAGCATTTTTTCGCAAAAAGAGCCACTGAGAATAAGCAGATAAAATATTCTTAGTGAGATAAATTTTTTGTGCTGTTTTTTTTAAGCGGCTTTTTTGCCGTATTTTTCTTCCAGATATTTCACAATATCATCGGATTCGTTCATGACCATGCCGTTATCATCAATTACCGGTACTGTTCCGCCCAGTTTTTTTACAACGTCAGGTTTGTTGGCACGATCCACCTCAATTTTTTCATATTCGATGTTGAGTTCGGCAAACTTTTGTCGGACTTTTTCGCAATAAGGACAGTTTGTGAATTGGTAGAGTTTAATCATGGAAAATATTGGCGCTAAAGAGTAGGATGAGTTCAATACTATTTTATCATAGATTGATATGTCGATTCTGGATGCCATTATTTTGGGTATCGTACAGGGGCTTACCGAGTTTTTGCCGATCTCATCTTCCGGGCATTTAATTCTGGCAGAGTATTTTTTAAAACTCAATGTTCAGGATTTATTGAGCTTTGATGTTGCTGTACATTTTGGAACTTTATTGGCAATTTTTGTTTATTTTGCAAAAGATTATGTGCAGATGCTGAATACTTGCTGGGATTGGTTAGTTCATCTTTTGGCTCACAGAAAGCATTCTGAGGAGATGCAGGCAACAAAAGATTCACGCAAATTTATTCAGTATTTAATTGTAGCTACGATACCAGCAGTGATTATTGGTGCGCTGTTTAGTGACTATATTGAAGAGCACTTCCGTCAGCCGTTTACTGTGGCTATTTTATTGATCGCCGTAGGTGTATTTTTCTTTTTTGCTGAATATATCGCCAGCAAAGTGAAGCATGTTGAGTTAAATCAAACGAATACTTTTGTGATTGGCGTGGCGCAAACGTTGGCGCTTTTTTCAGGTGTTTCTCGTTCCGGGGCAACGATTTCTGCCGGAATTATTCAGGGTATCAAACGTGAGGAGGCGGCGCGTTTTTCATTTTTACTCGGTTCAGTGGCAATTTCGGCGGCGATTATTTTGTCTATTTATAAGGTTATGAAGGGAACATTGGTTCTGCCACCTTTTGAGATTCTTGCTACCGGTATTATAACTTCTTTCGTCTCCGGATATGTGGCAATCAGCTTTTTGTTGAAGTTTTTGAAGAAACATACGCTTCATGTTTTTGGCTTGTATAGGGTGATTTTTGGATTTCTTGTATTGTATTTATTGAAATAGGGTTGGCTTTTCAGGCTTATTTGAGACAAAACTCTGGACAAATGTCACTTGGAATTTTATAATTCAGGAAACATTTCTTGAACTTTTATGGCGAAAGGCAATATTAAAGATTATGCGATTTGTACATTGGGCAGCCACACGGCGCTGCAGATTCTGAAAGGGGCAAAAGATGAAGGTATTCGCACGATTGCGGTATGCCAAAAAGGCCAGGAGGATGTGTATAAACATTATGGTGTCGCGGACGAGATTATTCTGGTGGATTCATTCAAGAACTTTTTTGAGATTGAGGATCAGCTGGTGAAAAAAAATGCGATTATGATTCCGCATGGATCGTTTGTGAGTTACCTGGGTTGGGAAAAGGTTCAGGATATTAAAGTGATGCATTACGGTTCCAAAGGTATTCTGGAGTGGGAGTCCGACCGCGTGAAGGAACGTGACTGGCTCAAGGCCGCCGGGCTCAAGCTGCCGCGCCTTTTTAAGAGTCCGGAGCAAATTGATTGTCCTGTGATTATCAAGTTTCACGGCGCGAAAGGCGGCAAAGGTTATTTCATCGCGAAATCTACCAAAGAGTTTTATGAACGTATTAAAGAGTACCCGGGTGAAGAGGGTTATGTAATTCAGGAGTATATAGTTGGTGTTCCTGTGTATACACATTATTTTTATTCTCTTCTGAGTGATGAACTTGAAGTGATGAGCTTTGATAAACGTTATGAGTCCAATGCCGATTCTATTGGACGTATTGCATCAAAAGATCAGATCGAAACCGGTATTCGCACCAGCTATACGATTGTGGGAAATATGCCGATTGTGGTGCGCGAATCCCTGCT
>Ga0068869_100000616_pt1 | contig 20135 bp, 11 predicted proteins | sample KBSMisM52_FD_64676 | JGI IMG/M metagenome (GOLD analysis project Ga0068869, IMG submission 64676) | Miscanthus rhizosphere microbial communities from Kellogg Biological Station, Michigan, USA - KBS Miscanthus M5-2 | ecosystem: Host-associated > Plants > Roots > Rhizosphere > Soil ... | reverse complement strand
TGGAAGGCCGACTACAAGTCGAACATCAACTACCAGATGAACTATTGGCCCGCCGGCCCGGCGAACCTCGCCGAGACGTTCATGCCCGCCTCGCGACTCAACCTCAGCGTCATCGAGCCCGGCCGCAAAACCGCCAAGGCCTACTTCAACGCCCCCGGCTGGATGCTCGCCGTGCAGACCAACGCCTGGGGCTACACCTCCCCCGGCTCCGGCCTGCCTTGGGGCACGTTCTTCGTGGGCGGCGCTTGGTATTGCCGCATGTGGTGGGACCACTACGCGTTCACCCGCGACCGCGAGTTCCTGAAGTCCGTTTACCCCGCGATGAAGGAGTCCGTCCAGGCTCACCTGGCCATGCTCACGCCCGACGCGCAGGGCCGCCTCGTCACCGCACCCTCCACCTCGCCGGAAAACACCTTCCGCACCGACGACGGCAAGACCGGCCAGGTGGACGCCGGCGCCGCCATGGAGCGCCAGATCATCCACGATCTCTTCACCAACTACCTCCTCGCCGCGCGCACCCTCGGCGTGGATGAAGACTTCCGCCAAACGGTCTCCGCCGCCCGCGGAAAAATCCGCCCGCCCGAGATCGGCAAGGCCGGCCAGATCATGGAATGGAGCGGCGACTGGGACCTCAACGCCCCCGAACCGCACCACCGCCACACCTCGCACCTCTTCGCCCTCTTCCCCGGCACCCAGATCTCGCCGCTCACCACGCCCGAACTCGCCCAGGCCGCCCGGAAGACCTTGGAACTTCGCGGCGACGACGGCACCGGCTGGAGCCTCGCTTGGAAGCTCAACTTCTGGGCGCGCCTTCGCGACGGCGACCACGCCATGAAGCTCCTGCGCAACCAGCTACGCTACGTCACCACCGACAAGAAGGAAGGCACCCGCGGCGGCGGCACCTACCCGAATCTCTTCGACGCGCATCCGCCCTTCCAGATCGACGGCAACTTCGGCGCCGTCTCCGGCATCTGCGAGCTGATCCTCCAGAGCCAGGTCTTCTACTACGACAACGACCAGGCGTCGGAAGAGCGCTACGTCCTCGACCTGCTCCCCGCGCTCCCCTCCGAGTGGAAGACCGGCTCCATCACCGGCCTGCGCGCCCGCGGCGGCTACGAAGTCGATCTCGCCTGGCGCGACGGCAAGCTCGAGCAAGTCACCCTTCGCTCCAAAGGCGGCGTGAATCCCCGCATCCGCTATGGCGACAAGATCGTCGATTGCCCGCTCGGTGCCGGCGGCACCCTCCGGCTCGGAAGCGACCTCCAGCCCCTCGCCGCGGATTAACCCAACCCTCTCTCCACGATGAATCCCCGCCATCTCCTCGCCTCTGTCCTTCTCGCCAATCTAGCCCTCTCCGACGCTCACGCCGCCGACCCGACGCCCCCCGCGAGCGCCACGATGCCATCCGACGACTTCGGCCATGCGCTGATTCCCGATCTACTGGCCGATCCCAGCATCGTCGAATTCGACGGCGTGTTCTACTGCTACGCCACCACCGACGGAGAAGGAAAACACCTCTCCACCTCCGGCCTCCCGGTCGTCTGGAAATCGACCGACTTCCTCAACTGGAGCTTCGAGGGCTCGATCTTCCCGCCCGGCTTCAAGGCCAAGTATTGGGCCCCGAGCAGCCCGATCCTCCGCAACGGCACCTATTATCTTTACCCCACGCTCGACGGAAAACTCACCGTGGTGACCGCTAAGTCTCCCAACGGCCCGTTCCTGAACCCCGAGACCAACGCCCCCGGCTGGAAACCGATCACGCCCAAGGTCGCCGGCAGCATCGACGCGGAGGTCCTTATCGACGACGACGGCCAGGGCTACATGGTCTGGCAGCGGCGCGGCTTCGGCAAAATGCGCCCCGACCTGCTCGACCTCGAAGACGCCGGCCAGTTGGTCCTCCCCGCCAAGCAAAAGGCCTACGCCGAAGGACAGTATATTTTTAAGCGCAAAGGCATCACCTACTTCCTCTACACCCAGGGCGGGGACGAAAAATACCAATACGCCTACATGATGAGCCGCGAAGGCATCAACGGTCCCTGGATCGCCCCCGAGAACGACATCATCGCCACCACCGATCACGCGAAAAAGATCTTCGGCCCCGGGCACGGCAGCTTCTTCAACCCGAAGGGCACCGAGCAGTGGTATTTCATCTATCTCGAATACGGGCGCAGCAGCACGAATCGCCAGATCTACGCCGACAAGATGAACTTCAATGCCGATGGCACCATCCAGCCCATCACGCTCACCAAGGAAGGCGTCGGCGCCATTCGTCCGAACACCCGCCCGCTGCCCAATCGCGCGCTTGAGGCCGTCGTCACCGCCTCGTCCGTCCGCCCCGAGTTCAAGGTTCCCATTAAGAAGGACCCCACGCTCGACCGCACGGAATTCTTTGTGCCGAAATTTGCGACCGACGGCAGCAATGGCAGCCGCTGGATGGCCGCACCGGACGACAAGACGCCTTGGCTCCAGATCGATCTCGGCGCGGCGTGCGACATCGCCGGCACCGAGGCCTATTTCGTGCAGCCGACGCACGGTCACGCCTACAAGATCGAGGTCTCGCTCGACGGCAAAGTCTGGCAGCCCTATGCCGAACACGCCGACGTCCGCATCCAGTCGCCGCATGCGGACAAGAAATCCATTCGCACCCGCTACCTCCGCGTGACCATTCTCCAAGGCACCCCGGGCCTCTGGGAATTCCGAGTGTATTAAAAAACTCCCGACATCCTTCCCCCATGCTCCCAATCACCTCGCACTCCCGGCCCGGCCTCAATCGTCGCTTCGCCGCCCTCGCCCTCGCGCTCCTGACGGCCTCCAGCCTTCCCGCCGCCGAGGCGCCGAGCCGCTGGGGTGATTGGCCTGCGTGGGGCGACCAGAAGGATGGCACGTACCGCAATCCGGTTCTCCCCGGCGACTACTCCGACATCGACTGTATTCGCGTCGGCTCGGACTACTACGCGATCTCGTCCACGTTCCAATATTCGCCGGGCATGGTGATCCTTCGCTCGAAGGATTTGGTCAACTGGTCCATCGTCGGCCACGCGGTGGACGACGTCAGCCAAATCGGCCCCAACCTCAACTGGGATCGCATGAACCGCTACGGCCGCGGCATCTGGGCCGGGGCCATCCGCTATCGTGCCGGGAAATTCTGGATTTACTTCGGCACGCCGGAGGAAGGCTATTTCATGACCACGGCCAAGGACCCGGCCGGTCCTTGGGAACCGCTCCATCAAATGACCAAAGAGGGGGGCTGGGACGATTGTTGCCCCTTCTGGGACGACGACGGCCAGGGCTACTTCGTCGCCACGCACTTCAAGGACGGTTACAAGACCTGGCTCTACAAACTCACGGCCGACGGTCGCGATCTCGTCCCCGAACCGCGCGTGCTCATCAACGAAGGCGCGGGCCGCGAGGCCAACAAACTCTACAAGATCAACGGCACCTATTATCACCTCTACAGCGAAGTCGGCCCGGGCGGCCGCCGCGTGATGATGCAGCGCGCGAAGCGCATCACCGGCCCCTACACCGAGAAGCGCCAGCTCAACCACCCGCAGGCAGAGTTCAATGAGCCGAACCAGGGCGGCATCGTGCAGACCGAGAAGGGCGACTGGTATTTCCTGACCCACCACGGCCACGGCGAGTGGGAAGGTCGCCCCGCCAGTCTCCTGCCCGTCCAGTGGGTGGGCGGCTGGCCGATTCTCGGCAAAGTCGGCGACGACGGCATCGGGCTCATGGTTTGGCGCGGAGCGAAACCCGTCAAAAACACGCCGGTCGTCGTTCCGCAATCCAGCGAGGATTTCAACGGACCGAAACTCGGCCTCCAGTGGGAATGGAATTACCAGCCGAGAAAAGACATGTGGTCGCTCACCGAACGCCCCGGCTGGCTGCGCCTGCATGCGTGGAAGCCGCTCCGCCCGGACCAGCTCAAGGCCGCCGGAAACACGCTCACGCAGCGCTCGATGCGCGCCGCCGACAGCGTCGCCACGCTCGCGCTCGACCTCTCCGGCATGGCCGACGGCCAGGTCGCCGGCCTCTGCCATTACGCGAAAGACACCTCCACGTTGGGCGTGCGCCGCGAGGGAAGCGTCAACACCCTCGAATGCTCGCAAAACGGAAAATCCACCCCCGGCCCGCGCATCACCTCGCAACGCATCTGGCTCCGCTCCTCTTGGGGACTCGATGGACTCAGTCGCTACGCCTACAGCACCGACGGCAAAACGTTCACCCCCTTCGGCGAGTCCTATCAGCTCTCTTGGGGCGAATACCGCGGCGACCGCCTCGGCATTTTCACCTACAACAACAAATCCGAAGCGGGGCACGTGGACTGTGACTCTTTCACCTACGACTACGCTTCATCCCTTACTCGCTAACCCCTGACCCGCAAAACCCATGCCCCTGCGTCTTCCCCTTCTGTTCACCGCCGGCCTGCTGGCCTCCTGCTGCTCATTGTCCGCCGCGACCACGTCGCAACCCTTCGGACGTCCCCTCATCCCCGACATGGTAGCCGACGCCAGTGTCGTCGAAATCGACGGCGTCTTCTATTGCTACACGACGACCGACGGCTGGGGACAGCACCTCTCCACCTCCGGCACGCCCGTCGTCTGGACCTCCCGCGACTTCGTCAACTGGAGTTTCGAAGGCTCGATCTACCCCGACAACTTCAAGGCCAAATTCTGGGCGCCCAGCGCTCCGTTTAAGCACGACGGCCGCTACTACCTTTTCCCGACGTTGGACGGAAAAATCACCGCCACCGTCTCCGACAAGCTCACCGGCCCCTTCAAGACCCTCGACGGCAAAGACATCTACCCCGACTCCGGCTGGCAGCCCTTCCCTATCGATCAAGGGTCCTCCATCGACGCCGAACTCTTCCGCGACGACGACGGCACGGCCTACCTCTTCTATTCCCGCCGCCGCATGGTGAAGCTCAAACCCGACCTCTCCGGCCCCGACGGCCGGGTCGTCGGCATCAACACCGGCGAAGCCATCTACTCCGAGGGTCCCTGCATCTTCAAACGCAAGGGCGTCTATTACTACCTCTACACCCTCGGCGGAGGTGAAAGCTATACGTATAACTACGTGATGAGCCGCACCTCCCTGCAGGGTCCCTGGATCCAGCCCGCGGAGAAAACCATCGCCAAGAGCGATCCCTCGGTCGGCCTCTACGGCCCGGGCCACGGCTGCTTCCTTAACGTAGCCGGCACCGACGACTGGTATTTTATCCACCTCGAATTCGGACGCGGCAGCACCAACCGCCAGACCTTCGCCCAAAAGATGGAGTTCAACGCGGACGGCACGATCAAGCCGATCACGTTGACCAACCAAGGCGTCGGCGCGCTGCGCAAAGTCCCCGCCCGCCGCCCCAACCTCGCGCTCGCCGGCACCGCCACCGCCTCCTCCATCCGCCCGAATTTCAAGGTCAGAATGACGGCCCCCACCCCCGAGCGCCTCGAAACCTTCGCCCCCAACCTCGCCACCGACGACTCCAACGGCAGCCGCTGGATGGCCAAGGGCGACGACAAAAACCCCTGGTGGCAGATCGATCTCGGCGCCGCCCGCGACATCGTCGGCACCGAGGCCTATTTCGTGAAGCCCGCCGCCGGCCACGCCTACAAACTCGAGTCATCCCTCGACGGCCAGAGCTGGACCCCCTACGGCGGCCACGAGGACGTCATTCTGCGCTCCCCGCACGTGGACCTGAAGCCGGCGCGGGCCCGCTACCTGCGGCTCACCATCCTCAAAGGCGAACCCGGCCTCTGGGAATTCCGCGTATATTAATTTCCCTGCGCCTCTCTGCGCCACCACCGCCCTAACCACCCACCGCCATGCGATTGCCCAAAATCCTGCAGAGCCTCTTGAGCTTGCCCGTCTTCGCGATCTCGGTTTTCGCCGCCTCGGGCTCCACCGCGGCCCCGGCCGATACGCCCTTGTCTTGGACCAACCCCATCGTCCCGCAGCGGGCCGATCCGCAGGTCTTCCTCCACACCGACGGCTGGTATTATCTCACCGCCACCGTCCCCGCCTACGACCGCATCGAGCTGCGCCGCGCCCGCACCCTCGGCGGTCTTTCCACCGCCGAGCCCAAGGTCATCTGGCGCAAACACGACCACGGCCCTATGGGCGCCCATATCTGGGCTCCGGAAATCCACTTCATCGACGGCAAGTGGTATCTCTACTTCACCGCCGGCGCCGCCGAGAACAAGTGGGCCATCCGTCCCTACGTCCTCGAATGCGCCGGCCGCGATCCTTTGACTGACGACTGGATCGAACGCGGCCGCATCAAACTCGGCTGGGAGTCCTTCAGCCTCGATGGTACCACGTTCGCACATCGCGGCGTCCGTTACTTCGTGTGGGCGCAGGCCGAAAACGGCGTCAAGGGCACCAACATCTACCTCTCCCGGATGGACACCCCGCTGTCCCTCACCGGCAAGATCGCCCTTCTCTCCCGTCCCGATCACGAGTGGGAACGCCGCGGTCCCGCCGTCTGCGAAGCCCCGGCCGTGTTGATCAAAAACGGTCGCGTTTTCATCACCTATTCCGCCAGCGCCACCGACGCCAACTACTGCCTCGGCCTGATCTACGCCGACGAAAAGGCCGACCTCCTCGACTCCGCCTCCTGGACCAAGCTCCCTCAGCCCGTCCTCAAGACCAACCCCGCCGCCTCGGTTTTCGGTCCCGGCCACAACAGCTTCACGACCACCCCCGACGGCAAGACCGACATCCTCGTATATCACGCCCGCAACTACGAAAAGATCCGGGGCGACTCGCTCACCAACCCCGACCGCGCCACCCGCGCCCAAATCATCCGCTGGCGCAAGGACGGCTTTCCTGACTTCGGCGATCCCGTCCCCGACGGCGCCTACACCCTTCCCATCCAATAAGCACCCTCCGCGCCTCCATGAGACCCGCTTCTCCCGCCAGGCGCGTGCTCTCAGCCTGCGTTACTCTCGCCGTCCTCGTTCTCTCATCCACGACTGAGAGCATCGCCGCGACCACCCCGTCGTCCCGGCCCGAGCCGATGAGCGCATATCTGTTCGTCCACTTCACCGGAGAGTCGGTGCGCGGCGAACAAACCTCCTGAACAAACCCGGTAATTTCTCCATGAAACAGCACATATGCATCGTCGCCCTCGCCGGTGCCCTGTGTCTGGGCAGTCACGCCCGTGCTGAATCCGTCCCGAGCACCGCGACCCCCTCCGTGATCGTCAACACCAGCGCCGAACCCGTCGCCGAGGGCAAGTTCCAGCCCACCTGGGAATCGCTCTCCCAATACCAATGCCCGGAGTGGTTCCGCGACGCGAAGTTCGGCATCTGGGCGCACTGGGGGCCGCAATGCCAGCCCGAGGCCGGCGACTGGTATGCGCGCAACATGTATATGGAGGGCAGCGGCCAATACCAATCCCACCTTGAGCACTACGGCCATCCTTCCGTCACGGGCTTCAAGGACATCATCCACGAGTGGAAGGCCGAGCGGTGGGATCCCGATAAGCTCGTCGCCCTCTATAAGCGTGTTGGAGCGAAATACTTTTTCGCGATGGCCAACCATCACGACAACTTCGACGCCTGGGATTCGAAGTATCAGCCGTGGAACTCCGTCGCGGTCGGCCCGAAGAAAGACCTCATCGCCGGCTGGGCCAAGGCCGCCCGCGCCCAGGGCCTGCCCTTCGGCGTGAGCGTCCACGCCGCGCGCGCCTGGAGCTGGTATGAGCCCGCCCAGGTCGCCGACAAAAAGGGCCCGAAAGCCGGCCTGCCTTACGACGGCAAACTCACAAAAGCCGACGGCAAGGGCCGGTGGTGGGACGGCCTCGACCCGCAGGACCTTTACGAGCAGAACCACAAGCCCGGCGCCCGGCTCGACTGGAGCTGGAGTCTTATCAAAAGCTCCAGCACCCCCGACCAGGCTTACTGCGACAAGTTCTACAATCGCACCGCCGACCTCATCAAAAAATATCAGCCCGAGCTCCTCTACTTCGACGACATCGCGCTCCCCCTCTGGCCGGTGAGCGATGCCGGGCTGAAGATCGCCGCCGATTTCTACAACACCAACCTCGCCCGCACCGGCGGGAAGAGCGCCGGCGTGCTCTTCGGCAAGATTCTCGACGAGCAGCAACGCAAGTGCCTCGTCTGGGACGTCGAGCGCAGCGTGCTTCCCTCCGGCCTGCCCGTGCCCTGGCAAACCGACACCTGCATCGGCGGCTGGCACTACGCCCGCAGCATCTACGAGAACAACGGCTACAAGAGCGCAAAGACCGTCATCCACATGCTGGCCGACATCGTCAGCAAAAACGGCAACCTGCTTCTGAACATCCCCGTGCGCGGCGACGGCAGCATCGACGAAAAAGAAGAAGCCGTCCTCGAGGGCATCGCCGCCTGGATGGACGTGAACCAAGAATGCATCTTCGGCACCCGCCCGTGGAAAATCTTCGGCGAAGGCCCCGCCAGTGATGGCGCGGCATTTTCCACGCAGGGTTTCAATGAGAACAAGGGCAAGCCGTTCACCGCCGAGGATGTCCGCTACACCGCCTCCAAGAACGGCAAGACCCTCTACGCCATCGTCTGCGGCCTGCCCTCCGGTCCCGTTGCCCTCAAGTCGCTCGGCCAAACCGCCGCGCTGCTCGACCGCCCCGTCGCCAAGATCGAACAGCTCGGTGTGACCGGAACCGTCGTTTGGTCGCTCGGCGCCGACGCGCTCACCGTCACCCCCGCCGCCGCCAAGCCGGCCTCCGACGCCGCCGTCGTCTTCAAGATCACGCTTAAATAAAACACCACCCCTCCTGCCGGGCGCGCATCCGTCCTTTCCTCGTGCGCCCGGCGCCCCCTTCGACATCGCGTCATGCGCTTGATCATCCTTCTCTCTTCTCGGGGTCGCCGTTGCCCACGCGGAAAACGGCGCTCGTTCCGCCGAGATGATGGATGCGTCCTGCGTGCGACTGCTCCCCGGCAGCCCGTTCTATGACCGGCAGGAATTGCACCGCACCGGCTATGTCGGACTCCTCAATCCCCGACCGCCTGGGATGCAGTGCGCCGTCGGTATCGGTGATCTGCATCATGCCGCCGTCGCCGCGGATGTTCTCCTGCGGCAGCCCCTGCGTCCGCGCCACTTCCCACAAGTTCGGCTCGAGGCTGGAACTGCTCATGATCGCGTAGGTTTTGCCTGAGACCGTCTTGAACGTGATGACCATGTCGTCACCCCTCGCCTGTATCTGGTCGATTTTCAGCGCGCTGGCTCGGTCGTTGGGATCCGTTCCCGCCGGCCGCTCGTCAGAGTTGGTCCAGCCATCACCATCCGGATCGGCGCCGTCGGCGGCACTGCCGGTGTTTTGAATCGTTCCTAAGTTCGCCAAACGCTACGCCGCGTTTATGCAGGCGAATCAATTGGACCAACCGGAGAAAGCGGCAATCTCTTCGGGCCTGTTGTTTCCCGGTCCGGCCTTGCTGAAGGTGGGTGATGTGGCGGATTACGAAAAGCTCCGACAGGGAGCTCTTGATTGTTTTTGCGACTGCATTCACCCTCCACACTCCCCTCCCCCTTGATACCGCGTATGCCCCCCCGCGCTGTTTTACCTAGCATCAGGTTTGGTCTTTTTGCGTGCCTCGCCCAGCTCGCTTTTCTCTTTGTCGCGCCAGCGGCGCAGGGAGGGGCAATTCCAGTCGTGGCCGTGCAGCAGGATGCGGACGGAGCCACTCTCACGATGTCGCCCGGGAAATTGAACCTCAAGGTCTGCACCGACGGAATCATCCGTGTGATGTATTCGCCGGGTTCCACCCTGCCGACTGGCCAGGGATTCGCGGCCAATCAAGCGGCATGGCCCTCCGCGCCTTTCCAGCTCACAAACGGATCGACTTCCGTCACCCTGGCGACCGCGAAGGTGCAGGTGGTCGTCGATAAGACCACGGGAAGCATCCAGTTTCTGGACACGTCGAATGGCGTCCTTCTTCAGGAGATTTCCGGTGGTGGAAAAACCATGACCGCCGTAACCGTGAACGGCGAGTCCTCGTATCGACCGGAACAGACCTTCACCAGCCCCGCCGATGAGTTTCTTTACGGCCTCGGCCAGTATCAGGAAGGGATTTGGAATTGGCGCGGAATGCCCCAGCAGCTCCGGCAGGTGAACACCCAGATCGCGATGCCCGTGATCGTCTCCAACAAAGGCTACGGCCTGTTCTGGAACAACGCCTCGCTGAGCGAGTTCAACCCGGCCGACAGCCAGGTAACCATCGACCCCACTGCGAAAACGGGCACCTACACCACCGGAGCGGCCGGGGAATATGCTTTCATCGTGAAGGACGGAGATCGCAACAACGACATCGGGGTCGCCGTGAACAGCCAGACAGTCGCGCGCATCACCAATAGGTGGGTGCCTTATACGATCGCAGGCAAAATCACGCTTCCGGCCGGGACGACCGTTCCGGTGCAGCTCTTTGGTGGCGGCTCGAACGCGAAGGTCTATGCCCGCCCGCTCGGGAATACGACGACGTTCCGGTCCGAAATCGGCGATGCGATCGACTACTATTTTTTCTATGGCCCGAAGGTGGACCAGATCGTTGCCGGCTTTCGCCAGGCGACCGGAGCCGTCCCGCTCTTCCCGAAAACCGCTTACGGCTTCTGGCAATGCCGCGAGCGTTATTCCAGCCAACAGCAGATCCTCGATGCCGCCGCGGGGTTCCGCTCCCGCAACATCCCGGTCGATTTCATTATTCAGGACTGGCAATACTGGGGCTCCCATGGCTGGGGGGCCTACGAGTGGAATGAGACGAGTTATCCCGATCCGGCCACGATGATCAGCCAGCTCCACACCCAGAACTTCAAATACATGATTTCGGTATGGTCGGACCCTGAGGGGATCGTGGGCAATGCGCTCGCCAATATGCCTCAGGGTCGCCTGCCGGGGACAACCTGGATGGACATCTTCAATCCCGCGGTTCGCTCGTTACGCTGGAGTTACATGAACTCCGCGTTTTTCAGCATCGGCACGGACGGCTGGTGGCAGGATTCGACGGAACCGGGTGATGACGGCAATTCCGTGAGCGGCAAACAGTGTTACGCGGGGAACGCCAATCGCGTGAGAAATTCCTATCCCCTCTTTGCGACGCAGGCGACATACGAAGGGCAGCGCGCCCAGGATCCCGGCAAACGAGTCGTGATTCTCTCGCGTTCCGCTTACCCCGGGATTCAACGCTATGCGGGAGCGGTCTGGTCGGGCGATATCAATGGCGATTGGATCACCTTCAGCCGCCAGATTCCCGCCGGGCTGAACTACACGATCACCGGCAGCCCGTATTGGACCACGGATACCTCGGGCTTCTTTCATCCCGGCAGTCAATACACCTCCACGGACTTCAACGAGCTGCTCACCCGCTGGTTTCAATGGAGCACGTTCTGCCCGATTCTCCGCATTCACGGCTATCAGACCGCGACGGAGATGTGGAATTGGCTGCCGCAGACGCAAACGACCCTGCTGGCTTACGACACATTGCGATACCGGATGCTGCCCTACAATTACTCCTGGGCCTGGATGACGACCAGCGCCGGCTACACGCCGATGCGCGCGCTCGTGATGGACTTCCCGAACGACCCGAACGTGCTGCCCATTTCCAATCAATACATGTTTGGCCCCGCGTTTCTGGCGTGTCCGGTGACGACCGCGCAGGCGACGACACGCTCGGTTTACCTTCCCTCCGGCACGAGCTGGGTCGATTTCTGGAATGGCGAAAAATATGACGGCGGCCAGACGATCATCGCCAACGCGCCGATCAGCATCATGCCATTGTTTGTGCGCGCAGGCTCGATCGTGCCGTTCGGCCCGGCCCTGCAATACGCCACGGAAAAAGCCCCCGATCCGATCGAACTGCGTGTCTATCCCGGAGCGGACGGCGACTTCACCCTGTATGAGGATGCGGGCGATTCCTACGACTACGAATCCGGTAGCTATGCCACCATTCCCTTTCACTGGGACAATGCCGGGAAAACGCTCACCATTGGAGCCCGCCAGGGCAGCTTCGCGGGGATGCTGACAAGCCGCACATTCAAGGTCGTGTGGGTCTATCCCGGCCACGGTGTGGGCGCACCCGCCGATGCGGCGGGCGATGTGACCGTCACCTACTCGGGCAGCGCCACCAGCGTGCCCATGCCGGGAGGAGCCACACCGCCCAATGCGCCCACCGATGTCGCCGCCACTCCGGGCGTCGGACAAATCTCTCTGGCATGGACCGCTCCCTCCGGCGCGGCGACCTACCTCATCAAACGCGCCATCGGGTCCGGCAATCCCTATTACACGATCGCCGCCGTGAATACCCCGGGATACGTCGATACCAGCCTCTCGACGGCCAATACGTATTTCTACCAGGTGATCGCCGCAAACTCCGCCGGCCAGAGCACCGCGTCGGCGCCCGTTTCCGCAACGCCAACCGGAGAGGTTCCCATCAACGGCTGGTTCTCCGGCGACATCGGCGCGGTCGGAATCTCCGGCTCGACGACGCTCGTCAACGGCGCCTACTCCATGGTCGCCTCGGGAGTGGACATCACCGGCACCAGCGACAGCTTCCGCTTCGCCCGGCGCGATTTCTCCGGCGACGGCGTTCTTCTCGCCAAAGTCACGAGCCTTCAAAACTCGGACAGCTGGGCCAAGGCCGGCGTGATGTTCCGGGCAACCGAAGATGCGAACTCCGCCCATGCCTCGATGTTTGTGACTCCGGGACATGGCGTGACTTTCCAATGGCGAACTAGCGCGGGAAGCAACGCCGCCTCCAACTTCACGACGGCAAGCGGCAGCGCGCCGATCTGGGTGAAGCTCGTCCGCTCAGGCAACACCTTCACCGGCTATTCCTCCACGGACGGAATCACGTGGACGAGTCGTGGATCGGCCACGATCACCATGCCCTCCGCGGTGAAGGCAGGCCTCGCAGTCACCAGCCATAACAACGGCGTTTCCACGACGGCGGTCATCGGCCCCGTGGGATTGTTTCCGTCCTCCGTGTGGAGTGCGAACGACATCGGGGCTGTCACCGCCGCCGGTTCCAGCGTCGCGGAGAGCGGGGTTTTCACCCTTCAAGCATCCGGGAGCGACATCTCGGGCACGGCCGATCAATTTCATTTCGCCTCGCAATCCTGGACGGGGGACGGAGCCTTCGTCGCCCGGGTCACCGGCGAGACCCGCACCGATCTGTGGACGAAAGCCGGCATCATGGTTCGGAGTTCGCTTTCCGACGCAGGCACCGTCAACTGCCTGATCGCCCTCACGCCCGGCAACGGCGCCACCTTCCAATGGCGGCCGACCGCGGGAGCAACCACCAGTTGGAATGCGACGGGCTCCCCCAGCGTTCCGTATTGGATAAGGCTCACCCGCGTAGGCAACGTGTTTACCGCCTACCATTCCCCGAATGGCGTGATATGGACCCAGCAGGGCACGCCGCAGACGCTCTCGATCCCTTCGACCTGCTACGTGGGATTCGCGCTGACCGCCCACACCAGCGGGAGCGACATCGCCACCGCCACTTTCGACAATGTCAGTTTTGGAGCCGTCCCGCCGAATGCTCCGACCAACCTCGCTGCCACGCCCGTTTCCGAATCGCAAATTCAGCTCACCTGGACGGACGCCGCAACCGACGAAACCCGATACGTCGTCGATATCTCGCCCGCGAACACCCAGGGCTGGAACAACGCAGCCATCCTTCCGGCCGGAAGCACCGGCGTCCTCGTTTCCAACCTCTCCGCTTCCTTCGCCTACGATTTCCGGGTTCGCGCGGAAAACACGCTCGCTTCCGACTACGCCGCCATCACGCAATCCACCCCGGCCGGGATCGGCGATGGCATACCGGGCTGGTGGCGTTATCAGTATTTCGGCAATGGATTGAGCCTCACTCCGACCTCGGCTTACGGCGCCAACCCCGACGGCGACGACCTGACGAACGCGCAGGAATACGCCGCCGGCACCAATCCGACCACCTCGTCGAGCACGCTTAAGATCACCCAGCTCCAGGCAAGCGGCAACGACATGCTTATCAGCTTCCCCTCGGTAACGGGGAAACCCTATCGCCTGGAGCGCTCCGACACTCTGCAAAGCGGCTCCTGGACGACGGTGCAGGACAACATCGTAGGGACCGGCAATACCGTGCAGGTGCCCGATGCCGGCGGTGCTCTCCAATCCAAACGCTTTTACAGAATCGTCATCCCGTAGAACTCCCTGCGTAAATCGCAAGGTCCGGATCCTACGAAGCCGCCCGACGGCGGATTTTGTTTGTGAAGGGATAGCGGGAAGGCGGGTTTATAGAAGACGTCGTATGAGCAAAATTTTTCGTGTGCTGTGGATATTCGCCGGGGCCTCCACTCTTCCACTCTCGGAAGCGGTGGCGGCCCAAAACCAGACGATTCTCACGAATCATCCGGTGGAGCTGCGGGAGACGATCTCGCCGCAGGGATTCGTGCATCCGGGCAGGTTGGTTGAGGGCGAATCAATCCGGCAGATTTCGTCCGGGCACTCCGGTGACTCGTGCAGAGTTCTCCGTGGCCGCGAACCGCTTGATCCAGCGGACCCAGCGTCCGCACGAGGGAATGGCGTCGTTCCCGGATGTGAGCCCCTCCTATTGAGCCCTACGGCGACATCATGAAGGCTGCCACCACGTATCCGGTGCAGCCGGCTCCCGCGTCATCGGGGAAGAAACCGGCAGCCGCACTGTCCCACTATCCGGCTGCCCATTGAACCTGTCTGCTCTTTGCTTTTTCTTATGCGCCTCGTTCCCCTCCTCCTCGCCGCCGCCCTGCTCGCCAGCTCGGTGTCCGCCGCCGAACAGCGCGTGAGCTCGCCCGACGGCAAGCTCACGCTCGTCGTCTCCGACAACGCCGGCCTCCGCTACCGCGTCGAACTCGACGGCAAGCCCCTCCTCGCCGACTCCGTCCTCGGCCTCGCCTTTGCCGACGGCACGACCCTCGGTCCTGCCGCCAAAATCACCACGCCCCAGACCGCGGTTCGCAACGCCACGTGGGACAACCCCATCGGCCAGCGCCGCACCGTGCCCGACCGCTTCCGCGAGCTGCGCATCGAACTGCGCGAGCCCACCACGCCTGCGCGCACCTTCGCCCTCGTCGCCCGCGCCTACGACGACGGCGTCGCCTTCCGTTACGATCTGCCCGAAGCCTCCGGCCTCGGTGAATTCACCCTTCAACGCGAGCTGACCGAATTCCGTTTCCCCGCCGACCACCGCGCCTGGGCGGGCGACGAATCGGCCTGCGCCGAAAACACCTACCGCGAAAACAAGCTCTCCGCCATCCCCCAACAATCGCCCGACAAGCGCCACGCCGGCCAACCCTTCCGCTCCGTCCTTCCGCTCCTTGTCAAGACGCCCTCCGCCTACGTCGCCGTGGCCGAATCCGACCTCCTCGACTGGGCCGGCCTCTTCCTCGCCGGCACCGGAGAAAACGCCGTGCGCGCCGAGCTCGCCCCGCGCGAAGACAAACGCGGCTCCGTCGTCGGCCGCGTGCCGATGGTCAGCCCGTGGCGCGTCCTCATGGTCGCCCGCACCGCCGGCGACCTCGTCACCAACGACCTCGTCGCCACCCTCGCCACGCCCTCCCGCGTCGCCGACATTTCCTGGATCAAGCCCGGCGTCAGCGCCTGGGATGCATGGTGGACCGGCATCAACTCCTCCCAACCCAAATACACCGGCCTCCAAGCCCGCGGCGACAACCGCTCGCACCGCGAATACATCGATTTCGCCTCCGAGATGGGCTGGCCCTACCAGCTCGTGGACTGGTTTTGGTATCAGCACATGTCCAATGAGCGGAAGAACCTCTTCTCCCGCCCCAACAACCCCTCCGGCGACTTCACCCAATCCACCCCCGACATCGACGTGCCCGGTCTCGTCGATTACGCCCGCTCCAAAAACGTCCGGCTCTTCGCCTGGGGTCACTCGCTCGATCTCCAGACCGCCGGCGTCGATAAAACCCTCGCTTATCTCGCCTCCCTCGGCGTGGCCGGCGTGAAGATCGACTTCATCAACAGCGACTCCCAGGAAGCCGTGCAATGGTGCGTCCGCACGCTCGAAGCCGCCGCCCGCCACCACCTCATGGTGGACTTCCACGGCACCTACAAACCCACCGGCCTCGCCCGCACCTACCCGAACTTCGTCACCCAGGAAGGCGTCCTCGGCAACGAATACAACAAACTCGGCGGCAACCGAAACGACACCCGCCACTCCCTCATCCTGCCCTTCACCCGCGGGCTGCTCGGCCCGATGGACTACACGCCCGGCGCCTTCCTGAACCGCACGCCGTCCACCTTCAAGGTCACCTACCCCGCCCAGGCCATCGGCACCCGCGCCCGCCAGCTCGCCATGACCGTCGTCTATCGCAGCCCCCTGCTCGTCCTCTGCGACAGCCCCGCCAACTACCGCGGACAACCCGGCGTCGAGTTCTTCCGCGGACTCCCCACCGTCTGGGACGAAAGCGCCGTCCTCTCCGCCGAAATCGACAAACACGTCGTCATCGCCCGCCGCTCCGGCGAGCGCTGGTATGTCGCCGCGATGAACGGCAGCGAAGCCGTCACGCTGGACGTTCCGCTCGCCTTCCTCGGTTCCACGAGCCGCGGTTGGCGCCTGCGCGAATTCGCCGACGGCGCCAACGCCGCCGCGCCCGAGACCGTGGTCGAAACGACTCGCGAACTCGGCGGCTCCCGCACTCTGTCCCTCCGCCTTCAAGCGAGCGGCGGCTACGCGGCCGTGATCAGCTCGAAGTAAGCCGTCGCCTTTTCGTCGCTCCCGCCGTCGGCCCCATGAAATTAAAACACCTGCCTCCCGTTCTCGTCTCCATCCTGCTGGCCGGTTCGGCCGTTTTCGCCGAAACCGTTCAGCTCGATTCCCCCGACGGTCATCTCAAGCTGACCTTCGAGGTCGCGGCTGACGGCGGCGTGACGCATGCCCTGGCGGTTGACGGCAAACCCGTGATCTCGCCCTCGCCGGCCGGCTTCGCCGGCGGACATTTCGCCGGCGTGAAGCGTGCGGCCGAAAACTCCGTCTGGAAACCCGTGTGGGGCAAACGCTCGTCCGTCCCCGACCGCTATCACGAGGCCACCCTCGACCTTGGCAGCTATCAGCTCAAGGCCCGCGCCTACGACGAGGGCGTGGCCTTCCGCTACGTGTTTCCCGGACCAAAACCCGCCGGAGCCGAAGCCACCGCCTTCAACTTCTCGGGCGACTACACCGCGTGGTATTACAACGGCGAAAACCACAACCTCGGGCCGGAAAAACTCAGCGCCGCCACTGGCCAACGCAGACCTGTGATCACCCTCAAGACCGACACCGGCGTTTACCTCGCCCTGCACGAAGCCGATCTTGTTGACGGCGAGCCTCTCCTCTTCGACGCCAAAGGCGGCGACACCACCCTTCGCATCGCGTCCAAGCCAAACACCTCGTGGCGCGCGATCATGTTCGGACGCACCCCCGGCGCGCTGGTGGACTCGCACTTCATCGAGCTCCTCAATCCACCCCCGCCCGCCGGCATGGATTTTTCCTGGGTGAAACCCGGCGTGGCTGTCTGGGACTGGCGCATCAACGGCGCGAAGGTGGACGGCTTCAAATACGAGATGTCGCTGCCGTCGTGGAAACGCATGGTCGATTTCGCGGCCGAGAACCGCATCCCGCACCTCGTGTTGGATGCCAATTGGTATGGCCCGGAGTTCGGCCACAACTCGGACCCCACCAAAGGCGGCAAAGTCGAACAAGTCCGTGACATCATCGCCTATGGCAAAACCAAGAACGTCGGCGTCTGGCTTTATCTGAACGACATCGGCGGACGTAAGTTTCCCCTTGAGGAAACCCTGAAACAATACGGCGAATGGGGCGCGGCCGGCGTGAAATACGGTTTCATGAAAGGCTCGCCCGAGGAGAAGAACCGCCGCACGCGCCTGATCACCGAACTGTGCGCGAAGAACAAACTGCTCTGCGACTATCACGACGGCCCGGTCCATCCCTACGGCCAGATGCGCACCTTCCCGAACGCCGTGACCCGCGAGTATTGCGAGTCGCAGCTCGACGGCCACAAGGTTTTCCAACCCAAGACTTTTGTCACGACCGTGTTCGTCAACATGCTCGCCGGTCCGCTCGACATGAACAACGGCCTGGCCGACCTCACCCAGAAAGGTCGCGTGGACCACGGCGTGCCCGTGCCGTCCACGCTCACCGGCGAGATCGCGCGCACGCTGATCGTGTTCTCCGGCGCCACCATCCTCCCGGACATTCCTGAATATTACCGCAAGCACCCGGAGCTGCTCCGCTTCATCGCCTCCCAGCAGATGCCGTGGCGCGAGAGCAAGACGCTCGCCGGCGAGATCGGCGAATACATCGTCATGGCTCGCCAGGCCGCCGACGGCGCCTGGCTGGTCGGCGCGGCCACCAACGAATCGGCCCGCGAACTCGACGTGCCCCTGTCCTTCCTGCCCGCCGGAAAACACGAGGCGCTCGTCATCCAGGACGGCCCGACGTCCGACTACCGCACCCACGCCGAAGATTATCAGGCGGAGACGCGCACCGTCTCCTCGACCGACACCCTCCACCTCAAGCTCGCCCCCGGCGGCGGCGCGTGCGTGTTGATCAATCCGAAACGTTAAACCGACTCCAAATCCCCCGATGCTCGCCCCCAACTCGTTCCCTACCAAAAAACGCCTTTTCTGCGCCGTGATGGCCTTGCTCTCGGCCACCTTGGTTTCGCCAGCCGCCGCGCTCGAAATCCACGTCTCGCCGGACGGCTCCGATCAGCAACCGGGCACGCAGGCCGCTCCCGTCAAATCGCTCGAAGCCGCCCGCAAACTGGCTCGCGCCAAGGCCGGCAGAGAACGCGTCACGATCATTGTGCAGGACGGGGTTTACTACTTCGACCAGCCGCTGATGCTGCATGGCGAGGATTCCGGCGCGCCCGGCTCCCCCGTCATTTACCGCGCCGCGCACGAAGGCAAAGCGATCCTCAGCGGCGGCATGCCGCTCACGTTGCAGTGGACGCCTTATCAAAATGGCATCTATCAGGCCAAGACTCCGCCCGGTCTCGAACTCGACCAGCTCTTCGTCGATGGCGTGCGGCAGTTGATGGCGCGTTATCCGAATTATGATCCGGCCCAAAAAGCCGTGCCTTATCGCGGTGCGGCGGCCGACGCCATTTCCCGTGAACGGGCCGCGCGATGGGCGGATCCGACCGGAGGGTTCATCCACGCCATGCACTCGGACCTCTGGGGCGGATTCGATTATCGGATCACCGGAAAGAATGCCGCAGGAGACGTCACGTATGAAGGCGGCTGGCAGAACAACCGCCCCTCCCGCATGCACCCCAAGTTCCGCATGGTGGAAAACATTTTTGAGGAACTGGACGCTCCCGGCGAGTGGTTCCACAACCGCAAGACGGACACCCTTTATTTTTATCCGCCGGCCGGCCTCGACCTTGCGAAGGCGACAGTGGAAGGCGTGCGTCTGCCCACCTTGATCGAGTTCCAGGGTTCGCGGGAAAAACCAGTGCGCCTTGTCGCGTTCGATGGTTTCACCCTGCGCCACACCGCGCGCACGTTCATGGAAAATAAGGAGCCGTTGCTGCGCTCGGACTGGACGATCAATCGAAGCGGCACCGTTCTCTTCAACGGCGCGGAAGATTGCGCCCTGATGAATTGCTTCATCGACCAGCCCGGCGCCAACGCCGTCTTCGTCAGCAACTACAACCGCCGCGTCCGTCTGTCGGGTCTTCATATTTTCGACTGCGGGGCCAGCGGCGTCGCCTTCGTCGGCGATCCCAAGGCGGTGCGGAATCCTGTTTTCCGTGTCGATTTCCCGCACGACGTTTCCAAGGTGGATCGGACTCCCGGCCCCATCACCGACAACTACCCGATGGAGTGCGTTCTGGAGGACTCGCTGATCCACGAGGTCGGCACCGTGGAGAAACAGGGCGCCGGCGTGCAGATTTCCATGTCACGCCGCATCACCGTGAAAAACTGCTCCATCTACGAGACCTCCCGCTCGGGCATCAATATCAACGAAGGCACCTGGGGCGGACACGTGATCGACGGCTGCGATGTCTTCCGCACCGTGCAGGAAACGGGCGACCACGGCTCGTTCAATTCGTGGGGCCGCGACCGGTTCTGGGTTCCCGACACCACGATCACCCCCCGCGAA
>Ga0068869_100000609_pt1 | contig 20182 bp, 17 predicted proteins | sample KBSMisM52_FD_64676 | JGI IMG/M metagenome (GOLD analysis project Ga0068869, IMG submission 64676) | Miscanthus rhizosphere microbial communities from Kellogg Biological Station, Michigan, USA - KBS Miscanthus M5-2 | ecosystem: Host-associated > Plants > Roots > Rhizosphere > Soil ... | reverse complement strand
GCGGTGATCCAGCTCTATGCCGATGGCTTCGACGCGCTGCCGCTGAAGGACAAGACGCTCATCTGGCATCTGTATCAGGCAGCGCTCGCGGGGCGCGACATCTTCCTCGATCAAAAGCACCGCAACGCGCTGGAAATGCGCGCGCTCATCGAAGCGGTGGTCGCCCACCCGCAGGGCGTGGATGCCGGCACGCTGGCGCAGGTGCAGCGCTACGCCAAGCTGTTCTGGATCAACAACGGCCCCTACAACAATCTCACCGCGCAGAAATTCCTGCTCCAGAGCACCCCGGACGCCTTCGCGGCCGCGGTGAAGACGGCGGTGAAGAACGGCGCCACCGTGACGCCGCCGGGAGGCGAGTCGCTCGACGCGATGCTGGCCCGGCTGAACCCGATGTTCTTCGATGCCGCGGTCGATCGCATCGTCACCGCCAAGACGCCGCCGCCCGGCAAGGACATCCTGACCGCCAGCGCCAACAACCTCTACGCCGGCGTCACGCTGGCGGACCTCAAGGGGTTCCAGGAGAAGTACGGACTCAACTCCCGCCTGGTGAAACAGAACGGGAAGCTCGTCGAAGAGGTCTACCGCGTGGGCGGGCGCTACTCGAAGGAGATCACCGGCATCGTCACGCACCTCGAAGCGGCGATCCCGTTCGCCAGCGAGCCGATGGCCAACGCGCTGCGCGCGCTGGTGCAGTTCTACCGCACGGGCGAGAAGGCCGACCGCGAGAAGTACGACATCGCCTGGGTGAACGACAAGGCGTCGTCGGTGGACACCATCAACGGGTTCATCGAGGTGTACCTCGACGCCCGCGGCGTCAAGGGCGGGTGGGAGGGGCTGGTCTTCTACGTCAACCAGGAGAAGACCGCGCGCATCAAGAAGTTTGCCGACAACGCGCAGTGGTTCGAAGACCACATGCCGTACGACGCGAAATTCCGCAAGCCGATGGTCACCGGCATCGTGGCCAACGCCATCGACGTCGTGGTGGAAACCGGCGACTCCGGCCCGGTGACGCCGATCGGCATCAACCTGCCCAACGACCAGGCCATCCGCGAGCGCTACGGCAGCAAGTCGGTGACGCTCAGCAACGTGCGCGAAGCGAGCGACGCCGGGACCCCGAACACGATGCGCAACGAGTTCTCGTGGACGCCCGAGGAATCCGAGCGCACCAACACGCACGGCACGCTCTCGGGCGAGCTGCTCACCGACATGCACGAGGTGATCGGCCACGCGTCGGGCCGCCAGGCCGACGGCTTCAAGGGCTCGCCGCAGGACGCCATCAAGGAGTACTTCTCGGCGCTCGAAGAAGGACGCGCGGATCTGGTGGGCCTCTACTTCATCGGCGATCCGAAACTCGCCGAGCTCGGCATCGTGCCGGCCGCCGACCAGGAGGCCATCGCGCGCACCGAGTACGAGCTCTACACGCGCAACGCCATCACGCAGCTGCGGCGGGTGCGGCAGGGCACGCAGATCGAGGAAGACCACATGCGCAACCGCCAGATGATCGTCCGCTGGCTGATGGCCAACACCAAGGCGATCGAGGTGCGCGAGCGCGACAACAAGACCTACTACGTGCTGGTGGATCCCAAGGCGTTCCGCGACGGCGCCGGGAAGCTGCTCGCCGAGGTGCAGCGGATCAAGTCCACCGGCGACTTCGCGGCCGCCAAGGCGCTCTTCGACGCCCACGGCATCCACTTCGACGCCAAGCTGCGCGACCAGGTGGTGGCGCGGGTGGAGGCGCTCAAGCTGCCGTCCTACAGCGGGTTCGTGATGCCGAAGTTGACGCCGGTCACCGACGCCGCCGGGGCCATCACGGACGTGAAAGTGTCGTACCCACTGGACTTGACCACGCAGATGTTGGAATACTCCGCCGCCAGGAGATAAGCCATGCGATTTCTCATCCCCCTCGGTATCGCCGTCCTGATTGCCGCGCCGGCGGCTGCCCAGGGCCAGCAGGACTTCAGCAAGGTCGAGATCACCACCACCAAGATCTCGAACAACTTCGTCGCCCTCGACGGGCAGGGCGGGCGCATCGGCGTCCTCTACGGGCCCGACGGCATCTTCATGGTGGACTCGCAGTTCGCGCCGCTCAGCGAGAAGATCATGGCCGCCATCCGCAAGGTGTCCGACCAGAAGATCAGGTTCCTGGTCAACACGCACGTGCACGGCGACCACACCGGCGGCAACGAGAACTTCGGCAAGGCGGGCGCCACCATCGTGGCCCGGCCGATGCTGAAGCAGCGCCTGATCAAGCCCAACCCGCCTGCCAACGGCGGAGCGGCCCCGGCCGGCGCGCCGGCCGCGGCGATTCCCGGCTACGTGATCGACGAGCGCACGCGGATGACGATGGACGGCGAGACCATCGACCTGATTCCGCTGCCGGTGGCGCACACCGACGGCGACACCGCGGTGAAGTTCGTGAAGAACGACGTGCTGATGACGGGCGACGTGTTCCGCTCGCTCGGCTTCCCCAACATCGATCGCGCCAACGGCGGGTCGCTCAAGGGCATGCTCGCGGCGTTCGACACCCTGATCGCGGCGGCCGGTCCGAAGACCAAGGTGCTGCCGGGCCACGGCCCGATCACCAACCGCGCCGGCATGATCTCGCACAAGCAGATGGCGCTCAAACTGCGCGATCAGGTGGCCAAGATGCTGGCCGAGGGGAAGACGCAGGAGCAGATCGTGGCGGCCAAGATCACGAACCCCTACGAAAAGCAGACGGGCAACGCGGCCGGCACCGGCGACCGCTTCGTCGGCCAGCTCGTCGCCGAATTGAAGGCCAGCTCGTAGAGGCGGACCTCGAAGAGGTCCGCCTCTACGTACGACTCTGGGACCACTGCGCCGCGCGGTCCGGCAGCACACGCCGGACTGCGCGGAGCGCTTTCAGCACCCGCGGCAGCCGCCGCGCATCGCGCTCACTCCACGACAATCCGTACTCGCGCCGGATGGCCTCGGGGAGCCACGCGCGCGTCACGAACGCCACCACCGCGGTGAGCGGTGCCGCCAGCGGGCCGAGGGGTGGCGAGAGCACCGCCTTCCCCACCACGCGGCCGTCCGTGCCCACCGCCAGCACACCCGACGCGAGCATCCGCTGCAGGTAGACCTGCGCCGCCGCCCAGGTGGTCGGCACGTCCTCGATCCTGGCGCCGAGCGCGACGGCCACCCACGCCGACTCGGCGCAGTAGGCATCGCGCTCTTCCGGCGCGAGCGGCTCCAGCAGCACGTCGTGCGCGAGCAGCATCGAGTCGAGCAGTGTCACGTGCACCCACAACACCAGCTCCGGCTGCTCGGCGGAGTACGGCGTGCCGGCGGGAAACGGGCCGACCGTCTCACGCAGCGTGCCGCGCACCCGATAGTGGATGGCCATGATGCCGTCGATCGCATCGGCCTGCTCGTCCTTGTCACCGAAGGTGAGGGCGAGCATCGCCTGCACCGTCTGCCACAGCCGATGCACGGCGGTGAACCCGCCGTCGGCAAAACTGCTGTGCTCCGCCACGCCGGCCGCCACGAGCGGGTGCGCAATCTGCAGCAGGATGGCGCGCGGCCAGGCCAGCAGCATCACGCGCTCCGCGTTGACGCGCTGCGATACCATGCCTCCACTCTAATGCCTCTCCGGTCGGGCGTGCCCCTACCTGTGAACCGGCGCGTCTTTCTCGCCACGGCGAGCACCGCGGCGGGCGCGGCGCTCGTGCCGCGGTGGCTCGACGCGGCTCCGAAACTGCGGCTCACAGGATTCGAACTGCTGCCGGTGCGCGCCAGCGAGCGCACGGCGTGGCTGATCGTACGGCTGCGCACCGATGTCGGCCTGACCGGGCTGGGCGAAGCCTCCGACGCCTTCGGGTTCGCCAACACGACGCGCGAGGACGCGGCGCGCATGGAAGCCGAACTCCGCGGGCTGTTCGAGCTGGTGAAGGGACGATCGCCGCTCGACGTGGAGAGCTATCGCCAGCGCGGATTGGCCCTGGCCTCGAAAGGGCTCGTGCAGGCGACGGCGTTCAGCGCGATCGAGCAGGCGCTGTGGGACCTCGCGGGCAAGGCGCTCGAGGTCCCCGCGTCCACCTTTTTCGGCGGCGCCGTCCGCGACCGGCTGCCCGTGTACGCCAACGTCAATCGCGCCACCAACCCGCGCACGCCCGACGGCTTCGCCGCGTCGGCGCGCGCCGCGGTGCGCGACGGATTCCGCTCGCTCAAGGCCGCGCCGTGGGACGGCTTTCCGCCCGCCGCTTCCCCGCCGGCGCGGATCGAGGCAGCCGTCCAGGCCGGCATCCTGGCCACGCGGGCGATGCGCGACGCGGTCGGTGCCGGCGTCGAGATCATGGTGGACTGCCACAGCTTTTTCGACGTGGATCTTGCAGCCCGGGTGGCCAAGGAGCTCGAGCCGGTGAAGCTGGCGTGGTACGAGGAACCCGTGGCGCCGGAGCGGCTCGAAGAGACGCTCGCGATCCGCAAGCGCATCGTCCAGCCGATGGCGGGCGGTGAGGTGCTGTTCGGCGTGGCCGGCTTCGCGGCGTTGACCCGCACCCGGGCCGTGAACGTCATCATGCCCGACGTCAAGCATTGCGGCGGGCTGCTCGAGCTCACGCACATTGCCGCCATGGCGGACGCCGACGGCGTGGCGGTGGCGCCGCACAACCCGAGCGGGCCGGTGTCCACGGCGGCCACGGTGCAGGTGTGTGCCGGGCTGCGGAACTTCCGGCTGCTGGAATTCCAGTGGGGCGAGGCCGCGTGGCGGCGCGACCTGCTCGAACCGGCCGAACAGTTCGTCAACGGGTCGATTGCCGTGCCGTCGCGGCCCGGGTTCGGCGTGGAGCTCAACGACCGCGTGGCGCGGGCCCACCCCATCTAAGCCCGATTCGCGTGGCTGCCGGTCTTCAGACCGGCTTTCGGAACCGCATCGCGACTCACCCCGTCTACAGGGGCATGCAATCAAGAGCTCTTCGCCCCGCGCTCTTCGTCCTGCTCGGCCTTGCGCCCCTGGCCGCCGGCTGCGGCATTTCGGTGGACAAGGACGACAACGGCCGGAACAAGAAGGTCAGCATCTCGACGCCGGTGGGCAAGTTGCAGGTGAACGCCAGTGCCGACACGCCGCCCGATACCGGCCTCGCCGTCCACAGCGGCGCCCAGGCGATCAAAGACGACGAGCACGACAACGCCAACGTGAACATCGACGGCGGGTTCTTCGGCGTGAAGGTGGCCGTGGCACGCTACGAGGACCGGGCCGGGACGCAGGCGATCATCGACTACTACAAGAAGGAGCTGGCGCAGTACGGTGCCGTCAGCGAGTGCCGCGGCAACCTCGACTTCAAGGACAGCCTCTCCGCGCCGCGCTGCAAAGAGCGCTCACGCGACGAAGTGCAGCTCGGCGCCGGCCGCGAGCACGACAACCACATCGTGTCGGTGAAGCCGCGCGGCGATGGCAGCGAGTTCACCTTGATTCACGTCCAGACGAAGTCGTAGGGGCCGCCCGGTGTTCGGGGCCGCCCGGTGTTCGTAGGGGCCGCCTTCAGGCGGCCCGTTCTGAAGTACTCTCGCCTCGTGAAGCGCTCCGCGCTGATGTGGGGACTCCTGCTCGTCCCGGCGGTCGCGTGCGCCGGCGCGGCGCAGAGCCGGGGGCGGCAGCGGGCTCCGGAAGCGTTCGCCTGTGATCGGAACAACCTGACGGTCTACACCGGCGTCGTCAGCAGCTATCAGCGCCGCGTGGGCACCACCACCCTGCGCATCCGCACCGACGAGGACACCACCGAACAGGTTTCAGTGAAGCATCCCGGCACCGACGATCCATCGGCGCACTTCCGGATGATGACCGAGCCGTTCACGCCGGCGGACTGGAGCAGGATCGAATCGAAGAAGGGCGTGCTGCGCGCCGGGACGCGCGCAGCAGCCTGGGTGTGCAGCGACGGACGCGTGATGATCGACTGGGGCGCGCTCAGCGACACCCGCGAGTAGGAATCACCGATAGTTGTTCCACATCGAGCTCATGCGCGAATCCTGTCCGGCGGTGAAATTGTCCATGCACGCATCGTCGGTATAGTCCATGAAGTTGAAGATCGGGTCCACCCCAGGGCCTTTCCTTCCAACGCAGGAGTCGCGTCCGATCGGGCATCCGTAGGCGGGTGATCGTTCCGCCGGCGTGTCGCTGACGCCGTCGCCCTGACCGTTACAGCCGCCCTGGAACGTGTGATACAGCCCCATCCAGTGGCCCACCTCGTGCGTGGCGGTGTCGCCCTCGTTGTACGGAGCGGCACTGCCGCCGGGCACCGAGGTGTAGAGGATAACAACGCCGTCCATCGCGGGCGCCGAGGCGTACTGCCACGGAAACGTCGCCCAGCCGAGCAGGCCGCCGCCCATGTTGTTGAAGTAGACGTTCAGCGCGTTCGACCCGCCCTTGTGCAGCGCGCTCTTCATCTGCGTTTCGCAGCTGCCGCCCGTGCACGTGTACCACGTGCTGTTGTTGGTGTCGTCGACGCCGGCGAGCGAGAAGGAGAACCCAGAGTCGTTATACGCCTGGTTCAAGACCGTGAGCTGCGCATTGATCTGAGTCGTCGACACAGCGCCGCCGCTGCCGTTCGACGAATGGATCCGATGGACGTAGACAGGGATCACGGGGTTGGAGGTCAGCTGGGCCGAGATGTCCGCCCGCCGAAGGTGGTATTCCTCGACCAGGCGAACCGTTTCGGCATCCGGCTCCGGCGTGCCGCACTGAAGCTGCGGACCCTTACCGTCCGGACGCATCGGCACCTGCGCCTGGGGCGCCACGCGGTCGGGCCGTCCTTGAGCCTGCGTTCCGTCGCCTATCGTGCCCACCAGGGCGGTCACAACCAGAGCGAACCCAGCGCAAAAGACCCAGTACGTCGTCTTTCTCATCTACGCCTCCTGTACGGCCTGTCTCGTGAGGGTTCTCGGAGTCTAACGGCTGACTCTGCAGGGATCAACGACAGACGGGCTGGGTCCGAACGACTCCGTGCAGGGACGAGCTAAAGGTTGTCAATCGGTACAGCTTCGATACGATCGGCGGGCTCGAACCCGAACACGGCGCCGTAGAAATAGAGCTCGGCTTCGAGGCTGCGGATGATGTTCTCGGCTTTGCGGAAGCCGTGCTGCTCGCCTGGAAACGTGATGTAGGCCACCGGGCGCCCCTTGCGGCGCAGCGCGTCGGCCATCATCTCCGACTGGTTCGGCGGCACCACCTTGTCCTCGAGCCCCTGCAGCAGGATGAGCGGACACTGCAGCCGATCGACGTGGTGAATGGGCGAGCGCGCCTCGTAGAGCGCCTTTTCCGCCGGATACGGGCCGACGAGGATGTCGAGGCAGCGGGCTTCGAACTTGTGCGAGTCGTGCGCCAGCGCCTCGAGGTCGCTGACGCCGAAGTAGCTGGCGCCGGCTTTGAACACGTTGGGATAGCCCGTGAGCGCGGCCAGCGTGGTGAAGCCGCCGGCGCTGCCGCCGCGGATGATGAGCCGCGCGGGATCGGCCTTCCCCTCGGCCACCAGGAACTCGGTGGCACGGATGCAGTCCACCACGTCCACGATGCCCCACTGCCCGTTCAAGCGGCGCCGGTAGTCGCGGCCGAAGCCGGTGCTGCCGCCATAGTTCACGTCGGCGACAGCAAAGCCGCGGCTGGTCCAGAACTGGACGCCGTAGTCGAGCGTGGAATCGGCCGCGGCAATCGGCCCGCCGTGGCTGATGACGACGAGCGGCGGCCTCTCACCCGGGGCCGGCGCGCAGTCGCGGTTGCGCGGCGGGTAGTAGAACAGGTGCGCCCGCTCTCCGCCGGCGGTGGGAAACCACACCGGCTCCGGCACCGACAGGAACCCCTCGTCCACGAGCGTCCCGGGCACCGTGCGCAGCGTTCGCACCGCACCTGACGTCAGGTCGAGTGCAATCACCGCGTCGAACGCGGTCGCCGAGCCAGCCACGAAGACGATCTCGTTGCCCGCGGCCGCGAGGTACGGCCCTGGCTCGACGCCAGGCGCGAGCTCGCGAAAAACGCCCGTGTCGAGATCCGAACAGCCCAGGCCCCAGCGCCCCTCGCTCGTGTAGGCGACGACGAGGCGCGTCGGGCTGGCGAAGGCCCAGGTCGCCGTGCCGAGGATCCACTGCGGCCGGCCCACTTCGGCGTCGTCGGGAGGGGCAGGCTGGATTGCCGTGGTCTCAGGCGAGCCTGAAGGCTCGCCTCTACGAACGGAATAGAGGCGCCAGCGGTCGTTCCGATCGCTCACGTAGAGCAGTTCGCCGCCGGGTGACCAGCCGGGTTGATAGATCGACTCGGTGTCGCCGCCCGCCACACGGCGCGCGTTGGCGAGCGACCCGTCGGCGGCCACGTCCGCCCGCCACAGTTCCGTGCCGTCCCACGGCATGTTGGGATGGCGCCAGCAGATCCAGGCGAGCTGCGATCCGTCGGGGCTGAGCCGCGGCGTGGAATAGAAGTCGTAGCCCTCGACCAGCACCCGACCGGCGCCGCTGCTGCCGTCCATCGCGACGGCCACCAGCGTGTTGACGCACTCGCGCCCTTCGGCGGTGTGGTCCTCGCGCACGCAGATCAGGCGCCCGCGCGCGGCGTCCACGGTGGCATCGGCAAAGTGCCAGCGCCCCTCGGGGGTGATCGGGACCGGCGCCAGCGGGCCGCCCGGCTCCGGCCGATCGACGCGATAGAGCCGCTGATCGGCGAAGTTCGAAAAGAAGACGCTGCCGCGATGCACGACGTACGAGCCGCCGCCGTACTCGTGCACGCGCGTGCGGACATTGAAGCCGGCGGGCGTCAGCTCCTGCAGCACGCCGTCCACGGCGGATCGCACCACGACGTTGCGGCCGCCCTCGGCCGGGCGGGCTTCGAGCCAGTAGATGTCGCCGCCGTCCACGAAGGGCGCCGACAGCCGAAGCCCTTGCGAGGCGGCCACCGCCGCCGTGATCGGCGACGGCCAGGTGCCGAACGGTCGCTCCGTCATGTGCGCACGCGCACGTGATAGTAGCCGCCGCTCTTCACGACTTCCAGCGGCGCCCCGTAAAGGGCGCCGAGCCGCTCGGGGGTGAGCGCGGCTTCCGGCGTGCCGTCGAAGGCGATGCGGCCGTTGGCGAGCAGCACCACGCGGCGCGTCTCGGGAATGACCTCTTCGATGTGATGCGTGACGATCAGGATGGTGGTGCCCTCGCGCGCCAGGCGGCCGACGCTCTCCATGAACTGGTGGCGCGCCACGAAGTCGAGCCCGGTCGTGGGCTCGTCGAGCAGCAGCACCTCGGGCCTGGTCACGAGCGCGCGGGCAATCAGCACGCGCCGCCGCTCACCCGCCGACATCTGGTTGAGCGGTTTGGCCGCCAGGTACAGCGCATCCACCCGTGCCAGGGCATCGAGCCCCTGTTGGCGCATCCCGGGCGTCACGTCGTGATGGAAGAACACGCCGTGGCTGCCCAGCAGGCCCGAGGTCGCCACGTCCACCCCGGGCACCCGGCCACCAGACATCTCGAGGCCGAATCGCTGATCGAGATCGCCGGTGACGACCGCGAACCGCGCGCGCAGTTCGGTGAGGTCCCACGAGAAGCGGCCGAGGAGACGCAGCGGCGGAGGGCCGTCGCCCTCGGAGGATCGCGGCCGATCGTCGAGGGTCAGCACCCGCATCAGCGAGGTCTTCCCGGCGCCGTTGGGACCGAGAATGGCGGTGTGCTCGCCCTGCTCGATGCGCAGCGACAGGTCGTGCAGCACGGGGACGCCGCCGCGCAGCACCGTGGCGTGAGTCAGTTCGAGGACAGGAGGCATCCGAAGAGTCCCGAGACCTAGAGCGTCAGCGCGTAGATCGCCGCGTCACGAGGCGCCGCCGGCGGGAGGTTGGGAAAGTCGGACGGCCGGCCGGCGCGAATCCCCTCGCGAACGAATCCCGCCTTCTCGAGCACGTGGCAGGAGGTGGCGTGGTCCACGTGCACGCTGGCCTCGAGACGGCTCACCCCGGCGGCGCGAGCCGCTGCGACGCTCGCGACCAGCGCTTCGGTGGCGTAGCCGCGCCCCCACGCGTCGCGGGCCAGGATGTAGCCGGTCTGCGCCCGGACGTCGTCGTCGTTGACGATGCCGGCGCCGCCGAGCAGCGTCACGCCGTCGCGCGCGAACACCAGCAGCGGACCCGCCTTCGGCCAGCGGGCCCACAGCGTGTCGCAGAGATGAATGAAGGCAACCGTGTCGTCGAGCGATCGACTCGTGGGCCATGCCATGTAGCGGGTGGCCTCCGGGTCCGATGCGTAGCGCGTGAAGATGGCCTGGGCGTCGCCCGCGCGCGGGCGCCTCAGCACGAGACGCTCGGTCTCGACAATCTCCACTAGGTCTCGATGAAGGTGGTCACGCGGCGCCGCGTGCGCTCGCGCAGCGAGCTCTCGCGCATCTCGTCGGCAAGCGTCTCCAGGTTGGGGATGCCGTAGAGCATCAACGACGGCGCGTTGTCGTCGGCCGAACGCAGGTGCAGCAGACAGTAGCCGGCGATGCGCATGCCGAGCGGCTTGTGGACGTCGAAGTGCTCGATGGTGAACAGCTCGAGGTTGTCCTTGATGGTCGAGAGCAGCCCGCGTTCGACCTGCACCCGCTGCGTGGTGATCCTGAACGTGATCGACCGGCTCTTGATCCACAGGACGAGGTAGGCAATCCCGACGGTCACTACCACCAGGATCCACTGCCACGCCGAGTAGACGACGGCGGGGTGGCCCGCCCACACCTCGTGCTCGACCTCGGCCTGCCGCGCCGACTCGAACGCGGCCAGATCGGTGTTGCAGAAGCGGCACTTGAGCGCGGCGGCCTTGATGGTCTCGCCGCACACGGGGCACGGCCTGCTGTCAATGGCGGTATCGCTCACGGTCTGTCCTCGCTCACGGCCCTCGCTCGGGCTAGGAGGGCGAATGCTAGCACTTAGAATATCCCCAGCGCCTCGACTCGCGTCGCTTTGCTCACCGCGGCCTGCCGCTGGAGGACTCGTCATGGTTGTGGATCGCTACGTCAAAACAGTACTTACGATCATCGCGCTCGAGCTGTTCTGGATCGGCATCAAGGACACGGCCCCGACGGTCACCGCGCAGGCGGCGCTCACGCCGGTCGTCATCCGCGGCATTCAGCTGCCGCCGCGGAGCGAAGAGTACCTGCCGGTGGGTGTCGTGGGGCAGCCGCTGCGCGTCGATACCGTGCGCCCGGTCAAGATCGAAGCCGACCGCCCGATCAAGATCGAGGCGGACCGCGCGCTCAAGGTCGAGAACATCGGCTACACGCCGGCCAAGAATCCAGGCGAGTGAGCGTGCGCCAGCTGCTCTCGTGGCTGGGCGTCGACGACGCGCGCGACGCGCAGGAGTCCACGCCACTGCGCGAGCTGATCGAAACGCTCGATCGCCTCGAACCGGCGCGGGCGCGCCACCTGGCGCGCTTCGCCTACCTGCTCGGGCGGGTGGCGCACGCCGATCGGCAGGTGAGCCCGGACGAGACGCGGGCGATGGAGGCGCTGGTCGTGCGCGAGGGCGGACTGACGGCGGAGCAGGCCACCGTGGTCGTCGGCCTCGCCAAGACGAGCAATCTGCTCTTCGGCGGCACGGCCGACTATCAGGTGGCGCTCGAGTTCGGCGAGGCCGCCAGCTACGACGAGAAGCTGTCGCTCGGGCGCTGCCTGTTCGCGGTGGCGTCGAGCGACCAGCAGATTTCGCTGCCCGAGGAGGCGGAGATCCACCGGATCCTCAACCAGCTGCGCATCCTGCCCGCGGACCTGACGAAGCTGCGCGTCGAACACGGGCGCTACCTGCCGGGACGCGCTCCGCGTCCGTAGGGGCGGCTACGCGCAGGCCTTCGCGGTGGACTTCGGCCGCAGCCGCACGCTGCCCGGCGCGACGTCGTAGACCAGCAGCGGGCCGTTGCCGATGGCGCGGCGCATCACCCACACGTACTCACCCGAGGAGACGAAGGCGCCCTGCGGAAGCAAGGCGGCCGACGGCTCGGGAATCACCGGCGGATCGGGAACCACCGGGTGCTCGCCGTCCGGATCCTCGGGCGTGAGCTCGAGCCAGTGCAGCTCCCCCTTCGAGCCCAGTGAACGCGGCAGCCCGCCGTCGCCGCGCAGCCAGCCCGACACCGCCACGCGCAGCAGCCCCGCCGGATCGGGAATCGTCTTCGACGCTTCGTAGTAGTACTGGCGCCGCGTGCCGTCGCCGGCCACGTAGAGAAAGTCGATCGAGAGCCTGGCCTTGGCCAGGTTGGCCGCGGACACGCGCTGTTCCTTCTCGCGCTGCGCAAACACCTTGGCGATGTCGGCCTCCACCTGCGCCTTGTCGTTCACCGCCGTGAGCCGCCGCAGCGGCAGGACGAAGTTGGGTGGAGACCCGCCCGCGCAGGCGAGCCACGGCGGCTCCCCTGCCGACGCTCGCGACTGGGCCGCTACTCCCGCCGCCGCGGCGAGCAGCACGGCGGCCGTCAGACTCGCGGCCACGCGGACGTCAGCGCGGCTGGCGGACTTCAACTTCCACGAACTCCACGGTGGCCGTGCTGGTGTTGCGCATCTCGTGCGCGACGCCGGCGTCGAAGAAGGCCCAGTCGCCGACGTCGTTGAGCGCCCGCAGGCGCGCGCCCTGGGTGACGGCAGTTCCGTCGCTGGTCTTGACCAGGAACGCCGGGGCCTTGTGCGTGTGGGTGCCGCTCTGCCCTGGCGGCAGCGAGAAGCGATAGGCCCGGAACCAGCTGTTGGTCAGCTCCGGCGTGCCTTCGAAACCCACGTCCTTCGGGGTGGTGGCGTCGGTGCCCTTCGTCTGGTTGACCACTACGAGCGCGTGCACGATGCCCGTCCCGACGTTCGAGATGCGGTGGGTGGCCGGTGTCGTCGCGTAACTGGTCGTGCTCGTCACGCGAACCGCGGGGAGCGGTGCGGCTGGCGCCGCGGGTGCCGCCGGGGCCGCGCCGCCGGCGCGCGCGCCGCCGCGCCCTCCGCCCTGCGACCACTCCTTGCCGAGCTCCTGCGTGCGCATCGTGCTGGCACTCAGGTTGATGTAGGCGATCGGATCCTCGTGGGTGTGGAAGAGGGAGGTGTCGCCCGGCAGCACGATCAGCTCGAGGATCCGCGTCGTGCCCGACTTGAAGATCTGCCGGTGGCGCGGCTCCTCGTACACCGGGACGACCCGATCCTGTCCGGGTGGATCCGGCAGGCGCGGCGCTTCCTGCGCGCGCACGGCACCCGCCATCACGCCCAGCGTCACCACCGCCGCGGCGAGCACCGCTCGGCGCATTACCTCTTCTCGTCGGCGCGCGAGCCTGACAGCGTGTTGCGCATCGCGTAGTTCCCCTCATGGCACGCGTATTCGTAGAAGCCGTAATCGCTCTCGCGCTTGAGCGGGAACGACACCTTCCACGGCTGCGTCCACGTCTTCGGATCGTTGACGGTCACCTCGTACTGGAGCACGTCCTTGCTGACGGGCGTGAAGCGCTCGGTGATCACCGCCGCGTCGCTGTTGAGCAGCATGCTGCCGTTCCCCTGGGCGCCGGTCCTGCCATTGAGGTTCATGGTGCGCACCACCAGGGTGTTGCCCTCGAAGTGGCCGCGCGAGTAGCCCATGTAGCCCTTGAACATCGACGGCGGCATCGGGCGATCATCCAGCGGGATCACGCGCGTCTCGTGGATCATCTCGTTGCGGAACGCCACCAGGCCGGGCGCCTGCACGATCTCGTTGCCGTTGTTGTAGACGACCGGCATCATCGAGCCGATCGGACCGCGGGAGATGCAGCGATCGTAGGCGCTCAGCTCCGACGCGTTGTTCCAGCCGGTCTGCTTCGTGTAGGTGCCGCCGCTGCCCTTCTGATGGGCGAGCCCCTCGGGGGTCATGGCCGGCAGGCGTCCGTTGGCGGGCTCGACGATGAGCGACGACTGGCGCGACGGCTGCCCGCGCTCGAGCCAGTGCGGCGGCGGCGACGTCACGCCGCCCACGTCCCCGAGCGCCACCACCTCGGCCGGCGGCTTCTCGAGATCGAATTCCAGCACGTCGAGCTCGGCCTGCTTGCTCGCCTGATCCTGCCGCGCCTTGAACTCGGCGTCGGTCAGAAACAGGCGGTTGCCGAACTGCTGCGGCCGCTCGAAGGGAACGCCCACCATGTCGGTGCTCGGCCAGACGCCCTGCAGATCGGGGTCGCCCCAGGGCGTCTTGGAAGGCTGATAGGGAGACGGCGTGGGGGCCTGAGCCGACAACACCGAGGCCGCAGCGGCGCAGACCACGGCGACGAACACAATCCTGATAGTGCGGGTCATCAAAGAATTGTACGCCCTGCAGTCATGCGGGCCGCCTCGGCCAACCCCTACTTCAGGTGTGAATAAACGCGCCGTTCCACGCCTTGAAGCGTCTCGAGAGCCGAGGCGTCGTAGAACGGCAGCATCTGCATCATCACGACCACGCCCAGTTCTTCCTTGGGGTCGACCCAGAAGAACGTGTTGAAGATGCCGGCCCAGTTGCCGCTGCCGGGGCGGCGCATGGCCGGATCGGGCCGCTTCGGGTCGGCCAGCTGGAAGCCGAGCCCCCAGATGTCCTCGCCGGCGCCGAGGGGATACGGCTTGGAGAGCCCCGCCGCGGCCACCGGCTGCAGGCGCACGCGCACCCCGTTGGTGTGCGGCCTCAGCATCTCGGCCACGGTGGACGCCTTGAGGAGGCGCGCGCTCCCCAGCTGTCCGCCGTTGAGCAGCATCTGCAGGAACCGGCCGTAGTCGGGCGCCGTGGAAAACAGCCCGCCGTCGCCGCGCAGCGACACGGGAATCGTGTCGGGATTCTGCGTCTCGGTGATCTTGCCGGCGGCGTCCTTCTGGTGCGTCGTCACGACGCGCGCATACTCGGACTTCGGCACCTCGTAGAAGGTGTCCTTCATCCCGAGCGGCTTCGAGATGTGGCGATCGGTGAACGCGTCGATGCGTTCGCCCGACAGCTTCTCCACGACATCGCCGAGCACCTTCGTGCTGGCGCCGTAGGTCCACTTTTCGCCGGGCGCGTGCACCAGCGGCAGATCGGTCTCGCCGCCCTTGTTGATCTTGCGCTGCACGAGCGCGAGGCCGGGGTCCGACCAGCTGTACCCGATGCCGGAGGTGTGCGTCAGCAGCTGCCGGATGGTGATCGGCTTCGTGTTCGGTTTCGTCTCGTAGGTGCCCGCCTTCTCGTCGTAGCCGGTCAGCACCTGCATCGACTTGAAGGCCGGCAGGTAGGTCGACACGTCGTCGTCGAGCTTCAGCTTGCCCTGCTCGACCATCATCATCGTCGCCACCGAGGTCACCGCCTTGGTCATCGACGCGATGCGGAAAATGGAGCCGGCGGTGAGCGCGACGTTCTTCGCCGTGTTCTGTTGGCCGAAGGCGCCCGAATAGAGCACGCCCGTGCGGTTGACCACGACGGCCACCACGCCCGGGATCACGCCTTTCTCGACCTGGCCGCGCAGGAAGGTGTCGAGCGCCGTCGTGCCCGCGGCCGGGAGCGTGCGCGAGGCGGCATGCGGGAACGCGGGAGCGAGCAGCAGGGCGGCGGCGGCAACCGACACCACGAGCAGGCGCTTCATCTGAGCACTCCTCATGCCAGAGAGTTAGGGCACGTGATTCTATCTCGCCCATTTGGGTACCTTGACGCAAATTTGATCGGGGATAAGAATCGCCGCGGCCCGCGCCGCGGGCCGCACCTACCCAGGAGGTCTCATGAGCATCGGGCGTACGTCCCACGACGGACGGTGGCGCACAGCAAGCATCATCTTCGCGGCGGCACTGGCCGCAACGGTCTGCATCGACATCACCCCTGCCCTGGCGCAGGGTCAGACAGGCACCATCGCCGGGGTCGTGCGCGACTCGTCGGGCGCGGTGCTGCCGGGCGTCACGGTTGAAGCCTCGAGCCCGGCACTCATCGAGAAGACACGCAGCGCGGTCACCGACGGCCAGGGCGCCTACAAGATCATCGACCTCCGGCCCGGCACCTACGCGGTGAGCTTCTCCCTGGCCGGCTTCTCCAACGTCCGCCGCGAGGACATCGTCCTCACCGCGTCGTTCACCGCCAACGTCAACGCCGACCTGAAGGTGGGTGCGCTCGAGGAAACGGTGACGGTCACCGGCGCCTCGCCGATTGTGGACACGCAGAACGTCGCCAAGATTTCGACGGCCTCCCGCGAGGTCATGGACGTGCTGCCGACCGACCGCAACTTCGTGAGCTTTGCCGCGCTCACGCCATCGGTGCTCGTCACCGGCGTGCGCCAGAACGTCGGCGGCTCCATCCCCGAGACCGGCATGAACCTGGTCGTGCACGGCAGCCGCGCCGGCGACAGCCTGATCATGGTGGACGGCATGCCGATCATCAACGGCAGCGGCTCGGGCGGCCTGCAGTACGGCAACTACTTGAACAACGCGCTGGCACAGGAGATCACCTTCCAGACCGACTCGCACAACGCCGAGTTCGAGCGCGCCAGCGTCTACTCGAACTTCATCCCGAAGGAAGGGTCGAACACCTACCGCGGTTCCTTCGCCGCCCGCTATGCGGGTGAAGGCTGGCAGTCGGCCAACCTCGACGACGAGCAGAAGTCGAAGGGGCTGCTGAGCGGCAGCCGTATCAACCGGGTCTGGGACATCAACCCCGCGCTCGGCGGCCCGCTCCTCAAGGATCGCGTCTGGATCTACGGGTCATTCCGTCACTGGGGGACCTACAACAGCGTGGCCGGCTCGTTCAAGGACAAGGACTTCACGGAGTTCTTCTATCAGCCGTCCACCGAGCAGAACCTGTTCCCGGTTTGGCACCAGAGCGGCGCGGCGCGGCTCACGACGCAGGTGACGCAGAAGAACAAGGTGAACCTGTACTACGACTGGCAGTACACCTTCTTCGGCAACTGCTTCGTGCCGACGTATCTCACCGCCATCAGCGCCTGCCCCGAGTACAAGAACATCCCGCAGTACATCGTCCAGGCGAGCTGGAGCTCCCCCGTCACCAACAAGCTGCTCCTCGAAGCGGGCGCCACGGTGACGCCGCAGGACTTCCACGGCTACCGCCGCGCCGGCGTGCCGCTCACCCAGTTCGCGGTCAGCGACGCGCTCGCGCCCGCCGGCTACCCGACTACCTGGGGCTCGTCGACGACCTACGGCGCCAACCGCAGCACGCAGTCCAACTATCGCGCGGGGGCCTCGTACGTGACCGGCAGCCATGCCGTCAAGGCAGGCTTCACCCTGATGCACTCGTGGCGCTACGCCACGCAGGAGCCGAACAACTCAGTGTCGCTGACGCTGCGCGGCGGGGTGCCGTTCTCGCTCACCGAGTACGCCACGCCGATCCAGTTCCACGAGACGATGAACTACAACGCCGGCATCTACGCGCAGGATCAGTGGCGCGTGAGCCGGCTGACGATGAACTACGGCGTGCGTCTCGACATGCTCAAGTCCAGCGTGGACGAGCAGCACATCGGGGCCGGGCCGTTCACGCCGGCGCGCGATTTCGGCAAGATCGAGAACGTCCCGAACTGGAAGGACATCGATCCCCGCTTCGGCGCGGCGTATGACCTGTTCGGCAACGGCAAGACCGCGATCAAGGGGAGCATCGGCCGTTACGTCGTGGCGGCGTCGTACGACATCGCGCGGCCCGTCAACCCCGTGCAGTCGACCGTGAACACGGTCACGCGTACCTGGGCTCCTCCGGCGGGCGTGGCGTACGTCGGTACCTTCAATCCGTTCGACGACTGCGACCTCTTCAACCCGGCGGCCAACACCAAACGTCCGGGCGCGGTGTCGTGCGGCGCGATCAGCAACCCGCTGTTCGGCCAGGTGGCCACCCGGACCACCAACTACGACCCGGAGATCGTCGAGGGGTGGCACGTGCGGCCGAACAACTGGGAGACGCAGTTCAGCATTCAGCACGAGCTGCTGCCGCGCGTTTCTGTATACGCCGGCTACAGCCGGCGGTGGTACGGCAACCTGCAGGCGACGCGCAATCTCAACGTGACCAACGCCGACTTCACGCAGTACTGCATCCCCGTCCCCAGCGACAGCCGGCTCGACAACGGCGGCACGCAGCAGTGCGGCTACTACGACGTCAACCGCGTGATCGCGCCGAACAACCTGATCTTCAACTCGAGCAAGGTGGGCGGGATCAACGACGTGTACGACGGCTTCGACTTCGACGTGAACGCACGCCTGCCGCGCCGGGTCATTCTCTCCGGCGGCGTCAGCGTCGGCCGCGAACGCGTCGACATCTGCAACTTGAAGGACGACCTCAGCCTGACGCAGACGGGCAACGGGCGCACGCAGGATCCGCGCACCGACGCGTTCTGCAACGTCACGCCGCCGTGGGCGACGCTGATCAAGGGGCAGGCGTCGTATCCGCTGCCATGGGACGTGGCCGTGTCGGCGACGTTCCAGAGCCTGCTCGGTCCGGAGCTGCGCGCGCAGTATCCGCTGACCAACGCCATCGCGCTGCCGTCGCTGGGGCGCAACTTCACCAACGTGGCGCCGACGGTGGACTTGCAGCCGGCCGGCACCATGTATGGCGACCGCGTGTACCAGACCGATCTGCGGTTCAGCAAGCAGATCCGCTACGGCACCACGACGATCCGTCCGACGGTGTCGATCTACAACCTGTTCAACGCCAACCCGGTGCAGACCTACGTGAACACGTATGGCGCGACCTGGTTGAATCCGACGGTCATCCTGCAGGCCCGCTTCGTCGACATCGGGGTCCAGGTAGACTTCTAACATCCGAACGGGCACCGACCGTGTAAACACGGTCGGTGCCCTTGATAGATTAGAAGTCTGTCTATCTTTCTGGGCGCGCTTCGCGCGCCATTTGCGATGCTGTCCAAGGCGGTTGCGGCTGGCTTGCTCGTTGCTCTTGGTCTGGCGGCGTGCCGCAATGCCCCGACGGACGGCCGGTCTGAAGACCGGCAGCCACGAACCCCGGCGAATCCCACCTACAACGAACACGTCGCGCCGATCCTGTTCGCCCGCTGCGCCACGTGCCACCGCCCGATCGACTCCGCAGTCGTAGGGCGGGGCTTCAGCCCCGCCGACCAGCAAGATCCGCTCTGCGTCGCCGGCGCGCCGTTCAGCGTCCTCGACTACGCCGCGGTCGCACGGCGCGCGAAGGCGATCGCCGCCGCGGTGCAGCAGCGCCGCATGCCGCCGTGGCTGCCCGAAGCCGGTCACGGCGAGTTCGTGAACGAACGCCGGCTGCGCGACGACGAGATCGCCACGCTCACCGCGTGGGCGTCGCACGGCGCGCCTGAAGGTGACGCGGCGAAACGCCCGGCGATTCCCGACTTCCCCAGCGGCTGGCAGCTCGGCACGCCGGATCTGGTGCTCGCGAGCGCCGAGCCGTACACGCTGCGGCCAGGCCGCGAGGACACGTTCCGGACCTTCGTGCTGCCGGTCCCGGCCGGCGCCGCGCGCTACGTGCGCGGCATCGAGTTCCGCGCCGACAACCCCCAGGTGCTCCACCACGCCAACGTCGGCCTCGATCCGCGGCGCACCGGCCGGCGGCTGGATCGCGCCGACGCCGAGCCGGGCTTCGCCGCCATGCCGGAGGGCGAAGTGCAGGACGTGTTCGGCTGGTCGCCGGGCAAGGTGCCGGTGATGGAGCCGCCCGACACCGCCTGGACGCTCGCCGAGGGCAGCGACCTGGTGGCACAGCTCCACATGGTGCCCGCGGCCACGGCGCAAACGGTTCGCCCGCAGGTCGGCCTGTTCTTCTCGAAGACGCCGCCGACCCGGGTGCCGATCGTCGTCAAGCTGGAGTCGAAGGCGATCGACATCCCCGCCGGCGACGCCGGCTACGTGGTGGAGGACAGCTACACGCTGCCGGTCGACGTCGAGGCCGTGAGCATCTATCCCCACGCGCACTATCTGGCCACCCGCATGGAGGGCTCGGCCACCCTGCCCGGCGGGCAGATCACGCCGCTCCTCTCGATTCCGCGCTGGAACATCCGCTGGCAGGACCAGTACCGCTACCGCACGCCGCTGGCGCTGCCGCGCGGCACCACGCTGCGCATGCGCTTCATGTACGACAACTCGGCGGCCAATCCGAACAACCGGTTCAAGCCGCCGCGCCGGGTGCAGTGGGGGCCGCTCTCGACCGACGAGATGGGCGCCCTGTGGCTGGAAGTCGTCCCCTCGAGGCCCGAGGATGTGGCGGTGCTCGAGCGCGACTACCAGGACCGGGCGCTCAAAGCCGACATCGCGTCGGCGGAGCTCGCCGCGCG